>OBJT01000045.1_pt1 | contig 26408 bp, 20 predicted proteins | sample 1519861 | NCBI WGS metagenome assembly OBJT01 (sample SAMN02401118, study PRJEB22541) | soil metagenome, isolate JX
ACTATGAAGTGGTAAATATATATAATTGAAGGAATAATTCAATTATGAAAACTGAGTAGTAAAAGGGCTATTGACATATTCTACCGATAGGTTTGAAGTAGCAATCGCCCAAAATTGAAGAGATGAGAACGTAGTGAATATTTTGATTGCAAATGATGATGGTGTTTTTGCCCCAGGGCTTCAAGCGTTAGCTCGTGCATTAAAACCATTAGGCCGTGTTGTTGTAGTTGCACCTGAAAGTGAGCGAAGTGGTTATTCAAGTGCCTTAACACTCGACCGTCCTTTGCGACCTGTTCAGATTTCCAAAGACGTATGGGCAGTAAATGGGACACCAGCAGATTGTGTTTATTTATCCATGAATGGTTTATTTGATTTCGAATTTGATCTCGTCGTGAGTGGTATCAATAGTGGTGCAAATTTGGGTGATGATGTATTGTATTCTGGAACAGTAGGGGCTGCATTTGAAGGCCGTTTAATGAAGCATCCTGCAATTGCTGTCTCACTTGCTGGTTCAAATGTGCGCTCTTATGAGCAGCCGCAAGATTACGCCAGAGCTGCACAATGGGTACATGATTTTATTGCTCAAGGCTTACCGATTTTACCGCCTCGTCATATTTTTAATATCAACATTCCTGATGTTGAACAAATTAAGGGCACCAAAGTAACTTATCAAGGACGCCGAGGACAATCCAAGCCGATTAGTAGTCATGTGGATCCTCGTGGACGTCAAGTATTTTGGATCGGTTTGGCAGGGGAAGCTGTACTGGAGCGACATCCTGCATCGAGCAGCCATATTCAATCTGACTTTTTTGCTGTTTCAAATGGCTATGTCAGTATTACTCCGATTCAAATGGATGCAACCAACTATGAGGTGTTAGATAATTTGCATAATCACGTGAATGGTTAGTCATGTGAATGTTATAACTTTGTGAATATCGTGCGTGAATACTCGTTTTTTCTCACTTTTTTGGTACTCTAAGGCGAAAATAAATTAAGGATTTTTCGATGAGGGCGAAGATGCACTTAAACCACGTCTCGATTTTTCAGTCAAAAAAAATGGTCAAAACAATCGTATTGTCTATGGCTGTTGTTACGGCGGCTATTGTCAGCGGTTGTGCATCTAAACCTCAAGTAAGTGGTGGTGGGGCGAGCCATGTGAGTGCTCCAAACTATTACACAGTTCGTTCTGGTGATACTTTGAGTGGGATTGCAAATCGTTATGGTATGAACTATCTCGATATCGCAGCACTAAATGATATCGCACCGCCATATCGAATTTATGTTAATCAATCCTTACGTTTAAAAGGTTCAGCCGCTCAACGCACCACATCAACACAAGCAATGAATCAGGCAGCACCTATTCAGCGTCAAAGTATTAATATTCCGACACAACAGCAAGTTGCGCCACCACCAGTTAGACCTGTTACCCCAACACAACAACGCCCTGTTGTTCCAGTAACACCATCATCAACATTGGCAAGTGGGTTGCGTTGGGTAAAACCATCAAATGGTCCAGTGATTCAAGGATTTAATCTGGCGAGTAACGTGAAAGGTACGCGCTATGGAGGCAACGTTGGTGATCCTGTGTTTGCTGCTGCAAATGGACAAGTGGTTTATGCTGCTGACGGCTTAAAAGAATACGGTAATTTGGTCTTGGTGAAGCATGTTGATGGTTACATCACTGCCTACGCACACAACAGCAAAATGTTGGTGAAGAGTGGTGATAATGTGACTGCGGGGCAAAAAATTGCCGAAATGGGTTCATCTGGGGCTTCACGTGTCATGCTAGAGTTTCAAGTCCGTTTAGATGGTAAACCAATCAATCCAACAACGGTTGTACCAAACTAATTTTATTGTTGGGGCCTTTTAAAAGGCCCTAACAAACTTTCAACAAATTGTTAATAATCACTAGTCTATCAATAGACTTCTCTGTATACTCAATGTGTTTGCTTTTATTAGAACAATAAGCATATTAATAAATTGAGAGGGATGTGTATGTTAGATCAATTGCGTGCAATGGGGGTTTTTGCTTGCGTTGTAGAAAAAAGTTCATTTAGCGGGGCAGCTAGAGACTTAGGAATAACAACAAGCGCAGTGAGCCAGCAAATTCGCTCATTAGAGCAAGAAATGGACGTTACCTTACTTCATCGTTCCACTAGAAAGTTGAGCTTAACAGAGGCAGGACAAGCATTTTTTTTAAGTTGTCAGGAAATGTTGGCAGCAGCAGAGCGTGGAAAAATTAGAATTAATGAGCTGCGTGATGATCTTGTTGGGGATTTACGTATTGCGACAACACCAGAATTGGGTGCATTGCATGTGGTTCCCGCGCTGTCTCATTGGATGTCCGCTCATAAAGGTTTAGCGGTTCATTTTGAAGCGGATCATCGCTATATTGATTTAATATCAGAAAGAATTGATATTGCGATTCGGATGAGTCTTAAAGTAGATGATCCACAATTGACGGTTGTTCCATTGGCACGTGTAGATCAGATTTTGGTTGCCTCCCCAAGCTATTTAAATCAATCGCCTCCGATTACGCGACCAGAAGATTTGATTCACCATGAATTACTGCCTGTCACTTTGATGCAGAACTTTCAGCATTTCACTTTTCGCCATGGTTTGAGTGGGGAAAGTGTCAATGTGGAAATGCAAACCCGTTTAGGAACAAATAATGTTTTTGTCGCTAAATCATTATGTCAGCAAGGCTTAGGGATCGCACGTATTCTGTATATGGATGTGCAAAAAGAATTAGTGAGCGGTTCTTTGGTTGAAGTTCTACCTGATTGGCAATTACCGACGTATACATTACAAGCATTAACTTCAAAGCGTGAACAATACCCAGTCAAAGTCCATCGTTGCATTGATGCACTGAAGCAATATTTTGCGCAACTTCCAGGAGGACGTTCCTTACAAGGAGTTGCTTAGTCATCATCAGTGAGATGTCGCTCTAAATTTTAAAAGCCATGTTTCCTTGGAAACATGGCTTTCTTACTTATTTGCGTCTAGCTTTTACTTTAGCATGAGACTTAAGTGATTTTACTTCAACTATTTCATCCACAGATTTAGACTCGGCTTGTTCTTTTTTAGACTTTTTGCGCTTTTTCTTTTTCTTTGGTTCATCGTCCTCGACAGCATCACCGTCTTCAATAGCTTGCCAATATTCCAGTTGCTCCATAACTGCGGCATAGATGGAATTTTTACTATATCGACCTTTTTTATCGAGTGTTCCCACTGGTCGAGCCATCAGAATTTCTAATGCTTGATCAATTGTATCAATCGCATGCACATGGAACTGTCCAGCTTCTACAGCTTCAATCACATCTTGGCGTAACATGAGGTGTTGCATATTCTGACGTGGAATAATCACACCTTGCTTGCCTGTTAATCCTTGAAGTTTACAAGCATCATAGAAGCCTTCAATTTTAGCATTGACGCCTCCAATTGGTTGGACTTGACCCAATTGATTCATTGAACCTGTAATTGCCCATGATTGGTCGATTGGGATTTGGCAGATTGCAGAAATTAATGCAGATAACTCAGCAACGGTGGCACTGTCACCATCCACCTGTCCGTAGCTTTGCTCAAAGGCTAAAGCAGCAGAGAAGTGCAGGATTTGCTCTCGGCCAAAGTGTGCTTTAAGGAAGCTCGACATCAATAACACACCCTTGGCATGTAAAGAACCACCAAGTTCTACACTTCGCTCGATATCGAGAATATCGCCGCCACCTTGGTAGACAGACGCTGTTAGACGAGAAGGTAAACCAAACTCTACATCAGCATAATGAATCACTGAAAGCGCATTGATTTGTCCTAGACGATGTCCAGAAGTTTCGATCAGTTGTGTACCGCGAGATAAATCTTGCCAATACAATTCGCGTAAATAGCCTAAACGATATTGGCGATGGTGTAATGCTTGATTAACATGATCATGCGTAACAATTTTGTCGTCTGCTTTAAATGCATGATGATGTGCTTCGCGAATTAAATCACCCAACGTAGAGGCATGTAAGGATAAGGAGCTTTGATCCTCGGCTTGACGACTTGAGTCTGTTAGCAAAGCAGCAAGTGCTGAACGATCAAATGGTAACAGTTTATCTGCTTGTACGTAGTCAGCAATCAGTTGCATATATGCTTGTTCATTGCTGTCATTACGTTGTAATGTATCAGTGAAATCAGCACGTATTTTAAAGACGCTGCCTAGCTCTGGTTCTACCTCTAAAATTTCATAATAAATCTCAGGTTCAGCTAATAAGACTACTTTAATTTCTAATGGTACTGATGCGGGTTCAATCGAAATACTACCCGTCAACGTTAACATATGTTCTAAAGATGATAGTTTTAGATGGCCTGACTTTAATGCGCGCTTTAAGCCTTGCCATGCATATGGTTGTTCAAGTAGTTGTTCTGCTTCGAGCATCAAAAAACCACCATTCGCGCGATGTAAGGAACCTGGACGAATTAGGGTGAAATCAGTCGTAATCGTTCCGTTGTGCGTGAGTTGCTCGACATGTCCAAGTAGATTGTAGTGGGTTGGAAAGTCTTCAAAAATGACAGGTGCGCCGCTATTTGGTTTGTTTGCAATGATGACATTGGCTTGATAGCGAGCTGGTACGCGATTAAACAAAGCAGGGGTAAAGTCATCCTCTTCTTGTTCTAAAATTAATTCAACATTTTCGATGATGTCTTCAGCATACTGCTTTAAATATAATTCGAGACCTTTGACCTCTTTATTTTTATTTAGAATAGATTCAATACGAGGCATTACGACCTGAGAGGCAATATCGCGATTTAAACTGGAGACTTGGTCGCGTGCATCATCTTCTAAATCACCAAGATGAAGACCTAAGCGTTCAAGTTTTTTCTCCATATAACGAATATTGGAAGAAATATCAGATCTTTCTTTACTACTCAGCGTACTGAGGTCTTGTTGGGTTAATTCATGATACTCATCATCTTTAAGTAACATCGGAATAAAGACATGCTTATCATTTCTAGAAACTAATTTTAAGTCGAGCCCTTCACCTTCTTTGGTTAGTTCTGCTAAAGCTTGTTGTTGTACTTCACCTGTAGCTTGGCGTATGCGTTCGATGCGATTGTGATAGCTTTCTGCACTAAATCGACGTTCTAGCTGTTTTAAGATAATTTGCCATGTCTGTTGTAATGCATTTTGAAATTTTGAACCTTGTCCTGCTGGAAAACGCAAAGCAATCGGTTGTCTTGGATTTTTGAAATTATTGACATATACCCAATCATCAGGTGTTTGCATGGTTTTGGCATGCTGTTGCAATAGACGTTTAATCATCGTGCGTTTGCCTAGACCAGCCGTTCCTACTGCGAATATATTATAGCCCGAATAAGGCAAGGAGATACCTGCCTCTACTGACGCTCGAGCGCGATCTTGCCCTAAAAAATTATTGAGCGGTTTGATCCGTTTAGTCGAGCTTGGGATTTTAGCCAAGTCGGGAATATGTGTAAGCTGATTTGCTTTTAGTGCTGTTTTTGTGAGTGTTGCTTGTATATCGGCTTGTTCAAAAGCACTTGGAATTGCAGTGATATTTGCTGTAATCGTGTTTGTTGGTGTTAAAGATAAAGTTGTTGCAGTCATTTGATCAAGTTTTTGGGTCACTGTTGCTATCCAACAAATAAAACGAAATGTAAGTCATTAACGTTATACGGGTTTAACCTCAAAGATCAAGCGAACTTGTGTTTTTTATCGACAAAACAAAACAATGGTTGCATAAAGCAACTTGCAAGCAAGGACAAGAAACGATTGAATAGGCAGATTCTCGCATGTTCATGGAAAATAATAAGCAATGACGACACAAGCCTCCGGGTGGGCATCTGCATTTAAAGCATTTTTAGACCGCCGCGCTCTGATTATGTTATTTCTTGGTTTCTCCGCAGGGATACCAATTTTATTGATTTTTTCAAGCCTATCTTTATGGCTAGGTGAGGCTGGAATCGATAAAACAGCAGTCACTTTTTTTAGTTGGGCGGCATTAGGTTATTCTTTTAAATTTGTATGGGCGCCGTTGATCGATGAGCTACCTGTACCATTTCTAACCAGAACGCTTGGGCGTCGTCGAGCATGGTTGTTAATTGCTCAGTGTTTGATTATCTGTGCGATTTGTATAATGGCATTTTCAGATCCTTCATTGGGTCGAAGTTATTTAGTACAAATGGCTGCTGGTGCAGTTTTATTGGGCTTTTCTGCTGCGACCCAAGATATCGTTATTGATGCTTATCGTATTGAACTAGCAGAAACTGAGATGCAAACCATTTTAGCGTCAACTTATAATGCAGGTTATCGCATTGGGATGATTGTCGCGGGTGCTGGAGCTTTATTCTTAGCTGCTTATTTGGGTACAGCAAAAGGTAATTATATATACGAAGCATGGAAATATACTTATTTGACCATGGCGGCTGTTATGGTCGTCGGGATTATTACCACACTGGTTGTTCGTGAACCGAAAGTTGATCGTGTCTATAAAGATTATAAGAAGACTGATTACTACCGCTTGGTATTGGTATTTTTTCTAGCAGTCACAACGTTTGTAGTGATGTATATTTACTCTGGTCATTTAACACAAGCATTGATTCAAGCAACCGCGATTAAAGATACTGCCGCACTTTTTGGTTTAGAAGCACTGCGGTTTTTGACAGCGACAGCAACCGCTATTTTTATTGGCTTTAGTCTTGTTAAAATGGGTGTTGTAAATCAAGAAATGGCAAAAGAAACATGGGTCGCGCCTATTCTAGATTTCTTTAAGCGTTATGGTGTAAAACTCGCATTAGTTTTATTGCTGTTGATCGGCTTCTTCCGCGTATCCGATATTATTGCTGGTGTGATTTCCAATGTGTTCTATCAGGATCTGAATTTCAGTAAAGAGCAAATAGCGGAAGCCGTGAAAGTATATGGCGTACTATTTAGTTTACTCGGTGGCTTTTTAGGCGGCTTGCTTGCACAACGGATGAACATTATGAAATTAATGTTTATCGGCGCAGTTCTCGCGAGTTCAACCAATCTAATTTTTATTGGTTTAGTAAAATCTGGAAAGCCATTGGATCAGGTTCAGATTCAGGTTGGGCAACATTCTTATCAAGCGGAAACAGATGAAGTCGGTTATTGGAAAGTCCACGTGCCTACACAGGCACTCGTACAGGCGGATTCGGTGCAGGTAGCTGCACAATTCAAAAACCAAGCTGAATCTAAAATTCAACTAGAATTGCCATACTTAATCGCAACACAACAGCCTCAAATTCAATTGCTACCGATTAGTCATGACGATCATCTCAATATCAATGAGTTAAAGCAGAGTTTGGTGATTAAAGGACAGTTGGCAGGTATTGATGCCGATCAGTTAGATGTTGAACGACCTGTTGTATTGAAGTTAGATGGTCAAGAGTTCATCGCTAAAGTTGATCAGCATGGCCTATTTAGTGGTGTGATCAGTGGGCAAATACTACAATCGTCAACCAGTAAAACGATCACTGCAATCGCAAATTTGAAAAATTCTGGAGAACAAAGTTTCGTCGCAACGCGACAGTATTATGTTGAGTCAGCAACTCCTGTTGCGACAACTTTAGATGTTGATATTCAGCCAATTGCCCCAATTAGTCCAGATGAGCAAGGTAATACAGAGCTATCAGGTAAAGTGATCAAGCAATATAGTTCGCTATGGCTATATTTCGCGATCATCGTGGATAATCTTGCGGCAGGTTTGGCTGGTGCTGCATTTATTGCATTTTTATCGAGTTTAACCAGTGTCTCTTTTACAGCGGTTCAATATGCTATTTTTAGCTCATTAATGACTTTAACCCCAAAATTATTGGGGGGATATTCGGGTACGATGGTGAGTAATATGGGTTATCCGAATTTCTTTTTAATGACGACTTTAATTGGTATTCCGATTTTAATTTTAGTGGTTTGGGTCGCGAAATTATTACGTGATCATGAAAATCAAACAACACAACAGCAGACAGGTGAATAACGATGCGCATGTTACATACGATGTTACGAGTAGGTAATTTAGAACAATCTTTAAAGTTCTACACTGAGGTGCTTGGTATGAAATTGCTACGTCAACGTGATTATGAAGAGGGGCGTTTTACCCTTGCTTTTGTTGGCTATGGTGATGAAGAAAATAATACCGTACTTGAGTTAACCCATAACTGGGATACCAGTAGTTATGATTTAGGCAATGGCTACGGTCATATTGCGATTGGTGTAGAAGATGCTTACAAAGCATGTGAAGAGATCAAGGCACGTGGTGGTAAAGTTGTGCGTGAAGCTGGACCAATGAAGGGCGGTGTAACGGTTATCGCTTTTGTTGAAGACCCTGATGGTTATAAAATTGAACTCATTCAACAGGATCAAAATGCTCGTAATAACTAATTTGAATTCATCTTAAGCTGAAGATTTCTCATTTAAAAGCGCTAGTATTATTTATATAGCTCAGTATGATGTGTCGATCAAATGGTCAACAATATCATATTGGGCTTTATCATAATTAATGGGTGAATAGGAATAAGTTATGTTCAAAATTTTGGCATTGGATCGCTTTACTCTTCTCTTGGTGGCGATGGTTGTACTTGCAACATTTTTACCCGTTTCAGGTCAAATAGCATCTTATTTCAATATCCTAACCACAGTCGCTATCGCAATACTTTTCTTTTTACATGGTGCAAAATTATCACGCGAAGCTGTGATGGAGGGAATGCTACATTGGAAAATGCATGCCTTGGTCTTTGCCTTTACCTTCTTAATTTTCCCTGTACTTGGTTTGATGGCTAAACCTGTTTTAGAACCATTATTGGGGCAACAATTGTATTGGGGCTTTTTGTTTATGTGCTTCTTGCCATCAACAGTACAGTCTTCGATCGCCTTTACTTCAATGGCTAAAGGTAATGTTGCTGGTGCGGTGTGTAGTGCATCTTTTTCTAATATTATCGGGATGTTTATTACCCCGATTCTGGTTAGTTTTTTTATTCTAGGGCAGAGTCAACATGGTTTTGACCCTACCAAATCAATTATACAAATTACCTTGCTATTATTAGTCCCATTTATTCTCGGGCAGATTTTACGTCCATATATTTTTCCATATATGGTCAAAGTGCCGAGTATAGTTAAAGCATTTGATCAAGGGTCGATCTTAATGGTGGTCTATGGCGCATTTAGTAGTGCTGTCGTTGCAGGATTGTGGCAGCAGGTCAGTGGTATAACTTTACTTTACCTTATCATTGCTTGCTCAGTGTTATTGACCATTGTGATGCTACTGGCTTTTTATGTCCCGAAATGGTTTGGATTTAATCGAGCTGATCAGGTTACGATTTTCTTTTGTAGTTCAAAGAAAACCTTGGCGAGCGGTGTGCCGATGGCGCAGATTTTATTTATTGGGCAACCTTTGGGGATGATTGTTTTACCAATTATGATTTTTCATCAGATCCAGTTAATGGTATGTGGTGTCATTGCAAATCGTTGGTCAAAATCAACACAAGAATAATTCGCTAAATTTGATTTATTGGCGTATAATGCTCGCCACTTGTTGGCTTTGCTCTGACTTTTAGGGTCTCGGTGGGTCAAAAGAAATGGTCTGTTGTCGTGTTGGTCTGCAAGTTTAGAACACTTTGCCTTCCTCATATTTTGAGAGTGATCAATTGCGATAACAGCTTAAGCCTTTCTTACTATTAGGAGCATCGAGCATGCGCGCCGATATTCATCCAAAATACGAAACTTTAGTTGCTACTTGTTCATGTGGTAACGTTATCGAAACTAAATCTGCTTTAGGTAAAGAAACACTTTATCTAGATGTATGTTCTGCTTGCCACCCATTCTACACTGGTAAACAAAAGAATGTGGATACTGGCGGTCGTATCGACAAATTCAAACAACGTTTTTCTGGTATGTCACGTTCTATCAAACGTTAATATCAAGAAAACAAAAAACGGGCTTTATGCCCGTTTTTTTATGCCTACTGAGTTCCTCACCCATTTAATAAAGGATGAGAAACATTTCAAGTTGTGTAGAGAAGGATTTTCTATTGATCTTGCACATCTGTTAGACGATCGAGTTTTTTCTGGAAGTAATTTCCTTGCAGAAAGCGTGTTTCAACATTCCAAGCATTGGCAAATAAATTCATATCGTTCAATTCGGTCAAGAATATTTCAATTGGTTTCTGTGCAATGAAATGTAGAACTTTCTCTTGTAAGTTGGCCATCTCTTTCTCAGAAGAAAGCATCTTTGAAAGGTTGGGATGAAAACTAATATATTGCGTATCGATTTGCTGTAGGATCGTGTCGCTATAAAGAGAATTACCAAAACCACGAATAGCAACTTCAGCACCATGTTGACGTAACAATGCGATTTGAGGTTGTGCTTGAGATAGATTTTGTTGGAGTGCTTGTTCGGAGAATTGTAAGATAATAGGATGAGCCTGTTTGCTACCAATGATCGTAAGTAGCTTTGCAACCAGTTCAGGTAACTTCTTATCATTCAGCAAAATGTGATGATTTAGATTAATAATCAATTTTGCTTTTGGATATTGCGTAATGAAGTTATGCAGCTGTTTACACGCTTCGACTAAGATCCAACGATCCAATTGAACTGATAACTCAGGATCATCTTTTAAATCTGAAAGATCACTGATTTCTTGCCATTGGTTATTATGTATAAAGCCGCTAGAAACTTCATAAGTGTGCGTATATTGATCCTGTTTATCATAGGTTTGCTGATATTTTAAATGGATATCACCTGCTTCCAGTTTTTGTTTCAGATCTTGTAATAAACTCAACTGAACTTGCTTTGGAATGTGTTCCGTGGTTATACCAATATTGGCATCAATTTTTGGCGTATTGATGACTGGCAGTGATTTTAGGAATGCCTTAGAAATAATTTGCTCAAAATGAGCTTCATCAGGAATTTGCTTGTTAAGTTCGCAATAGCCTAATTTTAGATGTAATGGAAATGTAGATTGTTCAGTTGCGAGGAGTTGGGGTTTTTGTAGGTTGTTCAGACTGATCAATAATGAATTTAAAACTGCTTTTGATTCAGCTTGAAATAAGCCCGCATAGACACCTGTATCTATTTGATAGACAGGGGCGTTGACCTGCTCTTTAATAAAGTTAGGAATGCTAGAAAAATATGCTTTTGCGCCACGCCAGTCTTTTTGAAACACCTCATTTGGAAAGCTATTCAAGCTAAACAAAACCAAGGCATTGTCATTGGCTGGATGATTCAGCATCTGGCGATTAATTTGTTGTAATGCATTAAATAAGTTTGAACTTTTCTCTGTGCTATTCGATGCGGTATTGGCAACGATTGCAGGTTGAATAGCAGTTCCACATTCAATATTGAGCTGTATTTCATCTTCATTGCCTGAAGGTAAAAATTCAACTTGTAATGGATTGTTTTGAATCGTTGGATTTTGAGTACGAAGTTCAAAACGTGCTTGATCAAATTGACCTTGTGAAATCTTTTTAAATCGTAATTTAAACTGGGCTAGGTCTTCTGGTTGTAATACATCAAGAATGGGTAGACCAACCAGATCATCTGCCCTTTCAAAACCAAAAAGATTCGCATATTCAGCATTTACACTGATATGTATGCCTTCTTGAAGCATGGCTACAGCTTTATGGCTTTCAGCGACAAGTGATTGCGCTTGTGTTTGAGCTGCTTCTAGTTCGCTGAGTAAGCGATGTTCACCTTGAACCAAGCGACTGTAAGAAAGTGCTCGAACAATATGGATATAAAACTTTTCAGATGATTCTAGATTTAATACGTCATAAATTCCTTTATGAATATAGGACTGATATTGATCTGCTTTGAAATCTTCGGGTTCAAGTAATAAAACTGGGAGGCTCGGTTGAGTCGAAGCTTGAATAAGAGAGAGGGTTTGTTCAATTTTTAAATCGTAAGCACGTCCAAAAATCACAATATCCCAAGGTAAATTTAACTGCTTTTCAAATGTTTTTAGATCATCTAATAAAGTCGCTTGAACTTGATGATCTTGAGCCGAAAATAAAGCTAAAATTTGATTATAACGTAATTGGTTATCATCAATAATTAATAAGCGTGTTTCAGACCGTTTTAGTTTTTTAGAGAGTAAAGAATTTCTCACTTTAATGCTTCCCATAAATCTTGATCAATTTTGTCCATATTTCTTTGTGCCATAAATTTGCGAAGAACCGGTTGTTCTTCGTCATTCAGTAGTTCAAAGTCAAATTGAACAAAACTTTGGGTGATTAATTGTGCGTTTAATAGATACACTTTTACTTCCTCTTTCCCCAATCTTAAATGAACAGCTTGGTGTTCTCGAAAAATTTGTGAACCTGGTAATATTAAAGTCGTTTTGGTTTCATCCAAATTTTGATTTTTTAATAAAAGCGCTGGGTGATAATTACTAATATGTCGATCTGCTTGAATACGAACAGCACAAGGGAAAATCTCTTGTGCTAAAACCTCTAAACCGAGTTCCAAGCTTTTCTCGGTCGATTGTTTCAGCCAACGAATCACACCACCGCGCCAATGCCCATGTGATGTTTCTTTAACTAAGATGTATTCTCCTGTTCTTAAATTTTTAGGGGCTTCACCTGACCATTTAATACGATAACCGTTGACACTAATATCGAGTATATCGGCTTGATGAACGGTTTTACTTTCGCGGTTTAAGCGTTGAATCGCAGACTCTTGATTTTCAGTTGTATTTTTCTTATCCCAAGAAGACATAAAGCGTGATTCATTTTGTAAATTATAGCTATGCTCTAAGAATAAAGTTTCAGCAAAGTTTTTTGCTTTTGATAAATAAAAATGTGCGGTGAGCAAACCAAAACAAATGTGTAGCTGAGCATTGTATTCATAACGTTCATGGCGACGTTCGGCAATGGTTCCTAAAATAGTTTGCACATGAAATTTTAAAGCAGGTGTTAAATAAATTTTCTCGTTTTTAGAGACATATTCAGGGTTTTTATGCAGTGTAGCGGTAACATGGTCTAATAAAGAATGTGTGCTGATAAAAACATTAGGCAAAAAGCCAGAACTTTGTTTCTTATTATAAATGGGTGGGTGATCTTTACTGGTATCAATCACATATTTGGTTAACTCAGTTTCTTTAGATAGAACTTGAACCATTTTTGCCCAATCAAAGCTACATTGGAATAAAGCTTGTATTTCAGATTGGCGAATTTGATTGGTGTTGAAAATATCCATCAGAATCAATTGAGCATAAGCCTGAGATATTGTATTCAAGGGATTAGGTGTACCTAAAACTTGCTCCAAATTACTATGATGATATTTGTGTGTAACGGCGGCATCGTAAAGTTGATGAGCGATTAACCATTGTCCTGCAACAGGTTCACTATAGAGCATATGCTGTTGATACAATAATTGAGTCAACTGTTGTAATGCTTGGAAGGTCGCAAGTGTACGCGCAGTTTGTAAGTTCTTCTTTTGACTCAATGCAAAAATCGAAAATTTTTGCTGATCAAGTTGGTCATTACTGCGACGGACAATATTGATATAAACTGCTGCGAAGTAGCATCTTAACAACATCGCAAGCTCAATTATGTGTTCATTTCGATCAGAACTAATCACACCTTGATTGAAAAAGTTTTTCTCTAAACTGCCTAGAACATTTTCAATTGTTGGATGTAATACTTGAACCAAGTCAAAACGTAAAGTTTCAGAGCACTCTAACTCACTGAGTTCTAATAATGCGGCAAATAGGGCTTTTGATGTATCACCCAATTGCATAATCGATAGATTAGAAATCCACTCATTTAAACTTTTGGTATTTGTGTCACAAAAGCTGAGTTTGTCCCGTCTTAAGACAGTTGGAATTTGAAAAATATCCGAAAAAGCATTATTCATCATTGTGTTATCAATCTCAGAACGTTTGAACCCCAAAAAGCGGTGTTTTATTTTTTTCGCCCGCAATTTCCCTCACAAGTTTAGGCACTAAATAGCCTGGCAAACTTGCTAATACATCACTGTATATATGGTCTATCTCTGAAGACCTTAGATCAAAATGTTGAGCACCTTTTACTTTATCCAAAACATGTAAGTAATAAGGCATTACTCGTGCATCAAATAAACGGTTACTCAACTCAGTCAAAGTTTTTGCAGAATCATTCACACCTTTGAGCAAAACCGCCTGATTTAGCACGGTAATGTGATGTAATGATAACTGTAATAACTTAGAGCAGGTGAAATCATCAAGCTCAGCTGCGTGATTTGAGTGTACCACTACTATAATGCGTAGCCTACTGTTTTTTAATATAGAAATCAGCTCTTCATCGACGCGGTTTGGAATAACAATGGGAACACGTGAATGAATTCTCAATATCTTAATTTGAGGGAGAGATGCTAGGCGTTCTAACCATAATGAAATTTTTCGATTGTTCAGCGTCAGTGGATCGCCACCACTTAAAATTACCTCATTGATGAGAGGATTTTGTTCAATATAGTGCTTTATATTTTCCCAATCATCGTTTTTCGGTAAGTTTTCTTGATACGGGAAATGACGACGAAAACAATAGCGACAATGAATCGCACATGCACCTGTTAATGTTAGTAAAAACCGAGATTGGTATTTATGCAAAACACCAGCCATTTGATTGGCTGCTTCTTCGCCTAAAGGGTCGGTTACAAACTCGGGATGTTCTTCCAGTTCAAGATGATGCGGTAGAACTTGTAGTAATAGGGGATCAAGTGGATCACCAATGCTCATTTTTCCGACGAATGCACGTGGGACACGCAATTTAAACTGTTCAGAGGCGAGGATTGCCCCTGATAATAGTTGATCGGTAGATAACTTAAGCAGATTTAACAGCTCTAAAGGATCAGTAATTAGGTCACTGAGTTGTGATTGCCAGTTTTGCTCTTGATGTAAATAGTTTATCATGCCATACGTTAAAATAGTGTTAGCCGCAGCTGTTTGCTTAGTCTAGCATTGGGGCTTGTTTAACGTTCATATATGAATTGCGTTATTGGTTAAAATTTAATCATGCGAGGCGTGAAACGCAGGGAATGGTTATTCCCTTGCCAAGTTTCATAACGAAGTATGAGGAAGTTTTAGCCATAACCCTACGGGACAGGGAGATTTTTTGTCGCTACTGCGTTATGTATGGTTCATTTAGAATAACTAAATTTCACCATCCATGCCTTGTATCGTCGAAAAATCTCCTCTGTCGCAACCAAATATGAACGTTAAACAAGCCCATAAGATTTGATTTTTAAGTTTGGAGTGCGCCTTTCATGGCCTATTATTCTACAAATGATTTTAAAGCTGGCCTTAAGGTTATGCTTGATGGAAACCCATGTTCAATCATGGAAAATGAATATGTAAAACCAGGTAAGGGTCAGGCATTTAACCGCGTAAAATTGCGTAACCTTCGCTCTGGTAAAGTATTAGAAAAAACTTTTAAATCAGGTGATTCTTTAGAAGCTGCTGATATTGTAGAAGTTGAAATGGATTACCTTTACAACGATGGTGAAATGTGGAACTTCATGGATCCGGTTACATTCGAGCAAATCGCTGCTGATAAAACAGCGATGGGTGATGCTGCGAAATGGTTAAAAGATGATTCAAATGAAAAATGTACAATTATGTTGTTCAACGGTGTACCTTTAACGGTTAGCCCACCAAACTTCGTAGTACTTAAAATCGTTGAAACTGATCCGGGTGTACGTGGTGATACTTCAGGTGGTGGCGGTAAGCCTGCGAAACTTGAAACAGGTGCAGTTGTACGTGTTCCATTATTCGTACAACAAGAAGAAAGCGTTCGCGTAGACACTCGTACTGGTGATTATTTAGAACGTGCATAATTGATTCTAAATATGCGATGATCGAAAGGGATGATAAAAATCATCCCTTTTTTTATGCCAAAGTATTAGATAAATCAACTTTTAAAAACGATAAACTTGCGAAGATATTTCCGAAGAGAAAATATAGGTATGGAAAGCCATGTAACAGCTAACGAAAAGTTATGTATTTGAGAGGTTCTGAATGGAAACAACACAAACAAAATCATCACTTCCCTCTAAGCTCTTATGGAGTTTGGTTGCCATTGTAGGTGCGATCTCATTTGGGATACTTGCAGTGAGTCGAGGTGAACATGTCAATGCAGTTTGGCTAGTGCTCGCTGCAGTCTGTGTGTATAGCATTGCTTATCGGTTCTACAGTTTATTTATTGCCAACAAGGTTTTTGAATTAAATCCCAAGCGATTGACCCCAGCGCATCGCTTAAATGATGGTTTGGATTATGTCCCAACCAATAAATATGTGTTGTTTGGACACCATTTTGCTGCAATTGCTGGAGCTGGTCCTTTAGTCGGTCCAATTTTAGCTGCTCAAATGGGTTACTTACCAGGAACGATATGGCTTTTGGTTGGTGTCGTGATTGCTGGTGCGGTACAAGATTTCCTTGTTTTGTTTATCTCAACACGTCGAGATGGTCGCTCATTGGGTGAAATGGCAAAACAGGAATTGGGTACCTTTGCAGGTGTGATCGTCATGCTGGGTACGCTAGGTGTGATGGTGATTATTCTTGCAGTGCTGGCTTTAGTTGTGGTCAAAGCCCTCGCTGAAAGTCCATGGGGCGTATTTAGTATTGCAGCAACTATTCCAATTGCTCTGTTCATGGGCATTTATATGCGTTATCTGCGCCCAGGGAAAATTGCAGAGGTTTCAATTATCGGCTTCGTCCTGATGATGGCTGCCATTGTATTTGGTGGTGATGTTGCAAAACATCCTTATTGGGGTGAGTTTTTCACTTTAACTGGAACGCAACTCACATGGGGACTGATTATTTATGGTTTTATTGCCTCTGTGTTGCCCGTTTGGTTGTTACTGGCACCACGTGATTATCTATCAACTTTCTTAAAAATTGGTGTGATTGCTGGTTTAGCAGTTGGTATTGTGTTTGCGATGCCTGAGCTGAAAATGCCAGCAGTCACACATTTTATTGACGGTACAGGCCCTGTATTTTCTGGCAGTTTATTTCCTTTCTTGTTCATTACCATTGCTTGTGGTGCGATCTCTGGTTTCCATGCTTTGGTTTCTTCAGGAACAACCCCAAAACTGGTTGATAACGAAGTCAATATTCGCATGATTGGTTATGGTGGTATGTTGATGGAGTCTTTTGTCGGCATCATGGCAATGATTTGCGCCACAGTTTTAGATCCAGGTATCTATTTTGCGATCAATGCACCAGCTGCGGTATTGGGTACAAGTGTCGAATCTGCTGCGGAGGCCGTACGCAATCTAGGCTTTGTGGTGACGCCTGAAATGTTGACTGTTTTGGCCCAAGAAGTGGGTGAAAATTCTGTTTTATCTCGTACGGGTGGTGCACCGACATTTGCAATTGGTATGGCGCACATTATTTCAGAAATTTTCAATAATCGCTCGATGATGGCATTTTGGTATCACTTCGCGATTTTATTTGAAGCTCTATTTATCTTAACAGCAGTAGATGCTGGAACTCGTGCTTGTCGTTTTATGGTTCAAGATACAGTGGGCATCGTTGTCCCAGCAGTGAAAAACTCAAGTTCATTTGTTGGAAATCTGATCGGTACTTTTGTTGCTGTTGCAGGATGGGGGTATTTCGTTTACCAAGGCGTGGTTGATCCTCTCGGTGGGATTAACTCCTTATGGCCATTGTTTGGTATCGGTAACCAAATCCTCGCCTCAATGGCATTGATTTTGGGTACGGTGATTTTGTTTAAGATGAAAAAGGAAAAATATGTTTGGGTGACGATCATTCCAACGATTTTCCTTGTCATCACCTCAATGACTGCAGGTTGGCAAAAGATTTTCCATGATAATCCCAAAATTGGTTTCCTTGCTCAAGCCAATCGTTTTTCAGATGCGATCGCCCGTGGTGAAGTTCTCGCACCAGCAAAATCGATCGCTGAAATGCAAACCATTGTATTGTCGAATCAAATCAATGCTGCATTATGTGCCTTCTTTATGATTGTTGCTGTGGTTATGATTATTGCATCAATTGGTGCAGTTCGTAGAGCCTTGGCAAGCCCAACGTCAACAGCAAAAGAAGCACCTGCGGTATTTACTGAAACCCCAATGACTGCAAATAGTCTGAAAGGAGGTCATGATGGAGTTTAAGATTGCGCGTAAAAGCGGTTCGATCATCGTAAAGATCATTAAATTTACGATCATGTCGCAAAAACAATTACTGTTATCCCCACGAAATTGGTCTCGGATCGCAGTGTTGTGGCAACGTTTGCAGCAAAGTTTTCGTTTAATGGTAGGTGTGCCTGACTATGAAACGTATTTGCAGCATATGAAAATACATCATCCAGATCTGACCCCTATGGATGCAAAAACGTTTTATCGTCATTGTGTCGATGCACGTTACCCAAGTTCGGGAAATATGAAAAAATGTCCTTGCTAGAAATTATTTGATTTCTTTGAAAAAACTATAAAACAGTGTATGTTGAATCATGCACTGTTTTATTTTTGGGGAGATAGAATAATGTGGGGTCTGGAAAAAGTTTCAGCTCAAGATCATATGCAGCAACATCAAAAAATAAAACAAGATATTCAGGGCTATGGCACTAAAATCGAACGTTTTTTAGTTGAAGTGAATCAACTGATTCTTGATAAGCCACAACAAACCAAATTGGCACTGACTTGCTTATTGGCAGGTGGTCATGTGCTATTTGAAGATTTACCGGGATTGGGGAAGACCACATTGGCGAGTGCTTTAGCACGGCTAGCGGGTCTGCATTTTCAACGTATTCAATTTACCAATGACATGTTAGCCAGTGATGTGATTGGTATTAATATTTTTAATCAAAAAGAACACGTTTTTGAGTTTAAAAAAGGACCTGTTTTTACCCAGATATTGTTGGGTGATGAAATCAATCGTTGTAGTCCCAAAACGCAAAGTGCGCTGTTGGAAGCAATGGAAGAGGGCGCAGTCACGGTTGATGGTATCAATTACGAATTGCCACAACCTTTTTGGGTCTTGGCCACTCAAAATCCACTGTTTCAAAGTGGGACTTATGCTTTGCCTGAATCGCAATTGGATCGTTTCCTGATGCGTTTATCTTTGGGCTATCCATCTCGTCAGGCTGAAAAATTGTTATTACAGCAAAGTTCAAGACAATTGCTGATTCATCAATTAGATGCGGTTTTTGATCAAACTGATATTTTGCAGTTACGTGAACTTGCGCAGCAGGTTTATCTTAGTGAAGCTGTTTTAACTTATATTTTAGATCTTGCTGCTGAAACAAGAAAACAACCGCATGGACTGTCTACGCGTGGCGTACTGGCTTTGAAAGCTGCATCACAAGCATATGCATTAGTAGAGGGGCGTAGTTTTGTGAGTACAGACGATGTGCAGGCTGTATTTGTTGCTGTGGTAACGCATCGTTTAGGGGTGTCAGAAGCAGAAGTGGAAAGGATTTTGCAATCGGTTAATGTGTTGTAGTCGAGAATGAACACATGCAGAACAGATTAAAGCGCAGACTACAACAGTGGGTATCAAAGCGATTTCAGGTGGAACAAAGTAAAACCTTCTTGCAAAAGGATGTTTTGGTATTTATTCATACTCATGGTCTTCTATATATCGTTCTTATTCTGATTACCTTTATTGCAGGCATTAACTATGCAAATAACCTAATTTTGGGTCTTTGTTTTTTAATGAGTGCAATTTTATGCATTAGTTTTTATCTCACTTTTAAACAATTACATGGTCTGCATGTTGAGCTAATAACGGCAGAGGTGGGGCAAGTCGGTCAGGTTTTAATACTGAAACTAAATTTTAAGCAACCTGCAAAGACGAATCGATATCTGCAAATCCAATGGCAACAACAGCAACAGATTCTTTATTTAAATCAAACTCAGCAGAGTATTGAGTTGGCATTTTTTCCACAACAGCGCGGCATTTATCAGTTTGATGCAATTAAAATTTATTCGACTTATCCTTTGGGATTGGTGCGTGCATGGACATATTTAAATTTAATGGAAAAAGTTTGGATTGCGCCCAAAGCTTATGAATGGCAAAAAGAACATAAAAATCAGCCGAGTGCTGCGCATGATCGTTTAGATGAGTTTCGTGAGCTAAGAGCATTTCAGCATGGGGATTCTTACCAAAATGTTGCATGGAAACAGGTGGCTAGAGGGCAAGGATTTTTTATTAAAATGTTTGAGGCACAAGCAACACAACAGTATTTAGAAATTGATTATCAGCATATTCCTGCGCAGAGCCACGAAGAGAAGCTGAGCTTTATGATGGGCTTGATCGAACAATGTGAGCAATATGGTGATGATTATGCCGTGATTTTGCCGCATGTACGTTTGGATAGAGGTCAGGGGAATACGCAATTGATCCAAGCAAAATGCTTGTTGGCACAGGCGTAATGACATGATGACAAAGCAAAATTATTTTTCTGTTTTGACTGTATTGATTTGTATCTTGATTGGACAACTGGCTTTTATTCCTGTCACTTTGAGTGGTTTTTGGGGAATTGTATGGCTATTAATGTTGTGGCGTTATCACAAGCAGGATTTAACACCGGTATCTAAACTTATCCTCCTTGGGTTTATTGCCATCTCATTTGGTCTAATTTATTTCCATTATAAAAGCTTGCTGGGGGTGGAACCCGGCGTTGCTCTATTAAGTACGTGTTTATTTGCCAAAAGTTTGGAAGCGAAAACAACACGTGATTTATTGATTGTATTTAATTTTGCTTTATTTGTAGCTGCAAGCTTGCTGTTACATAGCCAAGCATTTTGGATGGCTTTGATTGTCCTCGTAACATTTGTCATATGTTTGATGGGGTTATATCGGATTCAAACGGGTTTGTTTAACCAAAATAGATTATCTTCATATCAGTTAAAGCAAGATGCTAAACAAATTTTTAAATTCATTGGTATTGCCACACCATTTTTTATTTTGTTATTCATTTTCTTTCCTCGACTTCCGCCACTTTGGGCGATTCCGATTCAAAATGATCAAGCGATAACAGGTATCAGTGATCGTATGTCACCTGGGGATATTGCACGTTTATCGCAGTCTACGGCGTTGGCTTTTCGAATTGTTGCAGATATGCAGCAGTTTCCAACACGACAAGAATTGTATTGGCGTGCTTTGGTTCTGGATGAATATGATGGTGTAACTTGGTCCAGTAGTTATGTTAATCAACAGATAAGAGGGATACCTAACAGTTCACGCCGTGTGGCATATCAATATTTACCCGCAGACGAGCAAAGTAACTGGATTATGGGTTTGGAATATTCTATTCCGCAAGAAAGATATTTGCAGCTCTATCACGATGATAGTATTCGCCCAATTAAATTGATCAAACGTAACCAACCTATACAAATGCAATGGTTGGGTCGTACAAGTGCAGAGCGTCGCGTTTTATCAGCCCAACAATTTGAGTTAAATACTCGATTTAATGAGGATTTGGATAAAAAGGCGCAAGAATTAGCAAATGAATTGTTTGAACAGAGTCAGCGTCATCCTGAACGATACGTTCGAGCAGTATTGACGTGGTATAGGCAAAATGGCTTTGTTTATACCTTAACCCCCGGTACATTGAGCGGAAATCGCATCGACCAATTCTTATTTTCTAGTCGAACAGGTTTCTGTGAGCATTATGCATCAAGTTTCGTCATGTTAATGCGATATGTGGGTATTCCTGCGCGAGTCGTCACTGGCTACCAAGGCGGACAACGTGCTCTTGATGGGAAAAGTTGGGAAGTTCGTCAGTTAGATGCACATGCATGGAGTGAGGTGTATCTGGATGGACGGTGGGAGCGGGTAGACCCAACGGCAATCATCGCACCACAACGTTTAGACACCAGTATGCAAGATTATTTAACTCAGGATCAGCGGATTTGGGGAGATCAGCAGACCAAAGCTTGGCAGGTGCAACAATTTAAATTTTTGAAAAATGTCCGAATTTGGAGCGATTATCTGGGTTATCAATGGCAGAGTAAGGTTGTCGGCTATGATGTTGATAAACAGAAAAACTGGTTATCTAAAATAGGATTAGATACGACTTATGGTTATGTTGTCATGTTGATTTGTGGCGTAGCAGGAATATTAATTCTTTATATATTTTTCTCATTATGGCATCGAAATCAACAGCAAGCACCATACCATAGAATGATTTTAAAATTTCAAAAAACTGTTCCTAAGCATATGCAGAAAATGCCCGCTGAGACATTTCAGGCTTGGATGCAGCGTTTATCGGTTGATCTTGAAAATCAGGAAGCTTTTAAACAAGTGGTTGTGTTGTATCAGAAAATCGTATTTTTGGAGCAGGGCAATGCTAAAGAACTTGCTCAATTTAAGAAGTTGCTTAAAGACTGTGCGATTGCAATCAAACAGGCTCAAAAAAACTTGTGATCAGTCTGAAAAATGCATATCATGCTTTTCATTCTAGGTGTATAGCTCAGTTGGTTAGAGCGCTACGTTGACATCGTAGAGGTCTCCAGTTCGAGTCTGGATATACCTACCAAAATATTAAATTTATATGTTTTTATATCACGCTATATAAGTTGAAAAGTCCTAAATATTATGTATTTAGGGCTTTTTTATTGCTTTATATACCGTTATATAAAGATACATACCACTGCCCGTCTTGTATCATATGATGTATCATTAATTAAAACTTAACTCATGATACAAGAATCAAATGAAACGAGATGCCATTAGAAAAAGACCTTTATCTGACACGACTTTGGCAAATTTAGAACCCGAAGACAAAGATTATCGTGAACGTGATAATGGAGCACTTTATTTCCTAGTGCAAAAAACTGGTAAAAAATCTTGGCAATTGCGATATAAAAATGAAAAAGGCGCTTGGTCATGGAAAGGGATTGGTGGATACCCAAGTGTTAGTGGTGCAGCAGCTAGACGTAAGGCAAATGAATTATCTGAAAAATTAGCCAATGGGGAAGTGTTAGAAACAAGGAAGCACATCAAACAACAGCAACAAGACGTTGAGGATCAAAAATTTAGTAAGTTAATGAGCGAGTGGTTAGATACTAAAAAAAATGTATGGAGTGCAACAACTTTTGATAAGGCGCAAAAATCCATTAATCGACATATCATCCCTGAATTTGGTGAGCGAGACTTTACACAAATTACCCCAGAGGAATGGTTGAGCTTCTTCCAAGGCTTACAGCGTAACTTAAACATCCACACCCAAGCTGAAAAATTAAGATCATATTGTCGTAATACTTATATCTTGGCAAAATTCAAAGGTAAAATGAAAATGAATCCATTTGACGGTATGACTTCACTTTTGGATAAAAATAAGAATAAGAAAAATATGAAAGCCGTTGGAGTTGATGAATTACCCCAATTGATCATAGACATCCGTAATCATCATCAACGTAAATTAGCGATTGGTTTGGAATTAATGGTTTTATTATTCCCACGCCCCGTCGAGCTACGTTTTGCGACTTGGGATCAATTTAACTTTGAAAAGGCAATTTGGGTTAAACCTGCTGAAATTATGAAAAAAGGCATTGCCCATGCTGTACCTTTGCCTAGACAAGCCATTACATTATTAAAAGAGTTAGAGCAACAATATCGAACGGAATCTGAGTTATTGTTTGCAGGTCGTAATAGCCTAAGTGAGCCTATATCGGACAATACCTTTAATATGGCATTAAACCGTATGGGGTATAAAGATCGGCAAAATCCACATGGTTTCAGAAGTATTGCAAGTACCGCATTAAATAATCAATTTAGTGATAGGGAGCAAGTGGTTGAAGCATGTTTAGCCCATATGAAAACAGGCGTAAAAGGTGCGTATGATAAAGGGTCACACCTTGAAGAACGGGCTGGGATGATGCAATGGTGGGCAGACTATATAGATAATTTAGTAGAATAAGTAGATAAGAAATAGTGATTGCTTAATGTAAAAATATTAAAGTAATCACAATACTAAACCCTTAAAAGCAAAGAAATTGATATAGTATGATGGATTGGAAACATTTAGGGAATCGTGGGTAAGTATGCAAATACAAAGCTTTAGTCTAAAAAATATTGGGCAATTCCAAGACCTAAGCGTGTCTTTAGCACCTATGCAACATTATCCATCCAATATCACGGTTTTTATTGGTAATAATGGTAGTGGTAAAACATCACTATTAAAGTCGGTAGCAACGGCGTTGACTTGGTTTGTAGCCCGTTTAAAACATGACAAGTCTAATGGTACGCCGATCCCTGAAAGTGTGATCTTAAATACAGCAAATTCAGCAGCAGTAGAAATCATTGTTAATGATCAAAATCTACAACAACAAAGCCAATCGTATACATGGCGTATTACTAAAAACCGCACGGCCAGAAAAGCTGAATTTACTACATATTTAACGGAATTAAATCAACTAACTGACCATTATAAACAATGGCTCGGGGACGATGATCAAAGCAGTCTACCACTAATTGCATTTTATCCCGTAGAACGCAGTGTAATTGACATTCCACTAAAGATACGGGAAAAACATCAATTTTTGCAGATTAATGGTTATGACAATGCTTTAGATAATGCTGTAGATTTTAGGCGTTTTTTTGAGTGGTTTAGAGATAGGGAAGATGTGGAGAATGAAAATTTTAAAAATATGGTACAAGCCTATAAAGAGGCTTCTATTGAAGTAGTTCATCGTGCATATATGTATGAAGATGATCAACTTAATGCTGTTCGTAGAGCAATTGAAGAGTTTATGCCAACTTTCAGAAACTTGCGGGTACAGCGTAAACCACGTTTGCATATGTCAGTTGATAAAAATGACAAAACATTAAATGTTAACCAATTATCACAAGGTGAAAAATCATTAATGGCTTTGGTTGGTGATATTGCGCGCCGTTTAGCTATGATGAACCCGAGCTTAGAGAATCCTTTACATGGTAAAGGTATTATTTTGATTGATGAAATTGATATGCACTTGCATCCACAATGGCAACGATCAATCATACAACGCTTACAAACAACTTTCCCCAATTGCCAATTTATCCTAACTACACATTCACCATTGGTCATATCAGACAGCCAAGACATTTTGGTGTATGACTTTGATGGGCAGGATATTACTGCCTTACCATCACTATATGGCCAAGATGCTAATACGGTATTATTGCAATTCATGGATACCAACTACCGCAACGCTAAAGTTGATGAGGAAATCATCCAAGCAATGGATGCTATTCAAAATGATCAGTTAGAACTGGCAAGTCAGTTAATTGAAACTTTGAAAGTTGAACTTGGTAGTGATCAACTAGATGTAATGAGACTTATGGCTATGCTGAAAAAAAGAACCCTAGCCAAGCAGGGGAAGTAGGTTGCAACAGATTAACAAAGGTTCTGAACCAACTGAATTAGCTGAATATAAATGTAAAAACCCTACGCATAGATATGATGATTTAGGGGATGATCCTGAACAAATACGCCTAGCAATTAGGCAGGCATGTTTGAATGAACAAGCTTATTTATGTGCTTATTGTTGTCGGCAAGTTGGAGTAAAAGACCATGATTGTATGAATGAGCATATTTTACCACGACAGGGTTATCCTCAATTTAGTTTTGATTTTAATAATATTGTGGCAAGTTGTACGACTAAAGATTGTTGTGATGATGCAAAAGAAAATCAAAAAATAGTGATCAGTCCATTGTCACCACGTTGTGAAACGGAGTTTAACTTTAAAATTAGTGGTACGGTCACAGGCTTAACCAACGACGCAAAACAAACTATTGATGTACTAAGATTAGGCGTTAGCTTACAGCAAAATCAAAAGTTGGTTGATATGCGTAAACAAGCAATTGCTAACTTTTTATTTAGCCAAAGTACACATATAGATGACTTAATTGAGGATGATGAGTTATTAACGTTACTGATAGATGACTTGCAGAAATTATCCGATGGGAAGTTGCAGCCGTTTGCACCCGTCATTAGCAAAGCCTTGCAAAATTGGGTTGATGGTAATAAATAAGTCACTTAATTTTTTTGTGAATTATTGGACAAAGCAACGATCATATCTCTAACGATCTTTTTATGTGCTGGTGACAGTGCTATAAAAGCTTCAAATATTTCCTTATCCCTATAACCAATTTCTTGTTGCCAACGTGCTTCACGTTGAGCAATAGCTTTTTGAATATCCTTTTCGAACGCTAATTCTTCTGGTGGGACATCAAGCCATTTAGCAAGTGCAAGCAGTTTGTCACCTGATGGAATAGATTCCCCGATGAGCCATTTTCTAACTCCATGTAGTGTCATGGGTTTGCCAGAATAGTTCAAATTGAACTCTCTTTCTAGAACAGAAGCCTTTGCTTCATAACCTTTGGCTTGCATAGCTTTTATCAAACGATTTGCAAATAAGGTTTTTTCATCATCATTTTTCATTTTCACAATCATCAATATTATATTCTTCATCAT
>OBJT01000046.1_pt1 | contig 26362 bp, 29 predicted proteins | sample 1519861 | NCBI WGS metagenome assembly OBJT01 (sample SAMN02401118, study PRJEB22541) | soil metagenome, isolate JX
CATTTTTATTCATGTTGTGAATCGGGTATAAATCACATCATAAAGAAATTAGATTTATCACGGAAATTAGGGTGTCAGATCAATGGGTAAAGAATTTAAATTTACGATAAAGAGTATTCGTTTCGATGAAGACTATCGCCCTTCGGACAATACTCGCATTACCACCAACTTTGCGAATTTGGCTAGAGGCGAAAGTCGTCAAGAAAATTTACGCAATACTTTAAAAATGATCGACAATCGTTTCAATACTTTGGCACATTGGGATAACCCAAATAGCGATCGCTATTCTGTCGAACTTGAAATTATTTCCGTTGAAATGAAAATTGATGCTGAAAGCAATACAAATGCATTGCCTTTGATTGAAATATTAAAAACCAATATTGTTGATAAAAAAACCAATCAGCGCATTGAAGGCATTGTCGGGAATAATTTTTCTTCTTACGTACGTGACTATGATTTTAGTGTGTTATTGCTTGATCATAATAAAAATCAGTCTGAATTTAAAACACCAGAAAACTTTGGTGATCTACACGGCAACTTATTTAAGAGCTTCATTAACTCAGATACATACAAAGCTAACTTTAAGAAACAGCCTGTGATTTGCCTCAGTGTTTCGAGCAGTAAGGTCTATCAACGTAGTGATAATCAACATCCGGTTTTGGGTGTCGAATACCTACAAGATGAATACTCTTTAACGGATGAGTATTTCCAAAAAATGGGCTTAAAAGTTCGTTACTTTATGCCGCCAAATAGCGTTGCGCCTTTGGCTTTCTATTTCTCAGGTGATTTGCTAAGTGATTACACCAACCTTGAGTTGATCAGCACTATCAGTACGATGGAAAGCTTCCAAAAGATTTATCGTCCTGAGATTTACAACGCTAACTCTGTGGCAGGAACGTTTTATCAACCGAGTTTGAAGAATCAAGATTATTCACTGACTCGCATCGTATATGACCGAGAAGAGCGTAGCCGATTGGCGATTGAACAAGGCAAATTCGTTGAAGAGCAGTTCATCAAACCCTATCAGAATATTCTTGAGCAGTGGACAAAGAACTACGCTGATCAAAACTGTGCTGCTGTTTAACTATTCATATTGAGAAGATGATTGACGATGAAAATATTATTACCGACTTCAACAGCTGGCAGCTTACCAAAACCATCTTGGCTAGCAGAACCAGAAAAGCTTTGGTCACCTTGGAAGTTGCAAGATGAAGAGTTGATTCACGGCAAACAAGATGCCTTACGTTTGTCGTTGCATGAGCAACAACTTGCAGGCATTGACATCGTTAGCGATGGTGAACAAACCCGTCAACATTTCGTAACTACATTTATTGAACATCTTGACGGTGTAGATTTTGAAAAACGTGAAACCGTTCGAATCCGTGATCGTTATGATGCGAGTGTGCCGTCAGTTGTAGGTGCTGTAAGCCGTCAAAAACCTGTTTTTGTTGAAGATGCTAAGTTCTTACGTCAACAGACTAAGCAACCGATCAAATGGGCGTTGCCTGGTCCGATGACCATGATTGATACGCTTTATGATGGTCACTACAAAAGCCGTGAAAAACTCGCTTGGGAATTTGCCAAAATTCTTAATCAAGAAGCGAGAGAGTTAGAAGCCGCAGGTGTAGATATTATTCAGTTCGATGAGCCCGCATTTAATGTTTTCTTTGATGAAGTGAATGATTGGGGTGTTGCGACTCTAGAACGTGCACTTGAAGGTCTTAAATGTGAAACTGCCGTGCATATTTGCTATGGTTATGGGATCAAGGCCAATACTGATTGGAAAAAGACCTTGGGTTCAGAATGGCGTCAATATGAAGAAGCATTCCCTAAGTTACAAAAATCGAAAATCGATATTGTTTCCTTAGAATGCCATAACTCTCGTGTACCAATGGATCTGATTGAACTGATTCGAGGTAAAAAAGTAATGGTGGGCGCGATCGATGTAGCAACTAATCAAATTGAAACACCTGAAGAAGTTGCCGATACCTTACGCAAAGCACTTCAGTTTGTGGATGCTGACAAACTCTATCCATCGACCAACTGCGGTATGGCACCTTTAGCACGTGACGTCGCAAGAGGCAAACTCAATGCTTTAAGTGCTGGTGCTGACATTATTCGTAGAGAGCTTTCTGCTTAAGATAGATACTGAAATACTAATGTGTATAGGATTGCCGATTTTATTTGAGTAAATCGGCAATCATGATTTTGATGAAAAGCAGATCTCATTTTACTCAGCATGTCTGTAAACTAAATGCTGATCTGATCAAGTCGAATGATATAGCCAAGCACATAAGCGTATGGCTCAATTGCTGGAACTGAATGATGATTGAATCAATAGACTTTAGAAACGCGATGTCTTTGTTGACCAGTGCCGTGAGTGTTGTGACGACTACTGGTTTATCAGGTCGTTATGGGTTTACTGCATCTGCAGTATGTAGTGTGACGGACACGCCGCCGACATTATTGGTTTGTATGAATAAGTCATCGAGTTCACATGTACATTTTGTTGAAAATAAAATTTTAACTGTCAATGTCTTAGGCGCACATCATGAACATATTTCTAAAGTATTTTCGTCTAAATTAGCGCCCGAAGAACGCTTTAAACATGGTATCTGGACAGAGTTGGAAACAGGTGCTCCTGTTTTGGATGATGCTTTGGTAAGTTTTGATTGCGAAATTGATCAAATCCAAGAAATCGGGACGCATACTATTTTTATTTGTCCTATTGTAGCGATTCAACGTAGTCAGCATGACCAAAGTTTGGTGTATTTTAATCGTGCTTATCATCAGGTTGGGCAGGTGGAAGTGGTGTAAGATAGAGGTTAAACACTTGTTTTGATATTATTATTGCTTCAAATAAAAAAACTTCTATGCTAAAGAAACTAAAAACAGCATGCCAAACCAGTTTGTTTATGAAAAACTTCATGCTAAATGTGAAGCGTTGATTTGATCTTCACTAACATGGTATTGAGAAGCGAAAATTGAAATTTAAAAAACTACCTGCCAAATATGCGGTTTGGATTGTACCATTCTTATTATCAGCTTTAATGAGCGGAATCATATCGTTTATAAATCTGTCGATGAATTTAGGTTTTATACCCGAATTTGTTTCAAAATGGTTTGCGACATGGATGTTATCTTGGGCAATCGCATACCCAACGGTATTGGTGTGTCTGCCATTGGTTCGGCGTTTGACGGCTTTGTTTGTGGACCTCCCACCACAGCATTAAAAATTTGTTGCACAAATGATCGTGAAAACAGATTTTGATTGTCTCATGAATGGTACTCAGCGTATTACCAAAAGACTATATTGAATCGTGTTTGTATTGCTAAGATCAATAAAACAACTCATTGCAATAGCATAGGTAAAAGAGAGCGAAATCATGAGCAATAATAACGACTATGATATTTCTGATTCAAAAGACTGCGAAACTTATATCAATCAATTTATTCAAGAATTTACGATTCGATCTGCAGAAATAGGCAAGGGCACCATGATTAAGCGTGCGTTGCCTAGTCGTCAAAAACGCTTGGTCGGAGCTTGGTGTTTTCTCGATCACGCAGGCCCAGTGAGCTTTCCCGCAGGCGATGGCTTAGATGTCGGGCCACATCCGCATATTGGTTTGCAGACTTTTACATGGATGATTGAAGGCACCATGATGCATACTGATAGTCTAGGTTCTAAGCAACTTATACGTCCTAAGCAGGTCAACTTAATGACAGCTGGCCGTGGTATTTCTCATACTGAGGTTGCACCAGAGATCGAAACCAAGATGCATGCAGCGCAACTATGGATTGCTTTGCCTGATGATAAGCGCAATATGGAGCCTAATTTTCAGCATTATCCAGAATTACCTGTTGTGGTTAAAGATCAAGTTGAATTTACAGTGTTGGTCGGTGAGTTTCTAAATACGCTTTCACCTGTTGAGGTGCATACACCTTTGGTTGGCGTGGATTTAACTGCACAAACCGATACCAAAACCCGAATTCCGCTCAATCCAAAATTTGAATATGCCTTTATGGCATTAGAAGGTACAGCCCGAGTCAATGGACACGAGCTAAACACGGACAATATGGTGGTTCTAGAAACTGGATTAACTGAAATAGAAGTTGAGTTAACCCAAGGTCACCGTGTGCTGTTAATTGGTGGAGAGCCATTTGAGTCGCCTATCTTGCTCTGGTGGAATTTTGTCGGACGTACCATGGAAGATCTAAAACAAGCACGTGAAGATTGGATTAATCATCATCCTCGTTTTGGAGAGATTCCTGATTATCAAGGTAAACGCTTAGAGGCGCCTACATTACCAGATCAAATGAGGGCTTCGAAATGAGTGTGATTGCAAGTGCAAAAGTACAGGCATTGACTGCGCCGTGGCAAGGTGAAGTAAGCAGTGGTACACATCAATTTTTGACCGATAAACCTGAAGCTGCTGGTGGGCATGATACTGGGCCAGCGCCGTATGATTTTCTCACGGCTAGCTTAGCATCGTGCACGATGATTACTTTGCGTATGTATGCTAAACATAAAGAGATAGAACTCGGTGATTTTTCAGTTGAAGTTGATTTTCATACCAATCGTGAACAGCAGGAACATATAGAACGACGCGTGATCTTTGTCCAGCCTCTTTCACAAGACTTAAAAGAAAAGCTGTTGAATGTATGTGGCAAGACACCAGTGACTAAAACTTTGTTACGCAGTTTAGACATTCAGACCGTGATTCTTTAACATGATAATGCTATTGTGCTTGAGCAAAACATAATTCTAAACGCAATTGTTAGAGGGATTAAAACAGCAGTTGCGTAGCACAAAGCAGGCACAAAAATGATTACCTTACATTATCTGCAATGCTCACGGTCATTTCGAATACTGTGGGCATTAGAGGAGCTTGGTATCGATTATCAAGTTGAATACTACCAAAGGTCGCCCAACTACACCGCTCCTGAAAGTCTTAAGCAAATTCATCCGCTAGGCAAGGCTCCGATTTTGGTAGATGATGCACAGGTCATTGTAGAATCTGCCGTGATCTTGGATTATTTACAACAACGTTATGATGAGCAGCAACAGTTTAAGCCGCAACACATGGAAGATCAGCATCAATATCTGTATTGGATGCATTATGCTGAAGGTTCTTTGATGCCTTTGTTGGTGATGACTTTAGTATTGAATAGTGTGAGTAAACACGTTCCTTGGGTAATTCGGCCAATTGCCAACAAAATTACGGATGGTGTCAAAGCAGGCTTCGTTCGCCCTCGTGTCAAAGAGCATATTATTTATTTAGAAGAGTATTTGGCAGAACATGATTATTTTGCAGGAGCGTTTTCTTTTGCAGATATTCAAATGGCATTTCCATTGATGGCATTACAAAAGCGTTTACATGGTAAATATCCAAATATACAGGCTTTTGTTCAACGAGTTCAGGAACGTGCTGCTTTTCAGCGCGCTGAGCAGAAAAGTTTAGATTCTGAATGCGTTTAAGAGACACCCATTAAAAAAGGAACGAGTCATCGTTCCTTTTTTTGTTGAGTATATCGAATTAACGTTTAATGACGATGGAATCAATCCCACTGTGTTGCAAGGTTTGTTGTGCGGCAAGAGCAGCTTCTTGACTATCATAAGGACCTGAAATGACCCGATACCAGGTTTGACCATTCTCAACACTTCTCACCACATCCGCAGATAAACCATTCAGAATGATCTCTGCACGACGAGCATCTGCACTGTCAGGATCCGGATAGCTACGAACTTGTAGAATATAGGTCGGTGCAGCAGGTTGAGTTTGTTCACTGGCAGTGATATCACCCTCAGATTCCTCTGTTGTGGTCGCTTCAACTCGAGGTGACTCGATAATCACGACATTACCTTGCTGTTTGGTTTCTGGTACAGCTTGTTCAGGAATAGGAGTGACTTGCTGTTGTGGAAGTAAGTCGTAAAAACGGTAGTCTTTATTGGTATTTTCTTCTTGATAATGTTCAGACGTGATCTGACTTTTAGCTGGAACGGGCTGCCATGGTTTCCACAACATCAGCATCACGATTACACATAAGATTGCAAGAATTGCAACAAGCATGCCCAACCACTTTGGAATCAGTGGTTTTTTGGGTTTATTTGGTCGTTCAGATACACCACGTTGCGTTTTTCCAAACACCGGAGATTCCTCTTAATCCTAAGGGGCTGTTTATTCAGCCATGCATTGCGTTATCGGCTAGAACCACTCAAACAATATGACGCGCTAAGAAAAGCGATTCCCTGATTGAGCTTATATTATTTGTAACTTGAATCTTGAAAGAAACAAAGCATTATCTTTAAAAATAATGCTTTGTTTGTCCGATATCAATCAAGGTTTTGTCATTATTTTGCTTTACAAAGTGCCATTTCATTTATAAGTGACACTTCGGGCGTGGCCCTCCGTCTTGCGACATGAGCAGCAACGCTGCGTAAGAGTGTTGCTTACATTGCCTCAGGAGCGGACACACCCAATAATTCTAAACCATTACGCAATACTTGCTGCACGTTGATTGAAAGTAATAAACGCGCTTGAGATAGTGGAATATTTGCTTCATCAACAAATTTAACGCCATCTTGTGCATACCATCCATGAAATAACGCAGCAAGATCTTTTAAGTAGTTGCCAATTTGATGTGGTTCACAGACATTCGCAGCACGAATTACAATTTCAGGGTAAGCTGCTAATTTAGCTAAAATTTCTGTTTCAGCATCCAATGTTAATAAGTTGGCAACTTGGCGTGCAGATGCAACGTCAAATGCAATGCCTTTCTCTTTAGCACGGTTCACAATACTGTTTACACGCGCATGCGCATATTGAATGTAATACACCGCATTGTCTTTGCTTTGTGAAACAGCAAGATCTAAATCAAAGTCGATATGTTGCTCAGATTTACGCATGACATAGTAGAAACGAGCAGCATCGTTACCAACTTCCTTACGCAGGTCGCGTAAAGTTACGAATTGGCCTGAACGAGATGACATTTGTACCATTTCACCACCGCGCCATAAACTCACGAACTGAACCAAAAGTACGGTCAGTTTCTTCGAGTCATAACCCATCGCATCAATCGCTGCTTTCACACGTGAAATATAACCGTGGTGGTCAGAACCCCAGATATCGATCAGGTCGGTATAGCCACGTTGTAATTTATTCAGATGGTAAGCAATGTCCGAGGCAAAATAAGTGGTTTGACCATTACGACGTTTTACAACACGATCTTTTTCATCGCCAAATTCAGTCGATTTAAACCAGATATTACCTTCTTTTTCATAGAGGTAGCCGCGCTGATCAAGAGTTGCTAATGCTTCATCAATTTTTTCTGTTAAAGATGCTTCGCTAAACCACTCATCAAAAGTCACACCAAAATCAGCAAGGTCATCTTTAATGTCGTCTAAAATGGCATGTAGCGCTGCTTGATGGAAAACGCGATAGCCTTCGCCTAATTGTTGTTGTGAGTTGGCAATTAGTCCATCGATATGTTTTTCTTTGTCACCAGATAGCACAACCTTATTGCCTTCGGCATCTAATGCTTCAGCGTATTGCACGTCTTCTGGTACATCTTTATAGATGTTTGCTACTGCACGAACATAGGTATTGCCATCTTTATTAATAATTTCTTGTGCAATTTCTTTGACATAGTCGCCTTGATAGGCATTTTTAGGGAATACCAGTGTTTGTCCCGTCAATTCTAAATAACGGAGATAGGTTGAAGTCGCCAAAATATCCATTTGACGACCAGCGTCGTTGACGTAGTATTCGCGATCAACTTTTGCCCCAGTTGCTTCCAATAAGTTCGCAACAGTCATGCCATAGGCAGCTCCACGTCCATGACCGACATGTAAGCTTGACGTTGGATTAGCAGAGACGAATTCAACCTGAATTTTCTTGGCTGCATTGACTTGGCTACGACCATATTGATCTTTTTGCGCTTCAATCTGATCAAGTACAGCAAAACGTTGATCTGCGTTTAAGAAAAAGTTAATAAAACCAGGACCTGCAATTTCTGCTTTGCTGATGTCTGCAACCTCAGGTAGTGCTGCCAATATCTTTTCAGCAAGATCACGAGGCTTCATACCTGCTGCTTTAGAGCCGATCATCGCAATATTCGAAGCAAAGTCTCCGTGACTTCGGTCTTTAGTACGGGTTAAATGGCTCGTGTTGGTCCAATCTGAAGGAAGTACGCCTTGTTGTTGCAGGGTGTGTACCGCATGATCGAGAGCTGCTTGTATTGCCGTATTCATAGTTACCGAAATAAATGTCGCGGAAAAACGCTAAATATAGCAAATTTTGCAGCTTTAAGGGGAGAGGGATTTGTGAGGATTTAAGATATTCCTATAAATCTTTTTTTGTTCGGATTTCATCACATGAGAAAAAAGATGCTATGTCACTGCATTGACATAGCATCTCGTCATTCAGACTTCTAGAATTTCAGCTAACAGTTCATCACTAGGTGCAAAATAATAAGCACCATCTACCGCAGTAGTGAAGTGTAATAGACGATCGTGGATACCATCTCCAGTGGTACCAAACATGCGTTTTAACATTTCATCAATGATGTTTAAGTTATTGGTATATGCGACGAAGAATAGGCCTTGTTCACCTTTACCATCACCATAAGGTAGGCTATGACGTAAAATTTCCATTTCTTCGCCAGCATCATCTTCGACAACAGTACGAGCAACATGTGCATTTTCAGGCTTTACATCGTCATCAAGTTCGATTGATTCGAGTTTCGTCCGCCCAATCACATGTTCTTGTGCATCAACTTTGAGTTGGTGCCATTTGGCTAAATCGTGGACATAACGTTGTGCAAAAATAAAACTACCATCCGCAAATACACCTGCTGAATCTGGGATGAGGGTTGCTTCTGCACGGTCTTCAGGGAATTGTGGGTTTTCCGTGCCATCAATAAAGCCAGTCAAATCACGACCATCAAATTGGCGGAAACAAGCGCGCTCATCAAGCACTTCAACTTTATCTTGTATACCTGCAAAGAAGGCTTGGCTCATTGCAAAGCATAGATCCGCACGGGCGCTGGCAATATGAATAAATACATCCGCAGGCACGACAGGCATATTAAATGCCCCTTGTTCAGGATTAAGTTGTTTAAAACCTGCGGGTGTTTCTGCGTAGAGTTTTGCCCAAAGTTCAGGACCAAAGGCAATTGCTGTTTTAATTTGACCATTTGGATGTTGGCTAATCAGGCGATCACGAGTTGAAAGTAGAGCATCAATCTGTTGTTTTAATTCAAGAATAGTTAAATCTTTTAAGCGCAAAACAATAAAACGGGCATGATCAGATGGTAGTGGAAGAATGACAGATTGAGCAGTCATTAAAAACTCCTTCATTATTTTTTAAAGGTCGGAAAATAAATCATTGTGCCTGATGTTGATTGAGCTTAAAAGTTTATTTGCTCAGTTTTATGGTCTTATCACATAAGATCATGGCAAAATAAAAACGGTATAATTCCACTTTTTATGTTGCCGTGTTGCTATGTCTTTACAAGTCTGGTTTGCGTTTATGTTGGCCTGTTGGGTGATTAGTATTTCACCTGGTGCGGGAGCAATTGTCTCCATGTCGAGTGGCTTAAATCATGGGTTTAAGCACGGGTATTGGAATGTGATAGGGTTGCAAATTGCATTGCTGCTTCAAATTATGATTGTTGCTGCGGGTGTTGGTGTATTGTTTGCGACAACACCTTGGGCGTTTCAGATGGTGAAATGGTTCGGCGTTGCCTATTTACTTTACTTGGCGTATCAACAGTGGACAGCACCCATTCAAGCCATTGAGATTGAAAAAGAGTACATCCACAAATCTGCTTCTGCTTTGATGTTTAAAGGATTTGTGGTCAATATGAGTAATCCCAAAGCGATTGTATTTTTATTGGCGGTGTTGCCGCAGTTTTTGGACTTAGGGCGACCACAGTGGTTGCAATATTTGATTATGGCGATCACCATGGTGACAATCGATTTGATTGTGATGGCGGGTTATACAGGACTAGCTTCGAAAGTATTGAGATTATTACGTTCAGCAAAACAACAGAAATATTTAAATCGAAGCTTTGCGATAATGTTTAGTTGCGCTGCATTGCTACTTGGCGCAATCCAGCAATCCAATTAAAAAATGCGGATTAGCTTGTCTGTGACGATCTATTAAATTTTTGAAGCATAAAAATCACGGCGAAGATCAGCGCCATAAATAGGACAATACTTAAGCCGGTCGCGATATTTAATGCTGCACTTGACCATAAGCCAACTGTAATACCCAATTGTGCGAGCAAGAATGCCCAAAGCACCATTTGTTTAGGCGAGTGAGCAAGGAGACGTGCACTCAATGCTGGGATGACCAATAGCGCACCCATGAGTAATGAGCCTACAGCACGCAGTGCTAAGACCGTAAACAAAGCCAGAAGCAACATAAAAATTAAGCGTTGCCAATTGGCATTGATCCCTTCGCTCATCGCGATATCTGGATCAATTGCGATTTGGATTTGTGCAGACCATGAACGATATAACACCACCAAAGCGATCATGATGACTACCGCAAAAATAGGTAAGTCTGACCATTCAATACTGAGTAGATCGCCAAATAAATAGCTTAATAACTCTGGTCTTAGGCTTGGGACTTGTTGAATCAGTAGTAAGCCAGCACAGAGAAGTGTGGCTGAACACAACGCCAGCAATGCATCATTAGGTAGCCGAGAATCATGAAGAACCCATAAGATGGCAACTAACAATAGCGCTAAAAAACCAACGCCTAACCAAAAAGGAAGACCCAAAATTCCTGCGATTGCGACCCCGAGCAACGTACCGTGAGCCATCGTATCTGCAAAGAAAGACATTCTGCGCCATAGCATTAGACAGCCGAGTGGTGCGGTCAAGAACACCAGTAATGTTCCCATAATCCAAGCGGGTAATAGCAGTTGTAACCATTCCATCATGGCTTAGACCTTTGGTTCGGGATGAATATGGGGGCGAGGGTCATGCGCACATGGCTCAGCATGATCACTATGCACACAGTGGTTATGATGGTGCTGGTAAAACATCCGTTGCGTCCCAAATATAGCTTGATACTCAGGATGCTGTTGGATACTTTCAGGTAAGCCACTACAACAAATATGTTTATTTAAACAAACCACACGATGTGTTCCTTGCATCACCCATTGTAAGTCATGTGAAACCATCAGTACTGCACAGCCATAGCGTTCAGGTAGGCTGCGAACATATTCATACAACTCTGCTTCGGATTGGATATCTAAACCTTGCATTGGCTCATCTAGAATGAGAATGTCAGGTTGACGTAATAATGCACGAGCTAGAAGAACACGCTGGCGTTCGCCTCCAGACAATTGTTGGACTCTAGATTCTTGTAATTTTGAGATGCCAGTATCGTGGATAATTTCTTGACGAAGACGTTTCTCGCAAAACTCTAAATCCAATAGGTCTTGAACACGAAGTGGTAAACTTGCAGATGGATTGAATTTTTGTGGGACATAAGCCATTTTTAACTTTTTCGAAAAATGAACTTTGCCTTTATTGGGAGACATGATGCCCAGTAATACTTTAATGAGAGTCGACTTTCCTGCGCCGTTTGGACCGATGAGCGTGACAATCTCTTTGGCATTTAAGTCAAAATCAACATTTCTCAAAATCTCTCGTTCATCACGTTGAACAGAGATATTCTCCAACTGGATGAGTGGAGTTGTTAGGGTGCTGTGCTGCACTGATGACATTTCCCAGAAATTTCAATAATGCTGTGCTGAGCAGTGAATTGATCGGAAGCAGCCAATTGATCAAGTTGCTGGATCAGTCCTTGAGCAGACGCCTCTTTAACCATATGGCATTCTGTACAAATTAGGAATGCAGCTTGATGCCCTTCACGTGGATGACAACAAGGTATATAGGCATTAATTGAGGTGAGACGGTGAATTAGGCCTTTTTCCAACAAAAAGTCGAGTGTGCGATACACCGTTGGTGGGGCAGCAGGACGATCCGCTTGGCCTTTTAATTTTGCCAACAAATCGTAAGCACCCATCGGTGCAGAGGCATTTAAAATGAGTTCAAGGACTTCTTTGCGTAAAGGTGTGAGCCGTGCACCAGTTGTGGTACACAGATATTCTGCTTCAGCAAGTCGTGCTTTGATATCATGATGACCATGAACACCGTGTAAAGCATTGTCATGTTCATGTGAACAAGAACTCATAAATGGACCTCATTATTAGCCAAGGGTCTATTGATCTTCACGCACACATTAAAAAGTGATCCAAGCCACTAGATTTAGCAAGCATCTAAAAAATAGAAATGTGTAGTGTGTTCAATAGACCCTACATCATACCATGCAATTCATTGAGAACTCACTATATAAGTCATACTTGTGATAGAAGCTGTGGCAAATATAGAAAATAGACATAGGCATTTTTGAACTTTTGTTATATTATAACATGCCTTGCCAAGTTGAGTAGTGTTGTAATGTTGCGCCTTGTTTTGTTCGTCACCTTTTCCTTATTAAGCACATGGGGCTGGACGCAAAGCTTAGTCGTGTCAACACAGCCAATTTATTTGATTGCAAAAGAAGTGACCAATGGTGTGGAAACGCCAACCCTTCTTTTAAGTGATCAGACGGGACATGATGTCCACTTAACGCCTGCACATCGCAAAATCATTCAGGATGCTTCCTTGGTGATTTGGTTGGGCAAGGCACATGAAGCACCATTAGATAAATTGTTAAGTCAGAATAGAAAAGCCATTTCACTTTTAGATGCGGGTATTTTGACAATTTTACCACAGCGTAGTTTACGTGGTGCATCATTGGATAATACAGTTGATAGTCATGTTTGGTTAGAACCTAACAACGCGGTTCGAATTGCATTTTTCATCGCGGCCTTACGCTCGCAACAATACCCAGAAAACAAAGCGAAATACACAGCCAATGCACGAGAGTTTGCGCAGCAAATGCGACAAACAGCGCAACAATATGAAAGTAGTCATAAGTCAAAACCATATTGGTCTTATCATGATGCATATCAGTATTTAGAAAGAGCACTGAATTTGAAATTTGCAGGTGCTTTGACTGATGATCCACACATTGCACCAACAGCCGCACAGATTAAGTATTTGAATGACAATCGTCCAAAAACACAGATGTGTTTGTTGGCTGAAATTTCAGCGAATCAAAATGTCTATCGCAGGTTAAATCCCGTCATTTTTGAAACAGTGGATGAAAGCATGAACGGTGAGGACAATTTTATTGCTGCTTGGAAAAAATTGGCTTCAAAAACCGATAAATGCGTGATAAGTGTTCAAAATTGATCAAAAAAATAAAAATGCGTTGACTCTATCGTCAAAAAATATGGTAACGAAAAAAGCAGACTTAGGTCGATAAAAGATTGCATGTTCAGGGGTGTAACTCTATAATGCCAGCGATTCGAAACGATCATGATTAAAACTTGTCAAGCAGTTATGCTGTGAGTGGGTAAAAAATGAGCCGAACTAGTCGCTTGATTGACCGACGATTAGCAAAAGCTTTGGTCTTCTTACAAGCATGTATGATTCCAGTTGCAGCTTTGCTGGCATGGATGATAAATGATAGAACTGCTGCTTTGAGTGCTGCGCTTGGGGCCTCGGTTTGTTGGTTAGCATATTGTTATTTTGCTTGGCAGTCGTTCAGGACGGCTGGTGCTAGGGCATCAAAACAAGTCATGCTCAACATGTATCGGGGAATGCTCGGTAAGTTTGCGATTGTGATCGTGGGTTTTATTTTGATTTTGAGCAATGTTAAACCGCTGTCACCGGTTGCATTGTTGGGTGGATTTATTCTCGTTCAAGCAATGTCGTGGGTTGCGCCATTTTGGGTGTCACGATTGCAACAACGAGAATAGGGCACATTTAAAGATTTTTGGAGGGTAGAGTGAGATATTTGCAGTCCGCAATATTCATTTTTCCTCTTTTTAATGATTGACATTGACCAGGTGTGATTTATGGCTGCTGAAGAACATGCCCTGACTTCGACCGAGTATATCAAGCATCACTTGACCAATATGACCTATGGCAAAATGCCAGATGGGACATGGAAATTGGCTGAGTCTGCTGAAGAAGCTCAATCGATGGGGTTCACTGCAATTCACTTGGATTCAATGGGTTGGTCTATCGGACTTGGTATTATTTTCTGTTTGATGTTCTGGATTGTTGCGAAAGCTGCTAACGCAGGTGTTCCAACAAAATTCCAGTCAGCAATCGAGATGATTATCGAGTTTGTGGACTCAAGTGTCCGTGACACCTTTCATGGCAAATCACGTTTAATTGCACCATTGGCATTAACCATCTTTGTGTGGATTTTCCTCATGAACTTGATGGACTTAGTGCCTGTTGACTGGATTCCTGTCCTTGCTCAACAAATCGGTGCTCACGTATTTGGTATGGACCCGCATCATGTTTACTTCAAGATTGTACCGACTACAGATCCGAACATTACCTTAGGTATGTCGTTATCTGTGTTCGCCTTAATCTTGTTCTATAGTATTCGTGAAAAGGGTGTAGGTGGTTTTGTTGGCGAATTGGCACTTAACCCATTTAACCCAAGTAATAAATTTGCAAAAGCGTTATTGATTCCAGTGAACCTTGTATTGGAGTTAGTAACTTTCCTTGCTCGTCCAGTTTCGTTGGCTCTTCGACTGTTCGGTAACTTATATGCGGGTGAGTTGATCTTCATCTTGATCGCATTATTACCGTTCTGGATCCAGTGGGCGTTATCTGTGCCTTGGGCTATTTTCCACATTCTTGTAATCACGTTGCAAGCATTTATCTTTATGATGCTGACCATCGTTTACTTGAGCATGGCAAGCGAAAAGCATTAATGGTATTGCCTAACTATCAGTTGATGGTTGGGCTTAAATTTTTAGTTTAATTTGGTAATAACCTAACCTCTGAGGAATTTTTCATGGAACTCACTTTAGGTCTAGTTGCAATTGCATCTGCTATCTTGATCGCTTTCGGTGCTTTAGGTACTGCGATTGGTTTTGGTCTTTTGGGTGGTCGCTTTCTAGAAGCTGTTGCTCGTCAACCAGAATTGGCTCCACAACTTCAAACTCGTATGTTCTTAATTGCGGGTCTTCTTGATGCTGTGCCTATGATCGGTGTTGGTATTGGCTTGTTCTTCATCTTCGCTAATCCATTTGTAGGTTAATAGCTTAATTCCTAAATCCACATATTGAGGAATAGCGAAATGAATATCAACCTCACATTGATTGGCCAAGCGATTGCATTTGCGGTTTTTGTCGCATTTTGTATGAAGTTTGTTTGGCCACCACTAATCAATGCGATTAGTGAGCGTCAGCGTAAAATTGCTGATGGCTTAAATGCTGCTGAAAAAGCGAAAGCTGACTTAGCTGATGCGCAAGCACAAGTAAAGGCAGAGATCGATGCAGCAAAAGCACAAGCGGCTCAATTGATCGAACAAGCGAACCGTCGTGCGGCACAATTGGTCGAAGAAGCGCGTACCCAAGCTGCGGCTGAAGGTGAGCGTATTCGTCAACAGGCGAAAGAAACTGTTGATCAAGACATCAATGCTGCTCGCGAAGAATTACGTCAACAAGTTGCTGCTTTGGCAGTTGATGGCGCAGAAAAAATTCTGAACCAACAAGTTGACGCAGAAGCTCATAATGCCATGCTGACTCAGCTGGCTGCTAAACTTTAAGCGAGGGAAATATGGCTGAACTCTTGACGTTGGCACGCCCATACGCTAAAGCAGCATTTGCTTATGCATCTGAGCAGAATGCAACTGACGCTTGGTCAAATGCGTTACAACTGCTCGGTGCTGCGGTGCAAGATGAAGCATTTTCCGCTTATTTAAATCGCCCCGAGCTGACTCCTGCGGAACAAGTAGGTCTTTTTGCGAAGGTTTTAGGTGAAGATCAATCTCAAGCAGTGTCAAATTTTCTGACACTTCTTGCAGATAACGATCGTTTAACGTTGTTACCTGAAATCGCAGCAGAATATGAATTACTTAAATCGCAGAACAACAACACCTTGGAAGTAGTGATCGAATCTGCTTTCCCGATGGACGCGAAGCAAGAGCATATTTTAGCTCATGCACTAGAAAAACGTTTTAACAAAACAGTTCAAATGACTGTGACCGTTAATCCGGCGTTAATCGCAGGTGTTGTGATTCGTGCAGGCGACCAAGTGATAGATGACTCTGCGCTTAACAAGCTTGAAAAAATGCGGACTCGTCTTCTTGCGTAATAGCAAAAAGACTGAACTTAAAAAAGATTGAGGAATAGCGCAATGCAACAACTGAATCCATCCGAGATCAGTGCGCTCATTAAACAGCGTATCGGCGATCTGGACACCAGCGCGACCGCAAAAAATGAGGGTACCATTGTTATGGTATCTGACGGTATCGTGCGTATTCACGGTCTTGCGGATGCCATGTACGGCGAAATGATCGAATTCGACGGCGGCTTATTCGGTATGGCACTGAACCTAGAACAGGATTCAGTGGGTGCCGTTGTTTTAGGTAACTACCTAAGCCTGCAAGAAGGTCAAAAAGCTCGTTGTACTGGTCGTGTATTAGAAGTTCCAGTAGGTCCTGAACTTCTTGGCCGTGTAGTAGATGCTTTGGGTAACCCAATTGATGGGAAAGGCCCTATTGATGCAAAACTAACTGATGCTGTTGAAAAAGTAGCACCAGGTGTAATTTGGCGTCAGTCAGTAGACGAACCTGTTCAAACTGGTTATAAATCAGTTGATACCATGATCCCTGTAGGTCGTGGTCAGCGTGAGTTGATTATTGGTGACCGTCAAACTGGTAAAACAGCAATGGCGATCGATGCGATCATCGCTCAGAAAAACTCTGGCATTAAGTGTGTATATGTTGCGATTGGTCAAAAACAATCAACAATTGCAAACGTTGTACGCAAGCTAGAAGAAACTGGCGCTATGGCGTATACAACTGTTGTCGCAGCAGCGGCTGCTGATCCTGCAGCAATGCAGTATTTAGCTCCGTACTCTGGCTGTACAATGGGTGAATACTTCCGTGATCGTGGTGAAGATGCGTTAATCATTTATGATGATTTGTCTAAGCAAGCTGTTGCTTACCGTCAAATTTCATTGTTATTACGTCGTCCACCAGGTCGTGAAGCGTATCCAGGTGACGTATTCTATCTTCACTCGCGTCTTCTTGAACGTGCTTCTCGCGTTTCTGCTGACTATGTTGAGAAATTCACGAACGGCGAAGTTAAAGGCCAAACTGGTTCTTTAACTGCATTACCGATCATTGAAACTCAAGCTGGTGACGTATCTGCATTCGTACCAACAAACGTAATCTCGATTACTGACGGTCAGATCTTCCTAGAAACATCATTATTCAACGCAGGTATTCGTCCTGCTGTGAACGCGGGTATCTCTGTATCTCGTGTTGGTGGTTCTGCTCAAACTAAGATCATCAAAAAATTGTCTGGCGGTATCCGTACTGCTTTAGCGCAATACCGTGAATTGGCTGCGTTTGCTCAGTTTGCTTCTGATCTTGATGAAGCGACTCGTAAGCAACTTGAGCATGGTCAACGTGTAACTGAGTTAATGAAGCAAAAACAATATGCTCCATACTCAATTGCTGACCAAGCTATTTCTGTATATGCATCTAACGAAGGCTACATGGCTGACGTAGAAGTGAAGAAAATCGTAGACTTTGATGCTGCGTTGGTTTCTTACTTCCGCTCTGAACATGCTGCGTTAATGCAACAGATCGATGAAACTGGTGATTACAACAAAGACATCGAAGCTGCAATCAAAGCAGGTATTGAGAGCTTCAAAGCGACTCAAACTTACTAAGTTAAGCTTTAGTTAAGTTTGGTTCACGGATCAACCTTCGAAAGCTCGAAAGAGCTTTCGACTACTAGGTTAAGCGTATGGCAAATTTAAAAGAAATTCGCGCCAAAGTAGCTAGTATCAAGAGCACGCAAAAGATTACTCGCGCGATGCAAATGGTAGCTGCTTCTAAAATGCGTCGTGCGCAAGAGCGCATGGCTCAAGGCCGTCCGTATGCCGATAATATGCGCCGTGTAATTGCTCACTTGGTTCAAGCAAACCCTGAATATAAACACCGTTATATGGTTGAACGCCCTGTTAAGCGTGTTGGCTATATCGTGGTGTCTTCAGATCGTGGTTTGGCAGGTGGCTTGAACATTAACTTGTTCAAGAAAGTTGTGCAGCATGTCAAAGCACAACAAGAGCAGTCAATTGAAGTTGAATTTGCTTTGATTGGTCAAAAAGCGGTTTCGTTTTTTAAGAGTTACGGCGGTAAAGTGCTTGGTGCAACTACCCAACTTGGTGATACACCGAGTTTGGAACATTTGACAGGTTCTGTTCAGGTGATGCTTGATGCATTTGATAAGGGTGAATTAGATCGTATTTACCTTGTGTCAAATGGTTTCGTCAATGCGATGACCCAACAACCTAAAGTTGAACAACTTGTTCCTTTGGCACCAGCAGAAGAAGGCGAAGATCTTAACCGTACTTATGGTTGGGATTATATCTACGAACCAGAAGCAGAAGAGCTGTTAAATGGTTTGTTGGTTCGCTATATCGAGTCGATGGTTTATCAAGGTGTAATTGAAAACGTTGCATGTGAGCAATCTGCTCGTATGGTCGCAATGAAAGCAGCGACAGACAACGCAGGACAATTGATTAAAGACCTACAACTCATTTACAACAAGCTGCGTCAAGCCGCGATTACTCAGGAAATTTCCGAGATCGTTGGCGGTGCCGCTGCCGTTTAACATTATTAAGTTTGAATTGAGGAGACAGCAATGAGTAGCGGTCGTATCATTCAGATCATCGGCGCGGTTATCGACGTCGAGTTTGAGCGCAATAGCGTTCCTAAGATCTATGACGCTCTCCAAGTTGACGGTACTGAAACTACATTAGAAGTTCAGCAACAGCTTGGCGATGGTGTTGTTCGTACCATCGCAATGGGTTCTACAGAAGGTCTTAAACGTGGCCTGAATGTAACTAGTACAAATGCACCGATTTCTGTTCCAGTAGGTCCTGCTACGCTTGGTCGTATCATGGACGTTTTGGGTCGTCCGATTGATGAAGCGGGTCCAGTTGCGACTGAAGAGCGTTTGCCAATTCACCGTGAAGCACCTTCTTATGCAGAACAAGCAGCTTCTACTGATCTTTTAGAAACAGGTATTAAAGTCATTGACTTGCTATGCCCGTTCGCTAAAGGTGGTAAAGTTGGTTTGTTCGGTGGTGCTGGTGTTGGTAAAACCGTTAACATGATGGAGTTGATCAACAACATCGCTAAAGCGCATTCAGGTTTATCTGTATTCGCTGGTGTTGGTGAGCGTACTCGTGAAGGTAACGACTTCTATCACGAAATGAAAGATTCTAACGTTCTTGACAAAGTAGCTATGGTCTACGGTCAGATGAACGAGCCACCTGGTAACCGTTTACGCGTAGCGTTAACTGGTTTGACCATGGCTGAATATTTCCGTGATCAGAAAGATGAAAATGGTAAAGGTCGTGACGTATTGTTGTTCGTAGACAACATCTACCGTTATACACTTGCAGGTACTGAAGTATCAGCATTGTTAGGCCGTATGCCATCTGCAGTAGGTTACCAACCGACACTTGCAGAGGAAATGGGTGTTCTTCAAGAGCGTATTACGTCGACTAAGTCTGGTTCGATCACATCGATCCAAGCAGTATACGTACCAGCCGATGACTTAACAGATCCATCTCCTGCAACTACGTTTGCTCACTTGGATGCAACAGTTGTATTGAGTCGTGACATCGCTTCACAAGGTATTTACCCTGCGATCGATCCACTTGACTCAACTTCACGTCAGCTAGATCCATTGGTTGTTGGTCAAGAGCATTATGAAATTGCACGTTCTGTACAGAACGTATTGCAACGTTATAAAGAGCTTAAAGACATCATCGCAATCTTGGGTATGGACGAATTGTCTGAAGAAGATAAATTAGTTGTTTACCGTGCGCGTAAAATCCAACGTTTCTTCTCTCAACCATTCCACGTAGCTGAAGTATTTACTGGTGCACCTGGTAAATTAGTACCACTTAAAGAAACGATTCGTGGCTTTAAAGGTCTATTAGCTGGTGAATACGATCACATTCCAGAACAAGCGTTCTATATGGTTGGTGGTATTGACGAAGTGATTGCTAAAGCCGAGAAACTTTAATTAGCAACTCTAATTTAAGGAGATTCTCATGGCGACGATGCAATGTGATGTTGTAAGTGTGAATGAGTCGATTTACTCTGGCACGGTTACGATGTTAATCGCAAAAGGCGCAGGTGGTGAGCTTGGTATTTTACCAGGGCACGCACCACTTGTAACTTTGCTCCAACCGGGCCCGATTCGTGTTCAGTTGGAAAATGGTACAGAAGAAATCGTTTATGTATCTGGCGGTGTGTTAGAAGTTCAACCTCATGTTGTGACTGTACTTGCAGATACTGCAATCCGTGCGGACAACTTAGATGAAGCGGCAATTTTAGAAGCTCGTAAACAAGCTGAACAATTGCTCGCAAATCAAAAGAGTGATTTGGATTCTGCTGCTGCACTTGCTTCGCTTGCAGAAACTGCAGCACAGCTTGAAACGATTCGTAAAATCAAAAATCGCGCACTTTAATCAGTACCGATTTTCGATTGAAAAAGCCACCGTCAGGTGGCTTTTTTATTGGAAAATATACTGGAAACAAAATTCAAATAGTTCTCATTTTCATATAAAGTACTGCTCGCAACATATAACTTCATGAGAATTATCATAATGAAAATTTTACTTCCAGCCATTCTTGCACTGACATTTGTTGGTTGTGCTTCCGTACCGCAAGCAACACCGCAATTGTCTCAACAAGCAAAAAAACTTGATGCACCTACAGAAGGTAAAGCTGCGGTTTATGTTTACCGTTCAAATAGTGTGTTGGGTGCAGCACTCAAAAAAGATGTTTGGATTGACGGAGAGTGTTTAGGTGAAACTGCGCGTGGCACATTCTTCTTAAAAGAGGTGGAGGGTAACCAGAAACATACGATTTCGACTGAATCAGATTTTTCACCGAATCATTTGACACTGAATACAGAAGCAGGAAAACAATATTTTATTCAGCAATATATCAAACCTGGTGTAATCACAGGTGGCGCGAACCTGAAACAAGTAGATTTAGAGACAGGTAAAAAAGCGATTACTGAGTATAAATTTGCACAAGCTGGAAAGTGTAGTAAGCAGAGTATTAGTTTGGATAAAAAGTAAATTAGCGATTTTTTTAAATAATAACAACGCTTAATTCAGTTTTTAGCACCTTCAATATCAATCTTAGATTGTTTTGAAGGTGCTTTTTTATTATCTCGAAACATAATATGATGAATGCTTAACGATGAAGGGATGACATCGTTGTAAGCTATAACGAATGCGTATATTAAAGAAAAAATTAGGAAAAGTATGTTAGCAAGTAATGTCTTAAAGTTGCGCTTGGATCGTATCGAACAACAAGGACATCATTTGTCTGTCAAAGATCAGATAAAACTCGTGACATTAATACAGCCTGATTTAACGGCTAATCTCTATACGCAATTTTTTAGTCTAAACTTACCTAAAGTTTGGAATTTCCGACACAGTACAGTCGATGAAACGCATTGTTCATTGCGTTTGATTCAACTCATCAATCAGGTTTTTATCCCCGCCTATCCACAACATGCTCATCGATATGCGTGGTTTGAGCAAGGGCTCAATTTTAGATTGCAACATGCTCAGTCACCGCTTGCGATATCTGAACGAGCCGCATTGTTAACTCAGTTACTCGCGTGCCAAGATAGTGATCTAAAACTGAGTATTCTTAACCAGTTACAAGATAAATATAATAATTCTTCCGTTACGTTAGCATTAGCCGAGTTATATTCTCGTTTAGAGGATTGGTCAGCTGCAATTAAAAATTATCGTATGCTATTTCAACAGCAAGCTTATCATCCTGAAAGTGTGCACTATGATTTTATACACTGCTTGTTGAGTCGAAATGATTATCACAATGAGCAAGGACAGCGTGATGCGGTTGAGGCTTTAGAATGTTTGACCAATCTTGATTGTGTTCAACAACCGCATTTACATGAGCAATTAACACAATGGGCTGTAGTGCTGTTATTACCAGCAAACTTGCAATCCCAACCTAGCGAATTATCTAAATCATTGCTTGGTATACAGCATAAATTTAAATTTGTTGGATATTCCTTGAATCATTGGCTAACCACAGATGAGTTTATCGTTCCTTATTATAAAAATGTGGTGGAGAGTGCACCCAAATTACTCAATAACCATGAAATTACGATGAACTTAGATCGTCATAAAGCGGCGAATACGGCATTGCAAAAAATTCTCATGGGGCGTGATCTTAAGTTAGTCAGTGGGATTAATGCGGTCAATCATCGTATGGGATTTATTTGGAACTACTTACAAATAAATCCATTGGTACTGGATGCTTTGGTAACAGCCGCTCATCGTGAGCCCGATGCATTTTATAACTTAAAGCAAATCCCAGCGTCTGATTGCCAGCATGATGCAGCGTTGTTACAAGTGTCATCTTATCTTGCTAAACAACAAGTTGCGTATAATCTAAGTCAACAAGGACATTGCATCGAATTTGTTGAGCATACTGATGTTGCAAGTTTTGATTTGATCGTTGATGGCACACCCATGCAAGTAAAATGTAGCTTAGATGCTGATCAAATAGGAACATTTGCACGACAGCATCCACATATTGCGATTATTGTGAATATTGAACTTGCGCATTTACAAGAAAAATATCCTTCAGTCTTTGCTGATTTTGCTTTGAGCTATGCTTCAGTGCAGCGCTCAGCTGTTGCGTGTTTGCAGCATTCAACTGGCAATGAAGAGTTTTTACCGATTCCATTAATGAATACTGGTTTTGCGGTATATCGTAATTTTAATACATCGATAAACTCACCTATATTGGGGATGTATTCGCAGGATAAATACTCAAGTTCAATATCAAAAAATAGTTTGGCTGTTGAAGCTACAATGGGGCGCGCACTTTCGGATTCAATTGGTGCTTTCTTTATTGGGGGGATTGCAGTATATCGAACTTGGCGGATACACAAGATTGAACAACGCCGACCTACTTCTGAGAAAGTTGCGTTGAAGGCACAATCCGATTTGGTCGTCGATTTGTTGATTCGCTTTGCAGAATGGTTTAATCAGAATTTATTAAAATATCGAGTTGATTTATACGCATTTCAACTGAGACAGATTGAAACAAAGTTGATGGGGAAGATCCCAGAAGCAATCATTTCAACAACCTTATATGCTTATAAGTTTGAGGCTTATCAACGTGCACAAAGGTTGTATATATGGATACAAAAACAATTAGCGCATGATCAACCTAAACGCAGAGCTCAGGCAGGCTGGGTTGCATTGGCACAGGCAGACCAATTTATATCGATTGAATTGAAACAGCATGTGAGACAGTTAAATGCTGAACTGCAAAAGTATAAGCAAATGTCACAACATGCGGAAAAGCTACCAGATTTGGAGCAACAAGCCCCAAACGATGCCAACCCACCTTATTCAATTCAAGCTATCTAAGATTTAAAAATCAGAAAATTTATGAGATTAGTTTGGCTGATCTGCTTCTGAAGTTGGATTACCTAAAACAAGAGCTGCAAGTTTCAACATATCGACCTGAATTTTATTAAACTGTGCTGCGATTTTTTCAAAATCTAATTGGCTAATGTCTTGTTGACCATGTAAAAGAGGTAGATTGAGTAACTGTTGATTTGCGCTCAGCAGACTTTGACGGATTTGATCCACTTCAGTGCTTTTCAGTTGTAAAGATAACAAAACATCATGTAAGGCATGAAGTTCTTGTTTAAGCTTTGCAGAGCTTTCTTTGAGTTGTTGAACATTTTGGTTTTGAATCGCCTGTTCGAGTTGGTTCTGCGAACGTTGCAACAATGCTGTGTAGTCATCTGTTTTGAGTTGCAGTTGCGCAACATCACGGATGATATTAAACATATTGCCGTGACTTAGATTTTGGTTGTCAGCAATATTGGATAGAGCGTCTTGCTCGGTGCTCGAAGGGGTGTTTTGTTCTTGTTCAGTATATTGCTGAGCCTGTTCATTCTTTTGAGGAGGTTGGTCACAACCGACCAGCGCAATCGTGCTAATCAATGCTGCTGCAGAAAGAATCGCGGAAATTGGGCGGTATTTAAGCATGACAGAACTTCATCAAAATCTGAAAAGAGCGTCACTATAATCAGAAAGTGTGAAGAAAAATGTGATTTTTGCAATTCGTTAACATTTTCATGCAATAAGATAATACAGGTTGGTTTGAGCTGAAATATGAGAAGAATAAGGCTATTCTTCTCAGTGATGATTAAACTTATTTCGCCAATTCAGCTTCAATCGCAGTCACAATGCGTTCATCATCTGCCGTGATATCAGGTGCAAAGCGTGCAACGATTTCACCATTTTTATTGACGAGAAATTTCTCAAAATTCCAAAGAACCTCTGGTGGGTTGTTCGGTGTTAAACCATAATCTACAAGATCTTTCCACCAAGGTCCTTCACCGATTCGTTCAGGAATCGCTTGGGTCAATGTTTGATAAAGTGGATGTTTATCATCACCGGCCACAGAAATCTTGGCGAAAAGTGGGAAATGTACATCATAATTGAGTGAACAGAATTGTTCGATTTCTTCATTTGAACCCGGTTCTTGTTCTAAGAAGTTATTGGCAGGGAAGCCGAGAATTTCCAAGCCTTGATCTTTTTTAGCTTGATATAGTTTTTCTAAACCTTCGTATTGAGGGGTCAATCCACATTTTGAGGCTACATTCACCAAGAGTAAAACTTTGCCTTTATATTGTTCTAAATCAATTTCTTGACCTTTAATGTCTTTAACTGGAATGTGATAAACCGATTGGCTCATGGAGGATGTCCTAATTTGTTGTTGTGAAATCACTTGTTTGTTTTAACTGCTAATCTTTTAGAGTGCAATGCTATTGATATGAATACATACAAAATATGTTGAAAAATGTATAACTTTAAGGCGTTGCATTTTTAAGTTGTATGGGGGTTTGTCCTGTGTAGCGTTTAAAGAACTCGATAAAACTTGAACTGTGATGATAGCCGAGTGCAAATGCCAGCTGTTTGATGGTCATTCCTTCGCGAATTTGATTAATTGCAAAAATAATTTTTGCTCGATTGCGCCATTCTGAGAGTGTGAGTTGTAACTCTTGTTGACTCAGTCGCAATACATGTCGTTCGCTCACGTTAAAATGATGAAGAACCTGCTGTAAGCTCAAATGAAACAATTCTGGGTCTGCAAGCTTTTCTAAAATTGGAGATAAAATAGGATGGTTGCTTTGAGGGAGATAATGTGAATACGTTGGTGCTTGTTTGAGTTGATCTAACAACACTTGGAGTAGATGCTCCAAGTACTCTGGTGAATGGCTTTGCTTTTGTTGTTCGAGGATTTGAATGACCAATGCACGGAAAAAAGGTTGGATACTGAAACAACGACAACTATTTCCTAAAAATTGACCGAATTTAGGGTGCAGACGAATACAAATATAATGAATTTCATGTTCGACGGGCAGTGATTGATGTTCAGTACGTGGGGGTAACCACAGTCCATAGCTGGGTGGCGAAAGGTAATATTTCCCTTCAATATCAAACTCTAAAGTTCCATTGAGACTGAAGTTAAAGTCTCCCCAAAGTGAAGAGTGAGGGCTAACAACGTCATCTTTTTGATAAAGAAATTCATGCACTTCAATACCATGTAAAAAAGGAAATTGTTTAGCCAGATCATGCTTCATGGGGAATATCTCTATTCATTTTCACAGCTGAGTTGAGGATTATTTAAACCGCGTGCTAGCGTGAAAATCAAGACTAGAGAGCAAAGTACCAGCGGAAGCATGGCAAAGAATAAGATGGTGCCATTAAAATGATCAACAATAATTCCACCAAACATACTGCCTAAGGCAATTAAAATGAGGAAGGTCAATGTCACCATTGGCATGCCTTTTTCTACTGCTTCTGGTGCGTGGGTAAACATCCAGATATTCACTGCCGTTGGTATGATTCCATAAGCGAAGCCCCATAAAGCCGTCAACACCATGGCGGTCATAATATGTGCACCAAACATTGGCAGGCTTAGAAATGCCAAAAAGAATGCAAAGCCACTGACTGCAAAAGTATAGCGAATATTGATTTGCCCGAGATAACCCGCAAAGATATTGCCAAAAATCCCCGCAATTCCATATACCAAAAGTAAATGGCTAATCAGCCCATCAGAGAAATCAATTTGATGTTTAAAAAAGGCGGAAAAAT
>OBJT01000047.1_pt1 | contig 26191 bp, 26 predicted proteins | sample 1519861 | NCBI WGS metagenome assembly OBJT01 (sample SAMN02401118, study PRJEB22541) | soil metagenome, isolate JX
TTTGATTACTAGCCATTGTTTCTTTTTCCTGTGAAATTAAAAATCAAAGATCTGACATAAACAGAATGCCAACCGGGCAACCACCCTTACAATCCAAGTGAACAGTTGGTTTAATGCGGCTTTGCTGGATCAACTCTTGGCTCATATTTCCTCCAACTTTTCCAAGAGCCACTGCAGCAACTTGCTTATCTGACAACTCACCTTGACTTGTGGTGGTTCCAAAAGGCCCCGTCACTATCGTAGTATTCGCACGACCCATTGCATCACCATATCCTTGCAGTAAAGATCCCGCTAAGAGAAGACCGTAACGCCGGAAGTAGTGATTGTCTACATCTGTTGCCATGCCAACAGAATATTTTTCGTCAACAGCAACAGCACTTACCTGATATGTTCCCATTCCAGGCTTGGTCATTGTTTGGAAACTCAAGACCAAAGCTTTGTCGGTATTCTGAAATGTTCCAAGGAAACGTGTTCCGGCAAGAGGCCCAGTTGTAATCTGCGCAAGCACAGGACCCTGGTTATCTGAATTAATAACCGATAGCAACACCGCAGGAATTACCGTACCAGCACGGACGATAGAGGCCTGTTTAACCTTATTGGAGGTACCGTCATTATTAAAGCCATATCCACTCGATGCGGAGGTGATACCGGACCCACCGTTACCTGTTGAGCCATAACCATTGCCTGATCCAGAAGAAGCATTTCCTTCAACATTTTTTTGTCCATTGTAATGGAACTCTTGGACACCCGTAGGAATAGTAGACCAGCTAGCAAGATAATTATTCAATTGTTTTGCTGTTTGCTCATAACGAGCCTGTAGCGCCCTAGGATCTGGTTGTGCAGGAGCTTGAGGAACTGGTTCCTGAGCCGGAGCAACAGGTTCTGGTGCCTGCTGGTAAACCGGTTGCTGCGGAGGCTGTACAACTGGCTGCTGAACTACAGGCTGCTGGACAACGGGCTCCTGAGCCACAGGAGTTTCCACAGGGCGTTCTGGCAAGAAGGGGGTATTGGCATTCTGACTGGTATCAGCAACCTGGGTAGGCAATACAGTATCACCAGGCCGAGCATTTGCAGCCTTTCGATCATTTTCTAAACGCTGCAATTCATTATAGCGTTCATCTGTAGATCCTCCCGGCACATTTTCAATACGGGGAGGCGCTGGAAGTGAACTTGTTTCTGTAATGGCTGGCTTTTCTTTCTTGGTAAGAGAGAGAATACCAAAAACTACCATTACCAGGATCACTACACCAAAGATAACAAGCCCTGTGCGAGCTCGCCCGTTATTCTTTAATTGATTTTGAATGTTTTCGCGGCGTGTGGACATTTAATTACCTGAAAAATGAAAATAAAGGATGGGTGGTGGTGCTGGAAAACTTACCAGCCTCCAACCTGTAAGGTTACAAACTGTCCATCAACCAAACCAAGCAACTGAGTGGTGGGCATAAATTCATAAACATACGTACCATCAGCACTACTTACGAAAGAAGGGCTGGCGGGAGAAACAATTTTGACAGGAGTGCGAACCACCATGCGACCAGAAGGCATCATCCATGCTCTTACCCCCTCTAACCCATTAATAGCTAATACCCGTCCTCCATCAGGAGAAACACCATTTAAAATGGACAGCAGTCGTGAATCTACACCTTGTGGCAAAGAAGCAGCAACAGCAGAAACAGCATTGGGGCCGCGTCCCTGAACACGAACTTCTACACGAGCATCAACTTCTTTTTGTCCTGAAATTAGATTGATAACCACAGGAGTGGCAACACCCATCAACTTTAGAACAAGATTACTGTTGGCAAAAGGCGCCTTTGTATCGAGAACGAAAGACGATCCCTGGCCCGCATCCAACCTATTTAATTCAAATGCTGAACCATTACCCACACGGAAGTTTTCTACGGGCCATGGGGCACCTGAAGAATCCACAATTACAAAGCTCGTGCTATTTCCGATATATGTGCGAATGACAGGAGGGGTAGATCCCGGAGACAATGAAACAGACACGGTTCCCGTTACAGGCTTGGGAGCTGGACCTGGCTGAGCCACCGCTTGCTGAGCAGTAATGACGGTTTGGTACATTTGCCGGATTTGATCTGGCGATACCCCAAAATATGTCTGGGAATATTGATCTACGTCATGTTGAACGGGCGGTAACGGAGGCAAAGAGGCAGGTGCTGCTACTGGAGCTTGAGACGGGCTCGCCTGTAAGGGCACAGCAGCGACGGTCATACCCTGATTAGGCTGCTGCTGTGTTTGCTGTTGCTGACCAGGAAACTGTTGCCCCTGAGGCTGAGGAGCAATCGGCACCTGCTGTTGGTTTCCTTGTTGAGCCTGCTGGGGCTGTGTCGCTCCCTGATAAGGCTGAGCAGGGAAGCCTTGGCTGTTAGGAACAGCGCCCTGCTGAGCGGGTGCCTGTTGGTATTGCGGTTGCACGGGAACCTGCTGAGCACTAGCAGGTGGTGCAACATTACCCTGGAGTTGTTGTGGTTGTGCGGCATTATTTGCAGCAGGCTGCATCTGAGCAATTGCCATGGGGGCAATAATTGCGCTGGCAAGGGCTAATAAACATGCGCTAGCAAGGCGACCCACTTTAAATGCATTATTCATGGCGTTCAGCTTTTCCTGATAAAGAGATATGGAACAGGGACGACAACCTACTTCCTAAAGACAAGTTGAGCAAGTGCTCCCTGACAAAAAATTGGCTTTTAGTTGTAAATCATTTGGTGAGAGTATAGCCATAACCGCTAATTGCAACACCCGAAGGAGACAATGTAGAGGGAATGCGCTTTATTCTCAGACGAATATTAATTTCTTGACGATTAGAGCCTGTGCTAGAACCAACTTGTTGGAGATGGGCAACATACGAAACGATAGAAGGAACCTCAACATCCCATGTATACAGGCCATCTGGGCCTACCCCTTCATTGACCACTCGAACAGCTCCATTCGGGCGGTAAGTTACAATCTGGCGCCTTTCTTCTACCGCCCGTATTGTCCCTACTCTTTGTAATTCTTCTTTATACTTACCCCAACCATCTGGAGTGAAGTATATCTGAGTATTATTCAGCTGGTCTTTCCAATTTAAGTAATCATACGTATTCAGCGCCTTAATTGCCTGTAGAGCAAATCCACTAATTCCAGCCTCATCCATATTAGGCTTTGCCAGGGAGGAGACAGGAAGCAAACGGCTATCTTCCAAAACCTGAATATATTGAGGTGGTGTTTTTCTTAACGAAATAGAGACTGCAACAACAATGGTTGAAGCCAGCAGTAAAGTGGCAATGACCACCAGCCCCAATAGGCGACGATGGATGGAAAAAACAGACATATTGCGCACGACAACCTGAACAGCGCGATGTTTATCCCTGGACCTAGATCCTGATTTTCCAGAAGATTTTCTGTCCCTTTTTACCTCAGGGGTATTTTCATTTTTGCTTGTCATTTTTAATCCTGGCCTGATTATCAATTCAGTTGTGAAGCGGTAACATAAAAACCAGCGATAGCCAAACCGTCAGGTGATTCTGTTGTAGGAACTTGCTTAATCTTCAAATACACACGCATACCTTTAATCTCTTTGGTTGAAGCCCCCGTATAAGTCAAAAGAACAGGGGCTTCGATATCCCAATACAAGGTTTTTTCGCCACCGGACTTAATAATGAATGACTTGATTATATAAGGGGATGATAGCGGCGTAAGTGCCACTGACAACCTTGACCCTTTAACCTTTTCAATAATCTGCTGCTTGGCAATCGCCTGCCTCATACTGTCACTGGCTCCAGGGGTATAATAGACTGTCGCCGCATTTAAACGCTGATCAACGTCAGTGAAGTTAAATGTTAAAGTATCAGCCAATGCTTTACTGCTCCAGCTTTGGAGACGTTCGGGTGAAAAATGAGGGAGAGAGAAGGTATAAAGAGTGGAAGCTTGGTTTTTACCATCAACAACCCGCAACTGGTTGTATTGGGTTTCCGGAATATGAGTTCCAGACCACCAAACAACACCCAGCGTCACGAAAGATACAATGAAAAAAAGTAAGATCCAGCTTAATGATTTTGTAGCAGCCGCATATTCTGGCTCTTCTTGAGACAAAATTTCATCAGGAGCGCTATCAATAAGGGAAATGAGCTTATCAAACATATTTATTCTCCAAACTTAGCGGCCATCTGAGCGCATAATTGCTTTTCTTTATTCGGGCGCGCCTTGGGTTTGCCTGTTTCCAGATCGATAGGTGTAGGCGCACAGCGAATGGATCCATCAGGATAAGAAAGCAGCAAAACCGGTGGATCACGCATAACAATAGTAGCCAACGCAACCAAAGCAATAATTGTTGCCAGCAGACAACACCCCTTAATCCACAAGATAGAAAGGGGAATCCAACGATGCGCTGCCCGCCAATTCTTTCCCGAATCTACCCACAAGTCAGGCTGATATGGCACCTTACCTGCAGCCATTAAGTCTTTTAGATCATATACTTCTTTCGGAGGCTTATTTTTTTTAGCCTGGTGGGCACGGGCGGCCTTTGCTGCTGGGGAATTACCGCGACCCCTATCATCGCCGCTCATATATTACCTCCCACCATCAATCAACCTGCGACGCAGACTGTCTACGGCCAGAGAAGCTTGTTCTTTTACATATCTCAGAACAATCTCAGCTGCCGGGTCTAATTTTGTATCTTTAAGGGCCAATATTGCTTTTGCAGCATCCTCTTCAATCTTGGCCAGGTCACTAGCAGCAACTTTGGTAGCGGCACGGCCCTCAATCAACCTAAGGCGCGCTTCTTGTTTTTCTTGGATATGACGTTGGGTTTCTTTATCTACCGTTCCATCAGTAGCCACTCTTAATGCGTCATTTTTAGATCCAGAAGACAATTTAGCATATCTCTCTAGAACAGTTAAAGGGATACCCAACTCCAATGCCTGAGCCCAACGAATGGCATCAAGTTTTAATATGGGAAGATAGGTTGTGTCTGGCAAAGGCGTAGCCACTTCTGCCAGACGAGTCTGACGCAAGCGAGCAATAGCTGCCATAATGGCAGCCAGATCAACACCACAAGCAACCGAGAGTTGCTTGGCTGACAAACTTGTTTTGGCGCGGGCTAGCTCTTCCCAAACCAATCCGCGGACTTCTTCGTGTTCCATGTCGCTCATTTTTTAAGGCTGGTAGCGAAACCTAACCCAAAATGGCAAACCTTCAAGGGGTCTGAGGCAAACAAGATGAAAGCCAAGATAAAATATCTTCTTCACGGAAGGGTTTTCCAAAGTATGCCTGGACTCCCAGACCCTTGGCCCTACGCCTATGTTTTTCTGCAGTTCTAGAGGTTACCATCGCAATAGGAATGCCTGCCAGCTTGGGATTTTCACGGATATTTCTAGCACAATCAAACCCATCCATACGCGGCATTTCCACATCCATCAAAATGGCATCCGGAACAATATCCAGCAGCAACTCTAAGGCTTCACGCCCATCTCTTGCCAAAACAGGACGGAAACCATTTTTTTCTAAAAATCTGGCTGCTACTTTTCTTACTGTAATGGAGTCATCCACAATCATGACAATAGGATCCTGAGTGGAAGTAGCTACAGGACGACTACTGGAAGAGGAGATACTCCTCATCCGCAATGGATCAACCAGGAATGCAGCGCGGCCATTAGATAACAATACCGCACCCATAATACCCGCCACACCAGACCACCAAGAACCAAGCGGCCTCAGAGGCATATCTTGAATTCCCAGAAGACGGTCTGCTCCCAACGCTATTCTATGATCTCCCTCTCGTAATACCAGAAGATTAACCACTGCTGGTGGACGCGCATGCTCCAGACCCAGCCAAGGTGCCATATCAGAATAAGTAATTGTGGTAGGAATACCTTCCAACTCTACAACGACCTTTCCTGAAGCCCTAGCCAGCGATAAATCTTCTCCAGCCAACCGTATTGTATGTTCTACCGTTTCCACCGGTAATGCAAAAGCTTCTCCCGCAACCTCAATGGCAGCAGCGCTCACACTAGCAACGGTTAGAGGAAGATACATTTTAATGCTTAACCCTTCCCCCTCATGATTGTGTATGGCAAATCTGCCACCCATTCCCAACACATCTGAGCGCACCACATCCATACCAACACCACGGCCAGCAAGCTGCGTAACCTTGTCCACCGTAGAAAAACCAGGCGTACAAATCATATCGGCAGCGGCTTGTTCATCCATCACCTTATTTTCAGGCCATAAACCACGCTCAACAGCCTTCTGGCGAATTCTTTCAGAACTTAAACCAGCACCATCATCAGAAACGTCAACCACGACGCGGCTTGCTTCTTGTCGGAAAGAAACAACTACCGTGCCCATTGCAGGTTTATTTAATTCCTTTCTGCGTTCGGGTGTCTCAATACCATGAGCCACCGCATTTCTTAAAATATGTTCAAGTGGAGCAACCAACTTATCCAACAAAGCACGATCAAGGCCCTGGCCAGATGAAGCATCAAGTCTAAACTCTACGTTTTTTTGGAGCTCACGCGCGGTTTGCCATACCACCTGATAGAGGCGATCATTAATGGCATCAACAGGAACCAAACGAGTGCGCGCCAATCCCACTCCAACTTCTTGAATAGCACCCTCTTGTTCAGCAAGAAGACTTTCATGAGTAGCTACTTGCCTTGTTATTTCCCTATAAATATCGCTGGCATCGGAAACACTTTCTGCAAGAGACCTACTTACCTCTTGAAGGCGTGTAAATCTATCCATTTCCAAAGGATCAAATTCTTGACCCGCCTCTTGCAACTGTGCACGGCGAGATTGGATCTGACTTTCTGCTTGGATTTCCAAATCACGCTGAACCCGTGAAAGGCGCTGGCCATTCTCCTGTAACTCCATAAGCATGGCCCTCAAAAGCTTCGCACTTCCCAACATCCCCGCAGCCGCCAATCTGGCCTCATTATTGTCGGCAACCAGCTTATCTATGTCTTGAGCAGAAACGCGGACCAAACGCTGCGTATGGGCCACAGGAGCCAATTTGGTAGTAGACCCTGACTTGTTATCAGACAGCGTCTCAGAAAGCACTATTGGCTCTGCTTTGCGGCCAAGCAAAATCGAAATTCGATCTTTTATATTCTCAAATAAAGTGATGAGATTTTCAACACCCTCACCATCACCCTGGCCTGCTTCCTCTTTTGCAAGCCAGGTCTCCATACCATGAACCAGGGTGCGGATACGTTTAGCACCCGCCATCGCCATGCTTCCCTTAATGGTGTGAACATGGCGATGAAGCGGCTGTAGTTGGCTTCTATCTCCAGAAGCAAAACCTCTTAACTCTTCATCCACCAAAGGAACTAGCTCATCAAGCTCCTCAGCAATAATTGGAAGAATATCAAAATTTATTTCATCCACTGGACCCAGATCTTCTGCAGGAGAAGCCTGGAAAGATGTATCCTTGGCAATAACAGGTTCTGGTACCGAAAGTGGAGGAAAGCGCTCATCAATATTTTCAATGGCCACCCCAACCACCCCTTCAACCAATTGCTCTTCAGGGGCAACGACCATGCTGTCCACGTTCTTTTCAACAACAGCTTCACTGCCTAATACTAAAACATTCTCTTCGGAAATTTTTTCAATTGTTTCAGGAATAACACTAGCAGAAAAGTTGTCTTGGAGACCGTCTAGAGTATCACCTAATTCATTGATTATTTTATCGGGAGGAACCACGTTTTTTTTAGACGCACCTGCTCTTGCCTTTAGTAAAAAAGCATCAATAGCATCAGCAGATCCAGACAACTCCTGTAGGAGTTGCTTGGTTTTTTTTTGACGATTTGAAGATAATGTCACCGGCGTCGCTCATGGATTTTAGTTAAAATGGGTACAACTACTCTTAGCTCTTTAGAAATAGTGGACAGACTATCAAATAGTTTTTCCCACAATACATCGTCATCTTCATCAGACAACTCGCTATCCCCTCCCTCACTGAGAGCATGTACACCATCTTGCGCCAATTGATCCACAACAGGAAGCAGATGCTCCACCACTTGTAGACGATCCTCAAAAGCCGCCTCAACCACCTCTTCATCTGGAGGTGATATAACCCCAGTGTGATCAGAATGATGTTGGCTGTCTGATGAGATAATATCGTCTAATTCTAGTGCTTCTTCAGAATGTAAGGATCTATCATCAATAAGGTCACCATTGAAAGCATCCAAAGGCTCTTCAGAAATCAAGGCATTCTCTTCAACAACCTTCTCTTTGAGCGCTTCTAAAACTTCCATGTTTATGGAGCTGATACTTTTCCTCATTACCAAGTCATCTACCATCAACCACATTTCTTCAGCAGCACTTTGTCCAGTTGAGGTCCACTTTGGCCACAGGCTTGTTTTACTCAATTCCTCCAGGTATTTTTCAAATGCACGGCCCAACGTAGCTATTGGAGCCATTCCAAGAGAAGCCGCCACTACGGTAATATCATGCGTAGCTGCAATAATGGGGCCAATTTCTACTTCTTCATCAGAAGCTGTAGATGCCGCATTCTCAAAAACATCATGATGTAAACTAAAATCAAAAACAATTTTAGAGAATGTTTCTTTATCAAGTAAACCAAACCCATTAATCTCCACAACTTCCGGAGAAAAATGAACGTCACTATCTGTCTCTTCTGTGGCTTCGGCTACTTCCACAGAAAGATCTTCTTCTTTTTCACTTACAGGCACGGGAACAGACTGCTCATAGGGTGACCATGGTGTAGCCTGGCCAGATACAATTTCGGCTTTTTCCTCTGCTGTATCAACAACAGTTACCTCTTCATGCTCAGAAATCTCAGAAGCCTCAACCCATGCCTGAACAAGTGCACCATTAACAATGATGTCATTACCTGCTGACAACTCACGAAGCCACTGTGACATTTCGTTGGAAACATTCTCCACCAATACGTCTATCTGGGAGGAATAAGAGATATTTTCTTCAATATCCTGATCCATCCTATGCTCCAATAAGTAGCCTATTTCTCCGATACCCATAAATCCAGCCAGTCTTCCACTTCCCTTTATAGTATGGAACTGACGACGCAAATCTGATCGTGCTTCATTATTAAATGGGTCTTCTTTCAACCTGGAACGTTGAAGACTGATCTCTTCAAGAACCTGCTCCATTTCATCCAGGAAGAAAACCTCCAACTCATTATTGGTCCTTGTTTCACGATAACCAGTTAATTCAAAAACAGACTCCGGATTAAATGCACTTGGCTCAATAGATACACTTTCAGCATCCGCTCTGGAAACCGAATCAAGACTCTCAATTGTCTCATCATTATCCTCAACAATATCATCTTGATCTTTCCCAGGTAATACAGAATTTTCTTCGCTTTCATTGGACAAAGCCAATGGCAATGTGACGACATGTTCCTCAATAGGAGCCTGAGTCTGGCGCCACTGCTCTTCAGAAAGTGAACCACCGGGAAGAGGACGCCCCACTACAGCATTATGAGCTGCTGCCAATAAATGCTCAGCATCCTGATCTCCATTTTCCAGAGCAGTCAAATAAGCCCCCAAGCCTGCTACACCCAAGGTGATGGATGACAGCGCTTCATCGCTTTTTTCTCCAATAAGACTGGATACTCCAGTGACAATATTGGCAGCAGCCTCACATTCTAAAAGACGGAAAACAGCAGATGCCAATACCGACATGGACTTGATTTTGTTTACATCAGGCTTGTAGCTTTCGTCCCTTAATTGTTCGGTAAGAGCCTCTTCAATAAGCAAAACGTCCTTATGAATTTCAGCAAAAACAGCTATTTTTGCCGCGCGAAGCTGGCGCTCCTGTTTTTTGGAATCCCACCTTACTTTAGGTAGTTGTTGTAAATCACCTACCAAATTTAGACGGGCTGCCTTTAATCTTTTTGTTTGCAATCCAATCTGAGAACCGCTTGAGGGTGATACCTTAAACCTTCTCTCAACAGCATCATCCAAGAGCAATAATGCAGAGGCAAATTCCAAGCTTATACTTTCGGGAACCGAACCTGGCATATCAAGCTCGCCAGAAACAAGCATAATTTCATCAAACAAAGGCACTAAGGCAGGATCAGCAAAAATGCTACGCCTGGAATTTAACAGCGCTATACTTTTATCAAATGAAATTCTGACATCCGCCCCCTCGCCTGAAACATATTGGGCCCAGCCCTGCTTAATCTGTGAAAGCAACTCAATATGATCATCAAACTGCATGCCCGACAATGAGACGGCTTTCGTTTGGTTTTGAGTAACATCATCAAGAGTGTCCCAAAAATCCCTAAAGCCCAATCTGCGATCTGCTTCTGCCAAAATAGGGTGAGAACTTACCCAATGAGATGGCCAGCGAATAAGCATAGGTCGCAATGTTTTCATCAGCAATTCAGGGCTTACGCGACGTGAGCCACGTGCAAACTTATGAATTTCTAAAAGCGCTTCTTTTAGCAAAACATTCCACTCAGCTCGATCTTCAAGTTTTTCCTGATCACCCAACAAGCCAATAGAAAGCCTAGCACGAAGCGCTAACCAGTAAGGCTGATATCCTTTCCCATGACGTAAACTATAGGCCCAATCAAATATTTTTAGCGAATCTTGTAGAACCAATGCCATATCATTTGAAGACTGCGTATTACTTAATTTTTCAATGGCACTCTCCAACCGCTCAATCATGCCATTAGTTACATCCTTTAAATAATCGTCTGCCAGAAGGGCAAAGCGTAAATCATCAAAATCCGCATCAGGCTCAAATAACTCCTCAGCTGATCTGGAAGGAGCCTCCATAGCTAAAAGCAATGTTTGCCAGGCTGGCCACATTTTTACGGGCAAGTCTTCATTATCTAAAAGAAGCTCTCGCAAATGATTAAGCAACCCTGTTGTTAGAACCAAGGAAGCCTCTGCAACACGTAAGGCTTTATCCTTTTCCCAGCCACGACGATCTGGTTTAGCCAATCCAGTCGCCGCATCTTCCAGGGTTTCTGCAATTTTAGCCGCAGCTTGACACCCAATGACAGACAAACTGCCCACAACCAGTCGAATATGTTGCCCAGCATCAAAATCTTCGGGAGACAAAGTTCCCGCTACATACTGCGATAACTGAGTAATGCTGGTTTCCAGAGACTCATCTATTGGCTTCTGGAGATTTCGCAACATGGCAACATTGAAATTAACGCTCATCATATCCTCTTTTCGACAGCAGAAATTCGCTGGCAATCTAAAATAACCCATTCAGGCTAGCAAACAAGACAGCTAGCCCATTTATTTTTACTCTGTATCTTTACCTATTGATCTAATGATAGGCCTTAATACAGATACCCCCTCTTGCAGCTTGGACAGAAGACCATGAGCGCGAGTAATATCTGTCTTATTTGTTCCTTGACGACCATAAATATTATTGAGCGCCAGGGCCTGCTTTTCCAATTCCGTTACCAATGCTGCAAGCTCTCCCGAAAGAGGCTGAACCAGTTTTTCAACATCTCTTACGGCGTTTTCTGTCTGCTCAGACAAACGGCCACTTTCAACTACTTCACTTGTGCCTGACTCCATGGTTGAGGTAACCTCCGAAGCATCGGTAATTAAAAGCTCTACAACACCATCAATTTCTTGGGCCGACTCCACCCCAGCCAATGCCAAACGTTGAACTTCCTGTGCCATTGAAGTAAACACATGCCCCACCTCCCCTGCGGAAGCGGCTTCAATTGATATATTGATCGAAAGAACTTTTAGTTGCTGGCTAATTGTATGAATTCTTCCCGCTGCCAGTCCAATATTTTGTGAGCTTTCCCCCAAACGCTTAATTCTTTTAGCGATATCTTGGTTGTTTTCACGTAAAGCCTCCATACGAAAACCACGCTCTTGCAACATTGCAGTAGCGCTCCATAGACTTTCCTGAACCCTTTTTACATCTGCAGACATGTTATGTATTTTGCGGGCGGCCAAAGCCGCGCCCTCAGCACTACTAATACCATCTTGTTCCAAAGTTTCAGAAAGCAACTTGGTTTTTTGCTGAATTATGGACAACTCATTTATGGTTTCAAGCAATGGGTTTAAGCCATAATCCAACTCTGCTGTAATATCTCTATCCTTGCGTTGACGTTGGTCCATTGTTGAAATCAATCTATTAAAGGCAGTAGCAACAGGGAACAATGGAGATGAAGGATGTTCTTCAATAAGTTGTCCTCCCAAAATGGGCCCATCTGTTGGGACAACCTTTTGTATCTGTCTCATCAACCTATCAACTGCGTCACCTTGACGGCTACTTTCTTTACTCTCTTCAGAAACATCAATAGCCAAGGATTTTGCCTTTATGGCAGCATTCACCACAGCAATGAGACAGAGCAAGGGGACAATAGCCAATGCCATTCCTAGCCAGCCAATAGGCTTTATCAAATTCCTGGTAGCTGGTGGGTGAAGAACTGAGGCTCCAGAAAAAACAACCGGTTGCAAGTTTTCCACGGTTTGGGAAGCCCTACCTCTCAATACTGCATTTTTAGCCAGCACCTGAGAACTCTCAGCCAACTGTTGGGCCGAATCCACCCAAGATTTTAGTGCCTGCCGATCTTCAGATGATAAGGCGGAATCTTTATCAGCAATGGGCGGCAATCTTTTTAATGTATTGGCTACTGAAACAAACCTGTTAGACCATTGTGTTTGTAATTCGCCATTACTTTTGGAAGGCGAAAACACTACAGGCATAGAAGCCAGTTCAGGACGCGAAAGTTCTGTAATAGAAGAAGCCAGTGCCTGACCCCAACGATCATTCATTAGCTGAGGGCGAGCCTGGATCGCACGTGTTGTAGAGGCAACCTCATCTAAAGATTGTTCAAATTTACTTTTATTCTCTGAGATTAAACGTAAACCATCAGCATCTGCCGCAAGCCCTGTCGCTGCAGTAGCAATACTGCTTGCGGCGGCACGAGAACCTTCTGGTAAAGGTATACCCAGCTCTACCAATGCTGACTGAGAACTCTGTATATCTTTTAGTAATCCAGAAGGATCAGAAATTACACGTGAAGGGGCTGAATATAGATTTGCCTTAAACTCAGATACAGCAGCCATTTTTTTAGATTGCGCTTCCATTTCATAACCGGACCACGCTACCAAGCCCATTGATACTAATAAAGTTATTGCTCCTGCAATACCCCAACGCAATCCAACCTGGCCTACGCGCGAAACCCTAAATGGAATATCTAAACTGTGTTGTGAGTGTGCCATTTTTATACCTTAAATTTATCAGCAGACTGACGGAGATCACGTACATGATCCATTAAATCCTGAACACCTTCAGCCGCTTTTTGAGCACGAATTCGCCCATCTTCAATTCTTTCAAGCGCATGCTGGGTATTATCGCCCAATATACTAGCAATCTGGTCTTGTTCAGAAACAAGTTGCCCCAACTCGTTGATGGATGATGACAATTCCGCAGTTTTTTCTACAGCCTCGCGACCAGCATCATTTGACACATCAATAAGTCGGGAGGCCTCATCTGTTCCCGAAACCGCATCCGTCATTGAAGAACGCGCAGCCTCAATATCACTTAAAGCAGTTTCAATAAGAGTGCCAACCTTTCTGGCATTATCATATGTTTGATGCGCCAACTCTCCCATCCCCGCAGCAACAATAGCAAAACCTTTACCCGAATCACCTGCTCTTGCCGCCTGCAAGGCAGCTTGATCAGCTAACACCCCAGCCTGATCTGCCAACGAATGGAGTAGAGTAGCAATACTTGAAATTTCTCTTGATGAAAGTGCAAGGCGCCCAACCCTATTGCCCGCCTCCTCATTAAGCTTTCGAATTTCCTCAAGCCTGGTGCGCGCCAAACCTACCGCATCGCTTCCCGAACGCACCAGTTCATCAACGCCTACCGAGGCTTCATTTACCAAACGAGCCAATTGGGTTAAACGACGAATACCTTGAGTAAGCTTTAACAACTCTGTTCCATTGGACTCTTGGGTAGAAAGATCTTCCCGAGCCCTGTCCACTAATAGACCAGTAGTATCGCTAACAAGCTGAACACCATTTATTGTCTTCTCACTAGTCAACTTCACTGACCGAGCAAGATCTCGAAGACCACCAGTTGCATTATTTACAATCCCTGCCAATCCAGCTACTGAATCATCACCATACACCTGAGCCTTTTGAGTTAAATCTCCCTCCGTTACCAACTGCATATGATTGGTTAGCGTCATGATAGACTGTTGGACACGTTCATTTTCAGCCTGGGCATTTAGATTTGCTAATTTTTGTTGAAGGCTATGTATCCACAAAAGCAGAATTAAAGATAATACAACCCATAACGTAGATAGAATAAGGTATACACGAGCATTCGATAATGCAGAGCTTGTTGGTTGAGCAACGCGTAGTGCCTGTCCCAATTCGGCAACCGCCTGACGAGACGATGCGGCAGCAGCCATCATTCGAGGATCACTTGCTGGAACCTTACCTAATGCTTCTCTCCATGGTTTGGCCTGTGTCTCCACCTTTGACCACATTTCCATCCAAGAACCACTTCCAGCAGCCCATCTTGAAACAGCAGCATTGCCGTTTCTTAGAGCGGTATCTAAGCGCTGGGCCGCACCTTGAACATCTGATAACCCCAAGGCAAATGCTTGATCAACATCTATCAAGGAATGTAAAGCCACCACCTGGGCTTGTTGACGCGCGCGCTCTTCCGTTGTCGCATTAAAAAGCGCTAACGCAGAGAGCCCCAAAGCAATCAGCCCAAACAGAAGCAGACCAGCAATTAACCTATACTGTGTTCTCCAGGCAAACCTACCCACTACTGGAACTGAACGGAAATTTTCCACTTTTGCACTTGCTGAATGATGAGACGGATCTCCAGCACCCTCTGGTAAACGACGGGATTTTGATTTTCCAACGTCAGCAACTACGCCAACCTTCATGATATTCTCATCACTATTCACGCAACCCCCTGTAATCCGCTCGCTTGACCCACATGTAGTAAAACAGCATCTATATCTAATATTTGCCAAACCTGACCTTGTTCATCACGTAAAGAACCCTTGGAAAACTTTGATTCTTTTTTATCGTTATTTTTAGAAAAAGTATCAGAAGGCATCATCCCTACCAATCCCGTCCACCATAAAGCTACACCCGACAGAAAATTAGGGCTTACGGTAGTTAACCACCCAGTTTCTCCATTGGTAACACTCTCTTCATTATTTAAGATCTTTGGCATATCAAACACAGTAAAAACCTTACCTCTTGCTGCAATAATTCCCTTTATGCCACCAGGCATATTTCCTATTCCTGATACAGTAGGAGATATCATTGCTTCAGCCATATCACCCGCTGAAACAAGCCAACCCTCATCGCCAGCCCTTAAACCTATCCACATGAAAATAGATTTTTCTTGTTCCTGGGCACTTGATGAGACTGATGATTGGAACTGGCGAAGTGTTCTATGCATTACCTATTTAGCCCTGAAATTATCGGTTACGTAAATGTTTACGGAGACACTCAAGAAGCTGGTCTTTAGTAAAAGGTTTGGTTAGGTAGTCATCACACCCCATCATTCTACCCCTGGCCAGATCAAATGGACTATCTTTACTTGATAGCAAAATGATTGGCATTGTTTCATATACCGGATTACTCTTGATGGCCTGGCATACTTTATACCCATCAAGTCGCGGCATCATCACATCCAAAAATAAAATATCGGGCCGCAACTCTTCTACTGCTGCCAAGGCCTTATAGCCATCATCAACAGGTTCTACCCTATAGGCTGGTTCCAGAAATAATTTGGCGGTTCGTAGGATTGTTTTGCTGTCATCGACAATCAAAACAACAGGTTGAGTGGCAGACATATGAAGTTTCCTTTAAAAGATCGCTCGCGCAGGCTATCCGAAGGAAGCAATATCGGCAAGAGCTTTTTAAAAATGGGATTGTTAGCAACACAGGAATGGTTTATCATCCCCCTCTCATCTTGGAGCACTCATGTCACTCGCTGCACCCTTACTTGCCATTCTTGCAGACCCGTCCTGGTTAGCTATGGACCCTACAGCCAAGGGTTACCATATTCAGCTTTTATTGGTAGCTGCCCAACGCACACCTGCAGGAACCCTACCCGGTACCGAAACGACACTACGGCGCTATTTGGGGATGGGTTCAGCAAAAATCAAAAAAGTGCCTGAAGCAAAGATTTCTAAAAATCTTGAGGAATATCTTCAAAATGACACGTCTAATCTAGCTGCGCTTCTGGGTGCTTGGTGGGTGGCCGCTGAAGAGGCGCCCCCCATTGAAGATGCACAACACCAAGTAGAAGCATGGCAAGAACATCTATGGGAACACAGGTGGAGGCCCATGGTAATGGAAGCCTGGGAAATCATTGATGACAATTTAATCAAACAAAAGCCTCACCTTGCTAAAGCCAAGGGAGGCTTCTACAATCACATAGCTGAAAACCTAGCTAATATCACCCAACAAAGCACCCCCATTTCGACCGTAAAAAAGACAGGCAGCAAATCCAAAAAGGGAACTCATCGTATTTCCACGGGTTCTGATATTAATGCCTTTGATGACCCTAAGATTTTAGTTATGGGGCATGACCTGGATCGCTGGCATGATGAAAGAGAAGTCTTCAGCAAATGGCTGCTACCCCTTGATGAAAACAGTAAGCGAAGCCTATGGGAAGTGGGAGTCATGGCAATGGCGGGACCAAACTCCACTGTGGGTGATAGAACTAGGGCTAAAACATTACTTGGAAAACTTGTTAAAACTCACGGAGAGGCAAAAGTCGCTGAAGCAATTGGTGTTTTATCTGTTCGAGCAGTTCCCGTGGCTGATGCAGGGGCATTCTTGGCAGCCATGTTGCGCAATAAAGAAGAGGGAACCCCTCAGGAACAAAAAGCACGCAGTCAACGCGCTCATGTTGCGTTATGATTTGGGGAAAGAGCTTCCAGAAATGGATCTAAATCCCTATATCCCATTTTTTTAAGCTGATCCAACATCAAATGCTGTTTAGTATTACGAGTTAAACCGTAAGAGAAGGCAATATAATCAGAGGCGCAAAAGAACTTCATTGCCCTCAACACTGCCTCTTCGGAAAGCATTGAAAAATCATAATTATATCCTGAGTTATCAGCTCGACAGAAAACATCCAAATCTTCGCCTTTTAAGCAAAGTGTATGTCCAAGCTCTTTAAAAGACATATCCCAAACCGATATTTTAGAAAAAAGGGAATACGGTAAGGATGCTATTAACTCAGTTTTAACTTTCTCAGGACCATGCTTTAAAACAGCCTGAACCTGCTGATGTGGCAGTAAATTTGTTATTCCCATTTTTTCCAATAAAGCCGACCATTCGTCCTGTGTTGAAGATCGGTACCAGGCTGGACGATGGGTAAAAAACAAATTAACCCATTCATCAGGATCAATATCTTCTTGAAGGCCATTGACCCATACACCCCCCACCTCTTGCTTATGATAAGCCGGATTGAAAGCATAAGGCTTCGTCTCTCTTTGATATTCCAGCTTTACAACTCCCTGCCACAAAACATTCAACGGGTTATATCCAGCATTTAAAACCTTCAACCCATCTCCGTTCTTCAAGCACCGCAAACAATCATAACCGGGCACACCCAATCTATTAATAGCCCAAACAACACCCTCTGTTCCTGTTTCAAAAAATGGATCCAAGAGCACTGGAATTGTTATATTCATTGTATTACTTATGAAGAGAAGGATTGGACTCATTATCAGCAGAAATTACAACCCCCTTTGCTTTTAATTCAGCTTTCATACTCTCATAAAAAACAAAAGATCTGGCATCTTGTTCCATCTTCAACCTATTGGCTGTTCCTTTAATTTTTTTCACAAGCCATACAATCATGATTATGGATGGTACAAGCCATATTAAAATAGAAAAGAGATCAAAAAAACTCATGATAGAGATCCAGCACTTTCTTCAGCCCTTATACGCATGGACCTCAACGTTTGTTCCAAAGAAGAACGCGGGTTAGCAACCACCTCATCCCACTTATCCATTGTGCGGTGGCCAACCCTCTTATCCAACCAACCCAAAGACTGGACAAGTGGATCGTGTGCCTCATGCCAATAATCAGGCGCTTTACCCTGAATAACGTTTTCTAATGCAGAAACAAGCCTTTCAGTATCTTCTTCTGGAGTGCAAAAACCCCAGGCGCTAGGAGACAATGGAAGTGTTAGGACGCCATCAAATAATATAGGCAATCCATTTTCATCAGCATCCAGATATACATGGCCAGAAAAAACCTCAGCCCAGATAGGGGTGAGACGCTCATTCCACTGTTGCCAGTTCGACATTTTATATCTCTTTTTTTGCAATCTGATGTCAGATGGTTAACTCAAACCGAGATATGGTCAAGTCTGAAAATCAAATGGATCACACTTTCTATTCAAAACCTAATCAATTATGAATAAAAAAATAAACAACGATTGCTATTCAGTAAATCAAAACCACAGTATTACTCTAAACATTAACAGAGATTGCCATGGCTACCTCAAAACCAAAATCTACGACCACAGCTAAAAAATCAATAAAAAAAGCTGATCAACCCCTCAATGGTGGCACTCGCGAAATAATTGCCAAGAAAGTGTCTTCTGTTCCTACCCGAGCAAGACATGTTGGATCCGCAGTGGCCACCACCATTACTCAACGCAGTCAACAAGCTACTCAGTTCTTGAAAGATCACCCCAAAGTAGCAGCCAGCTTAGCAACCGGTATTATTACTATTGCTTCTGCACTTCTAGCAAAGAAAATCCAAGGAAGGGGCACGGTAGCCAAGTCTGAAAAGGCAACACAAAAATTGATAGACAGCGTTCAGAAGCTAATCAATAAATAAGTAAAGTAAACAACAGCCATTAACAACATGGTTGACAATGTTAATGGCTGTTGTTATTGTCAGGTATCCCTGGAGGAACCTGATGACTACTTCACACAAAAAATGGCCTGATGATTACAAGCAATGGCAAGGATCATTTGATGAACTTGTTGAGACTGCTGGTGAAATCATCTCCAACATCACCACCGAAACCGCTAAACCTACGGCTAGTATTATTCGCCATTATCAGCAAATTGGCGCTGTAGGTCGTGGAGAAAAGACTGGTCGCAGTCGTATCTTTGGATTTGAAGACCTGGTTTCAGTTGTGGCAACCAAAGGATTAGTGAAGCAAGGCATAGGCCTGGATATCACATCTTCACTAGTAAAAAATGCAAGTCCTGAACTTCTTCAAGCCTACTCAAGCTCCCACCAGCCCTCATCTGCCGTTAGTTTGGTGGACTCTCTTATGGCTGATGCGGGCATTTTGGGCGGGCAGGGCACCTATATGAATGCGCAATCCAATACTCTGCTTCGCGGAGTGTCAGGAAGCGTAAAACCCCAAAGCCTGATGGCAACCACCCTCGGGGCTGCTCCAACACCCCGGCAGAATTATTTTGATCAAATTTCCCAACTGGGACAAATCAAAAGGGAAATTCAGCCAGCCAAATGGATGACCATTTACTATACACCTTCTGAAATGGAGGCCGATTCCCAACATAATCGAAACCAGGTTGCCGATACATTGGAAAACCTTGCAAAGCTTTTAAGAACCCCTCCCGCCAACTCCTAAAGGAATAAAACATGACTACCCCCTCACTCTCTATTTTACCAAGCCTTTCAACATTTAAAAAAGGTCATTCACAAACCCTGGATATTTTGGTTGCTCTTCAGGCACCTGAAAGAAAAACCACTGTAAAACGCCCCAGCCTCAATCTTGCTATTGTTATTGATAACTCTGGATCGATGTCAGGTGGCCCCCTCGAACATGCTAAGCAGGCAGCACGCGCTCTTGTTGGCAGCTTAAAAGAGGAAGATCGAGTTAGCATTGTCACTTACAGTGACCAGGCAAAAGTTGTGTTGGAATCCATGTCTGCAGAAGCCGCTAAAAAAATCATCGATAGCGCACTGAACAAAGTTAGACCTGAAGGGTTAACAGCTCTTGAAGCAGGCTGGTTAGTCGGTGCTCAGCAAATTGCTCCCTTTGTGAGCAGTTATGGAGTTAGCCGAGTGCTATTACTTTCTGATGGTGAAGCCAATGTTGGACAAACCAACATTCAGAAACTAGCCGAAACCGGGCTGCAACTGGCAGATAAGGGAATCACCACCTCTACTTATGGTATTGGAAACAATTTCAACGAAACCCTGATGACAGCCATCGCACAAAGTTCTCAAGGTGTGGCCGTATACGCTTCCAATGCTGATGATCTTGCTACTTATTTCAGCAATGAATTTGCGATGCTGTGTGACTTGGCAGGTAAAGACATAAGTTTAGGTCTGACAGTAAAACATCAGACTAAAGGTAAACTAGCTATTCCGGTAAAATGCCTCAACACACTTCCCTTGAACTCAGATGGAACGGTGCGCTTACCCGCTCTTCTTTCAGGAGCAGAAAGTTGGGCCATCTATACTGTAGAGCTAGACGAAAAAACTTCCCTGGACAACATTACTATTGAAGGTGTTGTTACTTATCTAGATGACCAAGGAGAAAAACATTCTCTTAAGAAATCTACTGAAGTAAAGGCCGGGGCTAAAAACGGCAAAAACAACACTAAAACAGTGGAACGAGCTAAAGAGGTTAGAGCTGGCATCCTAGCAAAAGAAGCAGCTGAGGCAGCACGTCGAGGTGATATGGAAACCACTAATAATATTTTGCGTGGTATCTCCGGAATGGCTGGGAATAACGCTTATGTCAGCGCAGTGGCACATAATCTTTCAGCTTTAGCAGCCACGGGAAACCTTGATGTTCTAGCAAAAGAGGCCCACTACTCCTCAACAACCATGTCTACTCGTGCTGTAGAAGCTAATGAGAACTTCCTGGAACTAAATGGTGGCAAATACGGTTTGCGCAAAGCTGAACAAGGTAAAGCCCAAAAGGGCGAGGAGGTATAATGTTAACGGCTCAATGGCCCTACCAGGATCCAGAACTGGATAGATTAAGGGATCTGGAACGACGCGCGATTATCGAAGAGGAAAAACGGCAGATTAGGGAACGACTGATTCGAAGAGGGATTAACCCAGATTGGCCTGCCATTCCTATCCCATCTCCTTTTCTTCCACGAATTCCCCTGGGTCCATGTATTCCACCCGGCTATCCCTCAGTGGAAGATGTAATTAGGAAAATCCGTTAATCTTCGTCATTGAATGATGGACGCGGTGGAGGCAACGTAAAGGATGGTTGATGGGTGTAAGAGGTATGGGGCGCATGGATGGGCTCCACCTCTTCTGGAGGATATCCATAATGTCTCTCCCAAACCAAACGAGGGGACAAACCTCGATGGTTAGTATGAGCGGGATCTGCGCCATACTCGCACAAGACTTTCCAGACTCCCACGGCATGGGGTGAACTAATACAACTATGTAGCGGTGTATTGCCCCTGTTATCCTCGATACTCGGAAGGGCTCCCGCCTGCAACAGCAACCTCATAACCTCTGGACTTCCTCTGTTAGCTGCAAAATGCATCCCTGTGAGTAACTGCTCACCCGCCAAAAAGGGATTATCAACCAACCTGGCAGGATTGGCACCGGCAATCAACGCTTGCTGTACCGCAAATACATTATTGGTGGATATGGCTCTTAAAAGATCCTGATCAAGCTTTATCTGGTGGGCTGTGGTCATTCAAAATTCCATTAGATTGACATTAAGGATGCGGAGGCTTACCACGTCCAAGGGTTATACCATGGACCTGAAACGATGACACTCCTGTGGCTTGGGCTTTAATAATGGCCCTCATGGTTTCACGAGCCACCCTGGGACTGGAAAATATTTGAGAAGCGAGCCGAAGATTGTAAGTGGCTTTAGCGCTTACTGATTTACCCATCACCTTCTCCCGAGTTAACAATTACATGGTAACCCAACAAACCTTGTTTTCATAGCAAGCATAAAAAAGGGCTCTTCTTTTAAAAGGGCCCTTTTAGAACTATCTAAAAAAAACAGATTACTGAACTTCAATATTTACTTCTTCAGCAACCTCAATATTTTCACCTCTTAATCCACAGACCCAAACCCCCTTCAAGGGACGAAGCTTCTCATATATAGGGTATGGGAGGTTTAAGAAAACCAATTGTATATTTTGGCCAAACTCTACTTCAATCTTGTCCGAATATAGCCGTAGAGCGCTGGGATCTTCAAGAGCGGGTGAACCTTCCACGGTTGAGGCCACCTTCACGTCATCCAAATCAAAAGTGATAAGACCCTCACCTTGATCATCACCGAAAGCAACTTCAAAATTTGTAATATCCTGTGATTTCATGATTATCAAGCATTCAGTAAGAGATGGCGAATGCTATCTGTCACCTTCCATATAGTCAAGTGAAAAAAAAGTAAAAAAGTTTTGTTAACTGCTTGCTACAAACCAAGGTTCTGTTTGGATAGGCTTACCCTATAAAATCAAAGTTACTCTCTTAAAATGTTATCCGATGATACCCAGGATGAGCTTTATAGAAAAGCTAATAATTCGTTAAAAAAAACACTAGGATGGACCCTTACGGGATTTGGAATGACCACATATGGATTGCTTACCGAAAAACCCTGGAGCGAAACCATTACAGGCGCCGGATTACTTATAGCAGTGGTTAGCGCCTGGAAATTAATAAGAACCGCCCACCATGTGGGGAAGGGCGTCAAAGCGCCGAAAACGTAAAGGTAAGCGATTATGACTCACCCCTAACCTAAAAGCATTCTCTTGAAAAATTTTTCGTGAAACTTCTATCTGTTTCACACATTACACCTCTATCTTATTGATTTTATTGATTTCTTAATAGATGGTGAGACTGCTTCTGTTCATACTTTATGAAGGCAATGCTGGTATACTAGGATCATTCCAGAAGAGCTAACCATCATGTCTACCGCCATTGCTCAACCGTATTTAAACTGGCTTGATGAAGACGCCACCCCCCCTGTGTCCCTTTCTTTGCGCGGTTGGCAGATGGCAGCATCCGAACTTTTGTATCGCATGCGGGCTGCGCGAAACCGTCTCATCTCTGCGGGTGCAAGCTGGAGCGACTTTGAGGATATGATCCTGGCCGAAGCCAAGTTTGATTCGCTGAATGCTTGGGCAGAACTGACCCACCAGCGCACTGCGCGTCTTCATCGCGACTCTTACTCACGCACCGAAGCCAAGCTCCGGGCGCGTCGTCGCAATATTTACAAGAGCTCGGCTCGTAGTCGTGCCATTCATGTTCTTCGCGGTTGGCTGCGTCGTCGTAATGAGCCCCTGAGCGCTGATCAGAAGCGCTTGGTTTCTGACTGGATCAACTACTGGAAGGATGCTCTGACGGGACAGCTGCGCCCTGAAGCGGAGCGCCTGGAACTGCGCCACTTCCGCCGCACCCGTGAATACACCATGGAATGCCGTGAGCGTGGGCTGTGGCTTACTCGCAGTCAGGCTCGTGATCTCCCGGCTGGCCTGCGTAAGGAAGCCCGCACTCGCGCACGTGAACTGGGTCAGCCCGGCTGGTTTGTGACGGCTGATAGCGATCTGGGTTCCGATGCTATGGATTACATCTCTGATCGTAATGTTCGTGAAAGCCTGTGGCGGCAGCGCCAGCAGCTGCGTGAAAGCGATGATACAATTCTCCCGATGCTGCAGCTGCGTCACCAGGAAAGCATTGATGGTGGCCACTCCAGTTTTTCCAATCTGACTCTGTGGGACCGCACCATTACCTCGCCGACTAAGGTCATGGGGATGCTTTCAGAGCACATGGAAGGACTGCGTGCGGCCAACCGTCGCTTCACCAAGCGTCTGGAAGAAGAGGCGGCAAAGTGGGGAATTGAAAGCATCAGCCCCTGGGATCGTCCCTTCCTGATTGCTCAGCTTCGCAAGCGTATGCGCTTCCATGAAGAACCCAATAATGTGTTCAATATTGAACGCATGATGGAAGTGGCGGTGCCTGAACTGGTTGCCGTTGGCGGCTGGAGTGTGGACCACCTGTTTGTTCATGGTGAGGGCATTCGCCGGATGTGGCAGTTCAACCTGCAGCGTAAGGATGGAGCAAAGTGCCAGATGTGGTTTGCCCCCTTCAACCCGAAGGGTGATGAAAACCTGAGCATCGCAGCTACGCAGCTATTCCTGCGTTCGCCGTGGAACGGTGCCAATCCGAAGGCTCGTGCCATTTCTTCTATTGAAATGAACGTAGAGCACTCAGCTACATGCTTCAAGCACAAGGAAATGGTGTGGCTGGCCCATGAAATTGGTCACGGCCTGCATTACCTGTCTCAGCATGCCGACAATTATGGCGATGATAATCGGTTTCCGGATGATATTGTGGAATTCCCCTCGCAGCTGCTTGAGCGTTATGCTCAGGATCCGCAGGTTCTGGCTCGCTGGGCCAGCCATTGTTCAGCCGCACCGGCCCTCTCCAAGCGTGCCAGCTTCTGGCGCTACCACCTGGCTACGCATTTGAATACCATTGATGAGCATATGCGCTCTATCTTTGGTGCCTGGCTGGACCTGGCCGTTCACAAGACCAACCCCCATACGCTGTCGTTTGATGAATTCTTCCGTAAAAGCTGTGAAAGGTTTGGCATTTCCTATCATGAAGCAGACAAGTCTCACATGCGTAACTTCATGTGGGGAGCCTACGCCGCCACCGATTATTCGTATCCCCTGGGTCAGGCGCTGGGAGCCGAACTGCTGACGTTCCGCAGTGATGGCACCCTGGATTCTGGCGCTCTTCACAATAGTTTCTCTTACATCCTGGAGAACCTGCTGGCAGATGGCCTGGACACCAAGAGCCTGCGAAAGAACTGGATGATGCTGAAGGGTGAAAAAATCGAAGACACCGCACGCCGTGGCATGAAGAAGCTGACTCGCACTATGCGTGCCCGTGTTCTGGCAGCTAGCGCCGTCTGCTGAAAAACAGCCCGCATAGTAGAGACTTAATCCCTGCAGCAATGGAAAACAAGGTTGATTTTAAAGGGAAGCTCTCTATACTTTTTTGCAACTGAACAAACTGTAAACAAGTTGAGGCATCATGTTTTATGTTGCAAAAAAAACCAAGGGGTTTTCCTTGGTGGAGATACTTTTGACTATAGCTATAATTGCCCTATTGGCTCTTGTAGCTTTTTTGGTTTACCCAAGAGTAAGAATGGCATTGAGTATCCAACAAGAACGCTCTAATTTAACAGCGCTACAAAATGGTATTCGTAGTATGCTAGCCAATCAAAACGGTAACTACACCGCCTTGGGGGCTGTAGAGGAAACCACAGGCAATCTATTAACCAATCAAGCCAAAGTTACTCCTACCAGCATGAATAATGGTGACTATTCAAGTAGCACGATTGTTAACAGCTGGGGCGGTAAAGTAGTTATTCACTCAACCGTTGGCAAATTTGAGGGTTACGCTAAAGGAAGAGCCTTTGGCATCCAATACAATGATGTTCCAAAAGATGCCTGTGCACAGTTTGTCCTGGGAACCATTAGCGGTTTTACAGCGGCATGGATCAATGGAAGCACAGGAGCAGGTACTTACTTTACACCTATGAACGCCACTCCCGAACGTGTATTAGAGCGCTGTAAACTACAAGAAAAAGCTACCATTCATTTTGTTTCTATTTAATGCTTAAAAAGCAGCATTATGAAATTACAAACGCATAGCCTTTTTATTTTCTGAGCGCGCTGGGGCTGTATTTACATTCAGACTAATTTCTTCAACTAAACCTTCAAGCTCTTTTCTGTAGGAAGCTGGCCCCAACTTAACCAACCGCTGGGGATCTTTATCAGCATTGCACATTTGACGAATTAAACGCTCTAATATGGGATTATTGTAAACCCCTTCATGCACAATAGCCTCCCAAAACTTTTCATGCTGGGAAATATCTATGTGATCTTCTAAACGGTATAGAAGACTTAATACAACATCCCAGTGGGGCCATACTTTTGAATTACCCTTTTTCTTAGGGTTAAAACCCAACAAGATGGAAGATATCCGAGGAAGCACATCATCTGGCATCTGAGACGTGACTACCCCCACCTGTTTAACATCAGAGGTATGTAAACGAATATCCTCAAATATTCCATCCCAATTTAAATTAGCAAGATTGTTTGCTCCTCCATTATTTATTTCTTCCAGTAACCATTCACATTTATTGTAAGCACTCTCATGTTTGGATTTTAGTAAATATTGGCCTACCGTTTCCTGGGAGGACCTAGGACTATAATTACTCTCACGATATTTA
>OBJT01000050.1_pt1 | contig 25773 bp, 23 predicted proteins | sample 1519861 | NCBI WGS metagenome assembly OBJT01 (sample SAMN02401118, study PRJEB22541) | soil metagenome, isolate JX
CACTGATTGCCTTTTACTTTCTGCCACGACTGGATTCCCCCCTATGGGGACATGAAAAAACAACTGCAGGAACCGGCATGTCAGAAACCATGTCGCCCGGCAATTATGACAAACTGTTCAATGATCCCAGCGTTGCATTCAGGGCCATTTTTAGAACCCCCTTACCAGTGGGCTTTCAGGCCTATTGGCGTGGTCCTGTTTTAACAAAATATAATGGGGAGACATGGTCTACCACACCATCATTTATTGAAGCAAAAGGATCAGCCGAAGGAACAGGCACAGCAACATCCTATAAAATAATGTTGGAACCCCAGAAACAGCCGTACATCCCTGCTCTGGATATCCCGCTGTCAATCTCCCCGAGAGCGGGTCTTATACTCAATAACCTCAGTGTAGTCAGTAACACTACAAATGGACAATGGAGAAAAGCCAGGACTATTGATATGTCCTCGGCTATCGAAGGGCGCAACACTATCAAAGACCTCCCAGAAGAGGAAAAATTACTAAACCTTGAACTTCCTGCTGGATATAATCCGCGCGCTATTGAATTTGCTAGACAATTACGTCAAGCGTCAAACTCAGAAGAAGAATACGTTACAAAAATCGCCTCTTACTATCGTTCCAACCTTACCTATACCCTAGAACCACCCCTTCTAGGTAAAGATAGAGTTGATGAATTACTATTTGTTACAAAGCAGGGATTTTGCGAGCACTTTTCATCATCCTTTGTGGTTTTAATGAGAGCCGCTGGTGTTCCGGCTCGCATCGTAACGGGTTACCAAGGCGGTGAAATTAATGAAAACAGAGACTTCTATACTGTTCGGCAACTGTATGCTCATGCTTGGAGTGAGGTTTGGTTTGAAGGAAAAGGCTGGACCAGAATAGATCCCACTGGTTTTGTGGTCGAACAACGCCCCATTGACCCTCTGGGAAACAACCCTTTGTTAAAAGCTACCGGCTTGATTGGACTTTCAAGATGGATAAGCGATGCGTGGGGTAAAAGTGTTGGCAATTTCAACTCCGAGTCGCAACGCTATTTTGCAGAAAAGTTCTTCAGCGCAGAAACAATTTCGTTTTCTCCTATTTCTTACAAAATATTTATGATTTTGGGTGGAGCCACGCTATTCCTTATTGGCTTCATGATTGTTTTGAATATTGGACCACGAAACAAAAAACTACGCGGTGACCCCCTGGAAGAAGCCTGGCATACGGCTTGTGATCGGCTACGAAAAATTGTACCTACACTTCCACTCCATATCACTGCTCAAGCAGCAGCAAAAGTAGCTGAGCAGGTATTGAATAATCAATCAGCACAAGAATTTAATGAGTTGTCCAGAAAATATAGTCAAGCTCAATATGAAATAGCACATGCCAGCAATAGAAAAACGCTGGCATATGCTATTGGTAAATGGCGACCTAAACGCTAAGCTTTAGGGAGCCAAGCGGCGTGATTTTGTTTGTGCAGGCTTTAATAATGACTGTTGCTCAAACAACCACTGTTCATCTACAACACTCACACCCAGAGAGTTAGCCTTTTCAAGTTTTGAACCCGCATTTTCACCGGCCAATACAAAGTCTGTTTTCTTTGAGACGCTACCAGATAGCTTGCCACCCAGCGATTCAATAATTGCGCCCGCATCATCGCGACCCAGGGTAGGAAGAGTGCCCGTTAGAACCACTGTTTTACCAAACAATGGTAGGGCACTGTTATCCACCACCACTTCTACAGAAGTGCCAACTCCGGCTTCAATTAAGCGATCAAGAACATTCTGATTTCGCGGATCATTGAAGAAAGAAACAATACTCTTGGCAACGACGGGGCCTACATCTGGGACAGCACGAAGCGCTTCCTCATCTGCCTGACGCAATGCTTCTAGTGACCCAAAGGCGCGAGCTAATGTTTTGGCGGTAGTCTCTCCTACCTGTCGAATACCTAAAGCAAAAATAAACCTAGACAGCGGGCGTCCGCGACTATCTTCAAGCTGGTCAATAATTTTTTTGGCAATTTTAGCACTACTACGCGGCAAAGCTGCCCAGTTAACTGGATCCATGCCAGCCTCATAGAGATCAGCAGGAGTCTTAAGCCAACCCGCATCAATTGCGTTGCTAATGTTAGCTTCTCCCAAACCATCCACATCCATAGCGCGGCGTGCAACGAAATGGTTAAAAGCTTCTTTGACCTGAGCAGAGCACAAGAAACCACCAGAACATCTTGAAACTGCCTCTCCTTCTTGCCTGACTGCAGCAGAACCGCACACAGGGCAAACTGTTGGCATCGCAAAAGCAATAGATCCTGACGGTCTTTTAGAAAGGACAGGGCCAACAATTTCAGGAATAACATCACCCGCTCGGCGAATAATGACCGTATCACCCACCCGTAAATCTTTACGCAAAATCTCATCAATATTATGAAGAGTAGCGCTTTCCACCGTCACCCCACCTACGAAAACAGGATCCAGACTACCCACGGGCGTTAAAGATCCCGTTCTGCCTACCTGGATATTAATTTCTCGCAAGATTGTCATTTTTTCCTGGGGTGGAAATTTATGAGCCACAGCCCAGCGCGGTGATTTACTGATATGCCCTAACACTTTTTGGTCTTTGTAACTATCAATCTTGTAAACTACACCATCAATATCAAAAGGAAGGCTATCACGCGCTGCGCCAACGCTAGCATAGTAATCCAAAAGGCCTTGCTCACCCATCACAACTTTAGCCAGTGAAGACACATTGAAACCTAATTTCGCCAAACGTTGCATATCCTGAGAATGACTTTCAGCCTCCTCCCACCCCTCATGCTCACCTAACGCATATACAAAGAAAGACAATCCGCGAGAGGCAGTGATACTGCTATCAAGTTGACGCAATGAACCGGCAGCTGCATTCCTTGGATTAACAAATTGCTTGGCATTGGCAGCAGCCTGGCGCGCATTTAAAGCATCAAATGCAGCACGGGGCATCAGCACCTCACCCCGAACCTCCAATTGATGTGGCGGCTCAATGCCTAGCCTATCAAAAGCAGACCGAAGATCTTTAGGAACATCGGAAATGGTGCGAACATTTTCAGTTACATCTTCACCCGTTTCACCATCTCCACGCGTGGCAGCACGCGAATAAACACCATCCACATACAGGATACTAATGGCTAGACCATCAAATTTAGGCTCTGCTGAGAAAGCCATCTTATCAACAGGAACGGATAATGCTTCAGCACCACGTTTGGAGAACCCAGCAACCTCTTCATCCTCAAAGGCATTGGCCAATGAAAGCATAGGACGCAAATGTTTGATGGGGCCAAAAGCTACAGCTCCAGAGACGCGTTGCGTAGGCGATGATGTATCCAAAAGATCAGGACGCCGTTCCTCAATTTCCTGCAAGGTTCTCATGAGTTTGTCATAATCCACATCCGGGATTAGCGGCAGATCATCCTCATAGTAGGCCTTGTCATACACAGCCAGATCACTGCGAATTTTGACAACCCGCTGTTCATCAGACAAACCCTCATAAAGTTCTAATGCTTTTGAATGTTCTAAGGCCATGGCAATCTTTGTTCTATGATGAAGTTTTCATTATATCATCTTTAAAACTTACAGGTGGCAAAAAAGCAAAATAAAAAGGCACCTGAGGTGCCTCTTTATTTACAGTCTAATACCTTGTCTTTTTGACAGGGCTGTTTGTGTATTACGCTCTAAATCATTCTCTTCAGCATAAATACGAACTCTTTTTTCTAATTTATCTATTATAGGGAAAGCACCCCGTCCTGGTAAAGAAGAAATTCTATTCAAAGCTGCAACCAGACACGGATCTGACATTGTAATAAGGGGCTTCTTATCTAATTGATCATATAAAGCCTCAGCATACTTTGAGGTCATAACACTCCCTCCGGTAGCCAGGAAGCCAAGAAGCATAGGATAGGCCAACTCGGTTGAATCAATTAAAGATGATAAAACCTCAGGACTATATGAAATCTGACTTCTCATTGCATCATCTATGCCATAATGTGCTTTACCCCACTTTTCATCCCATAACCAAGATAATGCTGCTCGCCCCCACAATACATGCCCAGGTATACCCTGCTCATTTTTTGAATTAAGGATATCAGGGGTTTTATTCTCGCGTAAAAATATAGCTGTTGCTATCCGGCTAGGATTTTCAATAAGACCAGCATTGACCATTTTTTCAAATACCGAATAAGAGGCCGCCGCATCCCAAGAACTAGAATTCATTCCCAATGCTTTATTTAAAAGCATTCTTGTATCATCACTATCTGTATTGCTGAGCATTGCGCCTTTTACCCTAGGCATTAAAAGCGCAATATCCAGATTTCTTACAATTTCAAAAGTTGGGCGAAGATGTTCTTGTCTTGAAACAGAAACTTCTCCATTTTCGTCCAAATCTGAATTCATTTTTAATACTGCCAAAAGTATACGGCGCCACTTCTTATGCGATATATAGTTTCCTTCGCTTTTGGTTCCTATTTTTAGAGCAGTAGATAATGCTTCAGCTGCAGCCAACTCCGGCAAACCAAAGCCAGCATATTTTGCTTCATAAGGTGCCACTTTGGCTTCTTTAAATCGTTCTTTTGTACGAGCAACACCCACTTCTACAATCTGCTGACCAAAGCTTCGAACCAGCCGCTCTTTATCTATGGGGGCATATTTATTCAACTCTGCCTCCATTTTTTTCAAATCAGATTTGGGAATATCACCCTTATCCCACTTTGCTCGAACATCCTGTTGATATTTATTTTTTTCTGAGGGATCCACGCCAGCATCTAGTAAAAGCGCAACTTCTTCGGCACTTTTCGCTTTATGTAGGAGATTATCTCCGTCAGCATCCTTGATATGAGGATCAAAACCGACCTGTAACAATGCATCCAATACCTTAGGAGTGGTATACGATGATAAAGGTGAATATGTTGTGGCTCCAAACGAAGGGCTTACTGTCCTTTCATGTAAATTCTGAGGGGCATCAGGATGCTGAGATAACCATAAAATTAACAAGGGATTTTGAGATACCAGGGCACCATCAAAACCATCCTTACCCGCACTTTTCAACCAAGGGCTAAACCCCATCTCATCCAATTTTTGGAATAGCTCCAAGGCTATGCGATTTCCCTCATGCCCCATTCCTTGATTTTCTTTTTGAGCAAATAATGCATCAGTTAAAAGGTTTTCATCTTTAGGATTAGACACATCAACCTGCAGCTCTCCGGATAAGATCGCATCCAAAGCCACCTTTAGGGAGGTTGGTTGATGGGTAAGCATATAACGTAGTAATGATATAGTCATGTTTTTATTTTAACATGACTTTTCGTTGTTGACTTCTTCCCCTGAAAAATGGAGAATATTGCCCAGTCTTTTCATTTTGGTTTTCCATGCGCACCCTTCCCCACGGTTATATCGCCTTACTTGATCAAATTACCTCTACCGCTCGGCCTGCTTTGGCACAATGGATAAGAGAGCATTTAGAAAAAGGGGCAGACCCCGACGAAATGGTTGAGGCCATGGTTACTGCAGGTATTACACTGGATGCAGCAAGTTCTATGGTTTACTTAGGGCGAAGTCAGCTATTTGTTGGCCAGCGGGTAGATGAACGTATCGTGGAACGATCTGTCATGGGAACCCCAGATGCCAAACACGCCCAACACCATACGATTGACCTTGGTGATAGAACCGTTCGTAAAGTAATGAGTTTAGGTTCTATGGAAGCCGTTTTGTATGATAACTTCCTATCCGATGAAGAATGCGAGCATGTAAAAACCGCATCCACGCCTTACCTGGCCCGCTCAGCCGTTGTTGGTAAAAACTTTAGTAATGTTCAAACCCGTATTCGGACATCAGCTGGAGCATTCTTGGATCGCGCCATGGATCCAACAATTGATGCAATTGAAAAACGTATTGCTAGGTTGACTGGATATGGCGTTGATAGAGGTGAAGGACTACAGGTTCTTCATTATGTAGATGCTCAAGAATATCAACCACATTATGATTATTTTGAGCCCCAAACCGATGAAGAACGTCGTTTGCTTGGTATTCCTGGTAACCGCATCGGCACTCTCATTATGTATTTAAACGATGTTGATGAGGGGGGCGCGACGTATTTTCCTCAACTTAAACTAGCCATTCACCCCAAAAAAGGCTCTGCAATTTGGTTTGGCTATCTGGGTGAAGATGGTATTCCTGACAGACGTAGTGAACATGCAGGCCTACCGGTTATTGCGGGTGATAAATGGATCGCAACTAAATGGATACGTGAGCGACCCTTTATGGCAAACAAGGGCCCCATGGATGATCGTTACTAATTAAAAAATGTTTTCATAAGAAAAGCCGGGGATTTCCCGGCTTTTCTTTGTACCACTTTCGGTTTCGTTAGTTAATCTGGCACTGACGATTAGCGGGGCAACACTGAGCGAACGTAATGGTAACCCAAGGACTATAACTTGTGATTGTGGGACCTGGGCAAGTATAGTAAGCCGTGCGTTGTTGACGCCCCGGTGTAACAACTCGCTGACCAGATGGGCAACCCAGATTTTGATATTGGATTTCCTGCTTAGGAGAACAGGTTGGCGGAGCAGGCCAGCAAGACTGACGCCCCTCATAGTAACCAGCATTGTCCCAATGGCTTTTCGCGGCAGCCCAGTTTCCATTAAAGGCGTTGTAAAGATCCTGGTAAATTGCCATATAACGACGCGCTTGGCTTTCCAGGGTGCCTCCACAATCTGGCAAATAACAGGACTGCTCACCACTGCGTTGACCCGTCCAGTTCCATCCACCCCAACCCGTATAGGATGGGCCAGGAAGATTAAGGGTACCGGCTGGGCAACTATAGGACACAGTGCGATATTGAACCTGGAGCTCATTCCAATAATTCTGACCCCACCAGTAGGGGTTCTGGCAAGCACCACCTGATACACCTACCCACTGATAGTTTGCCTCAGAACTTGGACCTGGGCAGGCATTACAAGTATTGTAAGTATCATACCAGTTGCCATACGATGGCGCAGACCAATTACGAGCACCGGTATCTGCCCATGGCGTGTAAGTGAAGGCAGACCAATTGCGAGCGCCGGTATCAGCCCAGGCACCATAAGAATAAGCCGACCAGTTGCGAACACCATTATCTACCCATGGAGTATAGGAATAAGCCGACCAGTTGCGTGTTCCGGTATCGGCCCATGGGGTGGTGGTCGAAGTATACGCACCTGTTGGAGCAGGGCACGTATATGTTGTTGTGCGAGCCTGTGTTGTAGCGCTTGTTCTCGTTCCCGTGCGAACCTGGGTCGTTGGGCTGGTTTGAGTACCCGTTCTACTTTGGGTGGTTGGGCTGGTTTGGGTGCCAGTTCTACTTTGGGTAGTAGCACTTGTTTGAGTTACAGTGCGAGCCTGATGGCGTTGACCATACTGACCAGCAGCACAATGAGGATACTGTGCTTCACTTCCCGATTGTGTAGCTACGGGGCCAGCCTGAGTAAACACCTGCGACTGGGAAACCACCGGACCTGCCTGTGTGAATACCTGCGACTGGGTAGCAATGGGGCCCGCTTGAGTAAAGTCCTGTGACTGGGAATCAGTGGGGCCTGCTCGGGTTTCCGTAAGCGGAGGGGGAGCTACGCAAGTGGGAGCACACACAGTAGGTGCCGCAGGAGTCCAAGGACTATAGGTTGCAGGATTGGTTGTGTAAGCACCTGTGGGCGATGGGCAGCTATAAGTTACGGTTTTCTGACGAGTTTGAGCAAATGTGGGTGAACCGCCTGCAGTGCTCTGACCGGAAGGGCATGAGGCCGTATTATTTTCACTGGTCACCAGTGGTGCAGGAGCCACACACTTGGGAGCACAAGCCGTCAGTGCAGTTGGGGTCCACAACCCGGCTGAGCCTGAGCTAGGAAGCCAGGGAGTGAATGCTCCATAGGCACCCCATGAATAATCACCTGTAGGAGCAGGACAGAATGCTGTTCGGGAACGGGAACGGGTTTCTTGACGTGTCTGTGTAAAGCTCGCATCACCGGCTGGTGTCACTTGACCTGCTGGACAGGCCAACGATTGAGACACGGGACGGGTTTCAATATCCGTGTCTGAAACTGGGTTGGGCAACACACACACAGGAGCACAGGAAACCGTAGGTGATGACCAAGGTAATGCCGTTGCTGCCCCATACAGTGAGGGGCACATGAAATCACGTGTACGCGTTACTGTTCCTAGTTGACCCGGAGGACAAGCAGACACCTGGGTTTCCGTAGGGGGAGCAACGCATGGAGATAAAGGGCCGACCGCCAATCCGGTACCGGAATTCTTAGCATAGATTAGCTCAACCGTACCAAGATCACGTTTATTACATAAATTTATTAATGCAGTAGGCTGAATATTAGAATAATTGGAGCGCAGAACATCGCCATTAACCTTTACCTCATAAAAACCACTTGCAGCAGATCTCACAAAGTTAGAACACGCATCCTTAGGGACATTATTGTAAGTAAGTCTTGCCCCCCAATTGGAAATTCCAGATAGTGATACTGCGTCTAGGGTTACGCCACCCCAAACAGAGTTCACCTGGTTACCCGCAATCATTCTCTCTGGGAATAGTTTATCAGCCTTGGCTTTGTCTTGATCAAGACCCACAAAAGTTCCCTGAACTGCCATAATGGAATTCAGCTTGGTTACAATTTCCCCAGCATTTTTAATTTCTGTACTTACACGCTGACGATTATCAGCTATCTTGTAAACAGCAAAAATACCGCCGCTGACCACCATGATGGTTCCCACCACCAACATCAACTCAATCAGCGCCACGCCCTTACCATTGGCGGCCAATTTGGGAGAATAACCATAACTCAATGCTCTTGCTGTCGCTGGGGCAGAATTTCTGCGAGCAGCTTCTCTGATCTGCCATGTCTGGCGAGAGGAAGAAACCATCTTAGGAGAAGGCAACGTTCTCACAGCGATGCTAGGCGTAGCTAACCGAGACGAATGTGAATTCTGATGCGCATCGGTGATAGCCGAGGTAAGTGCATGAGAAAGTCGGCTGATAGCAGGCGCAGCCAAGGGTCGACGCAATGAATGCTGTCCTGTTAAGACTTGACCTCTGGTGACACGATTCATGGAATACCCTAAAACAATTTTATATTCTGCAAGGCTAGGGCTGTGCAACATAAATGGCAAGAGGGGAAAGACATTATTTTATAGGGTCCCCCCCTCTAGTCCCAACAATCTTGCCTTATTGGGGTGTAGCCTTTTCAGTATCTCCATGGGACTAGAGCCACTTTGATCAACAGCACTCCAATCCCCCCCACCTGAGGCGAGCAATTTTAAAATAACCAGTTTACCCTGCTTGGCTGCCACATTGAGCAATCCCATATTGCCTGGACCTACAATATTCACCTGAGCGCCAGCATTTACCAACCATCCTATGTTTGCCATATTTTCTGATACTACTGCAATCCACAAAGGAGTCCTTTTATCAGGCAAGGGTAAATTAAGGTTCCATCCGGGATAAAATTTTGTTAGCACATCAAAAAAAGCAGGAGAGCCAACTTGAGCAATTTGATGCGGCAACATTAACCCCTTGGGGCTCCACGACTCCAATATAGCTCCCCGTTCCATAGAGCTTACAAATAAAGAAATAGACCCCTCATTCAATGCATGAAAGGCATCCTCTGTGGCTCTTTGGCGAGCCCGCTCCTTAAATTTATCCAAAAATCTCACATCATTTTCCTGTTTACAACCACTACATTCTTAACGGTGATCTTTTAACACTGTTTGAAGATTGGATAACCAATACGGACTGAGACGCCTCAATAGTATCAGCCAACTGTGGGGTAGTCTGACGAATATAAGACATGGTTTCTGGAAGACCTTCCAACTGTTTGAGGCACTCAGGAAAACCCACACCTGGCCAAGACATCATTTTCTGGACTAGGGTAGAGGGGAAGCGATATGGCTTTGACGGATCCTCTAAAGCTTGCTCAACCATTCTGGACATCCAATTAGGTGCCAGCTTTAAAATATCTTCTGATGGCTCTTTTAAAAAATGCTGTTCACAACCAGAAAGCAACATGTAAGAGCTTAGTATGGATACTGGATCAAGCCCCACATCATCCATATTCAACACCAAACGATCAAAGACCACCTTGGCATTAGTTGAACACCAATTCATGTGTGTTGGTTTACCCCATACCCCATATGAATTTTCCAGGCCAGATAAATTACACCTAAGTAGTCTGGAATAAATCATTTCAGCACCATGCTGATCCACCTTATTTCCTGATGGATCAGGTGTTGCCAACAACGAAGAGTGAAGCCAAGCAAAAGCTTTATCTAACCAGCCTCCATCATTTTCTAAACCAGCCCCCATAGGGAAAGCGGCATCATTACAATGAAGCACACCCGACAGTCGTTGCTCTAGCTGACTATGTAATGATGAAGAGCGTAGATGACCCAGCCATAGCAGCAGGATATCTGGAGTACCATTGAAAGTTTCATGCCAGGCATTGTCGCAAATATTCGCCTCTTTAAGTAGTTCCGTAGCTGTGGCGAAATTAGATGGGCTAACATTCCCAGGCATGGTTAACCATAACCATCCCAATCTACCATGTGGAGACCATGTTAATCCTGTGGAAGCATCCTCCCATAACTGACCCAAAGGATGTTCAACATCTTTTGCTGTAGAAAAAGCATCAAGAAGAGCTTTTCGACTTATACCGGTCAATTTAGAAGAATAAATTTCATCTTGTATAGAACGCACCAAAACCACCTCTTCTAAAAAAATGATTATCTAGTGTTATCCACATTTATTTATTGGCAAGTGATTTTCCAATATTTTAAAATATGCATATCCATTATTAACCCATTGGGAAACTGCCTATAAATAAGACTTTTACACAACCTCTCTATTGACACCACACACACCTGCGTGAACCAAACAGAAATGAATAGGCTAAAGAAACTTCCTAAAAATCGCTATTGAAGATTACATAATGAGCATCAATAACAGTAAAGGAGATTGCCATGGGTATTATCATTTGGCTTATTGTTGGCGGAATTGTTGGCTGGCTGGCAAGCATTATCATGCGCACCAATGCGCAACAAGGAATAATTCTTAACATTGTCGTGGGTATTATAGGCGCTTTTATTGGTGGACTTCTATTAGGGCCACTGCTAGGGGCAGGATCCATAAATGATGGCATTACCCTGATGAGCTTTATTGTTTCCCTATTAGGAGCCCTTATTCTGTTGGCTATCGTCAATCTTATTAGACGCGGAAAAGTGCGTTAACACTTAAAGTAAAACTAGCCCCTGGTTTTCTTAGAAAATCAGGGGACTTATTTTAAGTGTTACAACCGTAGTGTTTTTTTATTTTTTTGTTCTGGATAGGATGTATTCTTCTGCATTTCCCTTTCCTCATGGAAAGCGGCAATTCGAGCACGCATTTCTTCATTATGTAAACATTCCAAAGCCACCTTTCCATCTTTGGTAAGGCAATAGGGGTTGGACCCAAATTCGCTAACCAATCTCATTGCAAGATTACTAAACGCACCAACCTCTTTATTTTCATTGGAAATGTTATCTTTGGAGCGACTGACCCAAGAAGGAAAAGCAGCCGCATCTGCTATGGCACCAAGCGGTAGCAAGTCTAGTTGTTGACCCGCCTGCACCATACTGGTTGCCAACTCAACAATAGAGGTAACAAGACACTTCCCATCAGGGTTAACCCCATAAGTTTCTAATGTTAACTTTAATCCCAGCGTAGCCAATTCTGGATTATTTCTATATTTGTTTAGCACCAAATAATGACAACAGCTTTCGCTTTCTTTCCCCGAAAGATGACTGCAATCCTCTTCACTTTCCTTTTCTCTTTTCACCAACCACTCAAGGGTTTTTAAATCTTGCTTTAAGTTCTTTTCTGTAGCCTCCAAACTACCACTGGCCAAGCTATAAGAAAACAATTTATGTTTTAATAAAATCTTTTTTTCTTCTCCTATGTAAACATAATTAAAACTCCATCCTCGCTGATCTAAAAGAGAACGCAGTTCCTCATCCAAAGGTCCAGAATGTTCTATAAAATTAGAAAGAACCCAGCCCTGCTCTCTTGATGATGGAGAAAAACCATCCAGGGCAGTAAGAACCTTTAAAGCATCTTCTTGTTTTCCATTCCTCAACAACCACCCCAGTAAATGGCTTCCATTTCCATTTCTCATTAACCAATGTGGCCGATCACACATACACTTTAAAAAAGCGGGCATTGATTTTTTAAAAGTAGAAACTCTTAATACTAAAGATTTTTCAAATCCAGCATCACTTTTTTCAGCATCCAGGCAGCGCTCTATAAGCCAAACAGGAGGCTCTTCATTTTTTTTCCAACTTAAAATGGGAGGAAATGTTCCGAGCACATTAGGTGTCATATTAACCATACACCTACTATCAGCGCCCCTATTCATAACCTCTTTAATAAGGGTCTCATTTCCACCCTCGATCACATTGCGAAGCAATTCTTGAGTAGCTCCCATACCTCTATTTAAAATATTTACAAACAGATCAACATATTGGTTTGATGGAGATACTCCAGCTTTTATTGCCAACTCCTTTAGATAATTTGGGAGCATATAATCATATTTTGCCGCAATCTCATAAACCAGGGGATGAAGAGAAAGGTTTTCGCTGGCAAACATGAATGGAGACTTACCTCCACTTTTAACATGAATATTTGCCCCATCTGATACAGCTTTTAAAGCAGCATCTACATTACCGGCCCGGAGAGCAGACCATAACTGTTTATTAGCAATAGCAGTTGTTGATGACATACCCCATGATACACTAGAAATAAACTTGAAGGCAGAGTGTAAATGAATAACGTGACTGGAAACTTACTTCATGCCACCAGCGGCATTATTGTTCATGGTTGTAATGCTCAAGGCGTAATGGGATCGGGTGTAGCAAAAGATATGAAGGAAACCTATCCAGAAGCGTTTCTAGCTTATCGAAAAGCTTATGAGGAAAAAGGCTTGAGAGTAGGTGATATCATATGGGTTAAAGTAAAAAATGATCCTATTTTAATGGTAGCCAATGCTATTACTCAAGAATTCTATGGCAGAGATACCAATAGAGTTTATGTAAGCTATCCAGCGATAGAAGAGGCTTTCAATGCTATTGGGGTAGCAGCCCGGAAATACTCCCTTGATGTTCACTATCCTAAAATTGGAGCTGGCCTGGCCAACGGGGATTGGTCTATTATTGAAGCCATTATTCAAAAATCTCTTCATGGAGTAAATCACTCTCTTTGGGTACCATCCCAAAAGATGACTCCACAACGACGCGGTCCACGTTAATTTATTAAAAAGCCGAGCCCGAAGGCTCGGCCCCGGCTGTCCAGAGGATTGCCGACCCTGGAATTGCCAGCCGTAGTATCCGTGGGGCCATTAGCCCTGGCGCTGAGAAATACGCTCGGCAGCATACCACGCATCACGGATTGCACCCTGTGCTCGCTCAAAGGTTAATGCGGGATCATGATCAACAGCACCCCACTTTTCCCGTAATTCCAACTGTAACTTGTCATCCCACACTTTTTCTGGGTAGGCATGATAGGAAGCCGCACCAAATCTATAGGCTGGTTCAAAAAACTCATAAGGAGCCCCCTGTGGATAATCCCGAGAAGCAAACTCCTGTTGAAGCTCTGCAGCCACCCTTCCATAGGCTTCCTCTTCTTCGTGTTGTTCACCCACCTTGTGACCGAGGGCACCACCCGCTGCAGCACCCACAGCTCCACCAACCATAGCTCCGAGTGGTCCCGCCACTGCTCCAGCCAAAGCTCCTAAAGTGCCAAAGGTAGCTGCGCCCATCCCTGTTTCTATAGGATGAGAATCAGGCGCTCCAGTAATGGGATCGCGATGATCTTCCAAATCTTCAATAACACGGTTATTCATGACAATCTCCTTTACTTATATAGGTAATCCTATCCAATACTAAAGCTACAAATGAACAACCCCACTCTAACTTTATGTTAGGGTGGGGTTTAAGGAGTTCCAAATAGAATGAAGATTGTTTTACAAATTAATAACGCTCAGCGTAAGGATATCCTGGCAAATAATTATCGCCCCAATCCTGGGTAGGACGGATACGATAAGCACTGGGTTCATATCCTCTAAACTCAGCATCAACACGAACGCGTACCCTGTCGCCTGGACGGATATTGCTATCTACAAACTGATCAAAAATGCGACCACGCTCATTTACACGGGCACGGTATCCAATAAATTCACCTACCGCACGGGGAACCTGGACACATTGACGCCGACCTCGGGTATAAACCTCAGGTCGATCATGCTCAAACTGTGACCTACGATCATAAAATCCTTCTCTTTCAACACCATCTACGACAAGGTGACGAGAGCACTTTGATTTCCAAGCAGTACCATCCCGGCCAACAGGATATACACGCTCTACATTTGCAAAACCAGGGGCTTCTTGGGCAAACGCCAGCGATGGAGCCACCATCCCGCTAACAGCTACTATAGACACCGCTAATAATGAATTAAGGAGACGCATGAATAAACCTTTATGAGGGGGTCTAACCATAAAACAGAAAACCCTGACAAAAGCAAGCCCATCATTGCTTCTGAAAGGCAAAGGGAGCATAATGGGATCATGAAAAAAAGCATAACAACCTCCCTAGCAGTGGCAGGTGCCGGATACCTGGCTACTTGTCTTTTCTTATATGCCAGACAGCGGGAGATACTTTATCGTCCACCCAGAAAACTTCTTTGTGCTGATGAGCCTGAAATTCTTTTAGAAGGGGCAGGTTTAAACAGACCAAGTCTTACAGGTTGGGTAGATGGTCCACGCGATACATCTCATGCCATTATCTATCTAGGCGGCAGCTCAGAATCTGTGGAGCTGAGACGTAAGGACATGGGGGAAGCTACGCTTGAAGCCACTCGCTATTTTATGCCCTATAGGGGTTTTGGCCCAAATAAAACATTTATTACGAGTGAGCCTTGGCTAAAAGATGACGCTATTCGCTTATTTGAAAAGATTTCCAAAAATCATGACCACGTAAGCGTAATTGCTCGGAGTTTGGGTACCGGAATTGGAATCCACTTGGCGGCTGAAAAAGCGGTTCACCGATTGGGCCTGATTACACCCTATGACAGTATTGCCAAAGTTGCCCATGGACGCTTCCCATGGGTTCCAACAGGAGTCATGTTAAGGGATCGCTTTGAAGCATGGAGAGATGCCGGGAGAGTTAATTCTCCGGTGATAGCTTGTTTAGCCGGACTGGATCGTGTTATCCCACTTCCCCGCTGGAACGAATTGAAACGTCATTTTAAAAATGAACCAAGAGAACAATGGTTCAAGGAGGCCAACCATACAAATATTGCTGTTGCGCCTGGTCTATGGCAATCCCTGGGTGACTTTGTATTGGACAGAAACACACCCGAACCTCATACAGGCTGAACAAAACTTCGTTATTCGGGGTGAGATCATTTAAATTCTCTACTATGGCTGGTATACTACCAGCCATACTTATATTTATGAGATTTTTTGATGACTTTTCCTATTGTGACTATCGAGGGCGTTAATTTTCCTGACTACTCCAATATCAGCGATGAGCAGTGGCCAACCATTCTTTCTGCCGCTATTGAGGAAGCCACAACGACTCGGAAAAACATTTCAGAAAACCCACTTCCGCCTAGCTTTGAAAATACATTTGAAGCCCTTGAGAAAAGGTTCAATCGCCTGACAAGCATCGTTCAGGCATTTAGTGTTCCTGCAAATGCGGATGCCACGCCAACCATGCTGGCACTTAGTGAAACTTGGATGCCTAAAATTGAAGAAATGGAAACCTCTCTATTCCAGGATCCAGTTCTTTTCCAGCGTTTCCAATTTGCCTATGAAAACCGGCAGCAATGGGATGAGACTCAGGTTCGTCTTGCTGAAGATGTATTGAAGTCATTTACTAAAGCGGGCGCCAGCCTGGATGAGGAGCAGCGGGGCCGCCTACTGAATATCTCTGTGCGCCTGGCAGAGCTTTCGGTATTAGTACAAGACAAACTGAATGCTGCATCTCGTGAAACCATTTCCTTTACCAGGGAAGAGTTGGCTGGAATGGATGAAGAGTTTCTCAAGGAAGCTGAACTTGAGGGAGGCCTGTATGGGGTTCGCATGCTTCGAACAAATGTAGAAGCTGTCCTGACCAACTGCTCTGTTCGTAAAACGCGCCAAATTGTCCAGGCAGAGTTTTCTAATCGCAACTTTGAGGGTGAGCATGACACGCATGCCCTTATCCAAGAAACCATTAAACTGCGACAAGAGAAAGCACGTCTACTGGGGCATAAAACCTATGCTGACCTGGTTCTTAGTAATTATATGGCCAAGAATGCCCAAGCTGTAAACGATCTGGTATCAGACAGCTGGAACAAGCTGCAGGATGTTGTAAACCATGACCTGGATATTCTGAAAAACATTGCTGCTGCGGATGGCATTGAGGAAATGAAGGCGTGGGATGTTATGTATTACACTGAAAAAGTTCGGCAAAAAGATTACAGTGTAGATAATGCTCAGGTGCGCGCATATCTTCCCTTGGGTGAAGTGCAGAAGGCTGCCTTCTCTACCGCAGAAAAGCTCTTTGGAATTCGATTTGAACCCGTCAGAGCACCTGTCTATCATTCCGATTGCGAAGCTTGGCTGGTTCGTAACAAAGAAACGAAGGAAGTAGTTGGTGGCCTGATTACTGATTATCGGAATCGTGACACCAAGGGAAGTGGGGCATGGATGGAAAATCTTGTTCTTCAACACCATATGGATGAAGGACAGAAACCCCTAGTAGTAAATGTATGCAGCTTTGGAACACGACCCGACCTTTACAATAGCAGGCTGGACATGTTGGATGCCAGCACCCTTTTCCATGAACTGGGCCACGCGCTTCATAGCCTCCTGTCTCAGGTAAAATATCCTGGTCAGGCAGGAACAAATGTGGTTCACGATTGGGTGGAGCTTCCCTCACAGCTTCTTGAAAACTGGATTACCAGTGAACAGGGGCTTCTGGCGCACGCTCGCCACGTGGAAACGGGAGATACCATTCCAGAGGATCTGGCCAAACAAATTATTGCTTCCAATCGTTTTGGACAGGCATTCCAAAAAATCAGTTACCTTCAAGCCACTCAATTGGACATGGCCATTCACACCCTTGAAAACGGTGCGCCAGAAAACCTGAGGGAATTTTCAAATACAACGCTTCAGGCAATGGGAGCTGATGATATTTTGCCGCCTTGGCATGACCTGGCACACTTCTCACACCTTTTCGCAGGTGGCTATGCAGCAGGTTACTATGGTTATCTGTGGGCAGAAGTAATGGAAGCAGATGTGTTTACTCTGTTTGAAAACACAGACCTGTTTGATCAAAATACGGCACATAGGGTTCACCAGCTTGTGTATGCATCCGGCGACTCCAAAGATGCCGCAGCGCTCTTTGAAGAACTCGTTGGTCGAGCACCGTCTCCAGATGCCCTGATGAACAGGCTAGGCGCCAAAACAAAACCCAAACATAAACTTTCGCATTAACAAGAAAGGGGCCTAAGCCCCTTTTTTGTTTTTAGTTCCTTATTTCTATTGGATCCAAATCAGATCCCGGCGCGGGATCAATATAAATAAGATTCGATGTGGGGTTTGCCTCTTCTTCTGTTGAGTGACTTTCTTGAGCCTCTTCTATATTGCGTGATACCGAAGTAAACCTGAGAAACCAACACCCCATATTTTGAACCGTTACAAATTCACCTTGTAACTCACCGCTTAAGGATAAAAAGCGCAATCTCGTTCCCCGAGGATTACTATCATTAGCAGAAGAACCCAGTCTGCCCTGGACAACTCTTTCTTGCCATTTGCCAGGCGTAAAACTCATAAAACGCTCTACGAGAACCTCGGCACTCTCACTAGATTGACCTGCCCAATCATAAGCGGAAAGTGCTAAGTTGATATGGGAATATTCCACCCCAACCTGCAGGCGACCCTTTAACTCATCAATAGTTTCCGCGCACTGAGGAGCGGGTGCTTTTCTGGTTCTCAATGGTAGCGAGGGAGGAGAATCCTGCCAAGCCAACAAATATCTTGTAGGCTCGCTGGCCAATACAGGTTCACTTGAACTATAAGAAGGAACCGAAACCGTTTGTGCTTGAGGGCTGACAACCCAGTTACAAGCGCCCCCACTTTCGTCACACACTAATCTTCCAGAAGGAGCAGGCTGATCTTGAGCCAAGGCGACACCAATACTTAAAAGCATAGTGACGGCAAAAGAGAGAGGTAGTAGTCTAGTGAACATGGTGCGCACATTAGCACACCTGAATTCAATGCACCAGTAGCCCATCCATTTTACAATCGAAGGCCCTGTCGGCCACCAGAAATGGCGGGCTGTGTTTTCCCCTCCAATAATAACTCAAGCACACTTGCCGCTATTTCAGCTGTTCCCTGATCTCTTTCTAAATGAGGTAAAGCTAAACTTAAATCTTCCAAAGAAGAAGACTTTATGACATGAGAAATAAGCAAACACAATTCCTGATAGCCACTACCAATTCCAGGATAAGCCGACCCCAACCGTTCTGCTTTCGTAAGTAATTGAACCAAGTCGATTAGACCAAACTCAATATTACTCGCCTGTATTTTCTCAAACGCCTCTACATAGACATTTGATGAATAGTTTCCTTTATTTAGCGTCATCAACCATAAAGAAGTTAAAGCCTTTTTGACGCTTTGACTTTCATCCTGATTAACATGGTCGGGGGCCGATGTTAAACCCAAAATGGAAGTAGACACATAAAAACTGCAGTTCTCCAAAAGAGATACCGCAATATAATTTCCCTTGATCTTTTTCCATGGATCAGCACCCGCCCCCACCAGTAAAGCAGCACTCTTTAAATGTCGATCTTGAGAAACCATAGAACGCAGTGCGAGTAAATGGGAATGTTCAGGTTTAATCCCTAATCCTATCAACCGGCGAACTACAGCAGGATGGCCGGAGGAAACCGCAATATGTAAGGGATCAACACCTCTTTCACTATGCTTTAACGTTAAGGGATCACCCGCCTCCTTTAATAAATCCATAGCAGTGGCCCACCCCATATAGGCGGCCATCTGAGAGCAATTGCCATTATGTTTGATGGTGTAATCATGCCGCATTAGAGCAAGCTCTACCTTCCAGGCCTCAGGGTTTTCTTCCAGTATTAATTTAAGCGCAGACAAATCCTTATCCTGGAACGCTGCAGCCACCTCTTGAGAACGGGGATGCTCTGGATCCCGATTTCGGAGGAAGACACTCATGAAATCACTTCTACTTTTGCTCATATCCTCATAGTAACCCAGAAAAGAAAAACGGGACACCGAAGCGTCCCGTTTTATTACTACAGGCTAAGCAGGAGATCAGAAGCGAGCGCGAACGCCTACCTGACCAGCCTCAGCACCATTACCGAAGGAGACTTCAGCCACAGCACCCCAAGTCTGACCAAACTTGTAGTGAACACCCAAGGTACCAGTGGTCGAACCGGAGAAATCATGACCATCGGTATAATTGACCTTAGCCAAACCTTCCAACTTAGGCGTCAGATCACCACGAACACCTACAGAGGTGCGGTAACCATTGGCATCACCATACTTGGTGTCTACATTGACAGCCGCTGCCTCAACGAGGAAATCAGCGCGGGGGGCAATAGCGGTATGCCAACCCAGCCCCAATTCTGCGGGCTTGTAGTGGAAATTAAAATCCTTGGCTTCCAGGTGAGCATACTGGCCATGAACATACAGGCCATTATCAAAACCATAGCTGCCACGAACATAGGCACCATCAGCATCGCCATTATCATTTACGTAGCCACCTTCAACATAGGTATAGCTAGTGTCAGCCGCAAAGGCCGGGGTAGAAACAGCGGCCAACAGGGCCAGAGCGAGAAGCTTCTTCATGCAAATTAATCCTGATTAAGAGGGGTAAATTACCCGCATTCCGGGCCTGAATAGGCTAATGTAAAAAAAGAGTAAAAGCAAGTCTTTTTGTTATTTTTTTAGAAAAAAAACTTGGCTGCAAACAGCACTAAACTCTTATTACTTTTTAAAATCTTCTTTCAATGTGCTGGCAACTTCAGCATCCCTCTGCATTAAATCATCTAATGGCAGACTTTCTTGAATTGGTGTAGTGGGGGCTAAAGGGGTTGCTTCCAATACTGCTGGATCAATCTGTTCTATGGGTCGAACTCTACGAGCACGAAGAACCAGGGCAGCTATGATAAAGCCGATACCTGCAGCAATCATTACAATGGCAATAACAAAACCTGACATTCAGATCTCCTTTGAATGTCAAATAGTATTAGGAGCATATAAAAAATAGCAAGGGGCTGAATGCATTAATGTTGACACTGTTCACACCAAACGGTTCCTCTACCACCAATCACATCTGACCTTAAGGGATGACCACACCCCAAACACGGCTTACCGGCACGTCCATAGACCTTGGCTTGAGATAGAAAACCTCCCAATGATCCATCAGCATGAACATAGTCTCTCATTGAGGAGCCGCCGAGGGATATCCCTAGCTTCAGCTCCTTCTTAATACTTGCCACCAATTCCTCGGCCTGGTAAGCCGATATTTGCTTGGCAGGTGTGAAGGGTGATATTCCAGCATCGAACAAGGCCTCACTGGCATAGATATTTCCAGCTCCCACTACGACACTGGCATCCATCAAGGCTGTCTTAATAGGAGTATTTTTCCCTTTCAGTCTCGACAGCAGGTAACCTTTATTGAATTGCTCAGATAGTGGCTCTGGCCCCAACCCAGTCAGTCTGTGATGAATATCCCCAAGCGTCTCCCACAAAACTACACCGAAACGACGAGGGTCCCTCAAACGTAAGGATCGACCGTCATCCAGGAGAAATTCAATATGGTCATGCTTCTGAAGAGGCTCACTGCTACTTACCAGGCGAAGCTGGCCAGACATACCCAGATGAATTAATACGCTTCCCGAAGCGAACAGTAAACGCAAATATTTACTACGCCTTTCTACCCCCGTGATAACATCATTGTGTAAAGCCAACACTTCAGGAGGGAAAGCCTCTCTTAACCCGGAACGATAGGCTTTAACTTTACTCACGCGCTTACCTAAAAGCGTGGGGGCAAGCTCTTTACGTAGGGTTTCAATTTCAGGTAATTCAGGCATAAGGAACCATATCAAACAATTAGTTTTTTGGAAACCCATAAGGTTCAGCTTGCCGCCCGGATAAGGTGATGTCAGAATGCGTTCGAGTAAATTTTAACTTGATGGAATTTTAAATGAGTATCCCGGAAGCTCAGGATCAGCTTTTACTAATACATGCTGTAGAACTCGGAAGCGATGTCTTCGCACTACTTAATAGTGAGGGAAAGATGTTTATCACGGGGGTTACAGAACATAATTTTAACCCGATTAACCAAGTAGAAAGACTTCTCGTAGAAGACGACATCTTCTTTCTTGGCCATATTCTCGATGTGAATGAAAAGACCCAATCAGCATTAAAATCTGCCTCTACAACTAAGAAAGGCTTACATTATATCATCATTGATGATGCTTTTTTGGAAACACAAGGATCTACAGGCAACCCTATGCTTGATTTAATGTTTTACCAAAACCCTGAATTCACAAAAGCAATACAGAAGCACTTTAAGAAAAATAAAAGAAATATTAAAAAGCTCATCCTCTAAAAACAAAACAGGGGCTTTGCCCCTGTTTTATCTCAACCTGGTCCATAACGCTTGGTTAAAACCCTAAGCTGTTCCCTTTCATCAAACTCAGTTTGCCTGCGCAAACGCTCGTTAATTTCAGCTTCTGTCTCAGGACGAAGCTCATAAAGACCAAGCTCTTGATCCCCTTCCCCATAAGGAATCCCTTGCTTTTTAAACATAATATTCTTTCCTGGATAACAGGATTGAATATGCTGCAGTTCCTCAATAGCATCAGAAATGGTTTTCCCATCCAGGAAGTCTACAGATTCGGCAGCATGCTTAATCTCTTCTTGAATTAAACGCGGTTGACGGGGATCCTCATCATTCATTTTAAGTTCTCTTTTTAACAAACCTTATTTTATCATGATCAAAAACAAGGTAAATATTTCAATCATTCCAACACAAAATACTCAGCTCTCTTTTTGGAAACCTTCAGCACGGTATAAGTATCACCATCTTCGCGCAGCTTGCTAGCAACAGCTTCCGCCGCTTCAGCGGAATCAAAGAGGGCAATATTATCAAAGGTCTCCATGACCAACTGGTTGCCATCTGGCAAAGCGATCTCGCGATAATCCCAGGATCCATCTACATCGTGAACTGGCGACACCAGCTCCCCGCTTTCCTCCTGAATAATGACATAGTGGGCGCTAACCGTAACCGCAGAGTAATCATTGCTCATTTTTTATATTTCCAGATACAAATTAGACTTAGTAATTGGTGCCCATGGTCGGACTCGAACCGACACCTCTTGCGAGACCGGATTTTGAATCCGGCGCGTCTACCAATTTCACCACACGGGCATGTTAAAGAAGGAATAGAGCGGCCACCATGCGGAGGAGTCGAACCTCTTTGCATCGCCATGCGCCGTGTGGATTCGAACCACTTGCTCCAGGACTCCCTGGGCACCACCAATGGACATAATGGCTGCTCTATTCTTTCTACAACATCATACTAAAAACTATGGTGCCCAAAGGGGGACTCGAACCCCCACTCCCTTACGGGAACTACCACCTCAAGGTAGCGCGTCTACCAATTTCGCCATCTGGGCATTGCTTAATTTTACAGCATAACTCTACATCATTACAACATTTATATGGTGCCCCAGGTCGGACTCGAACCGACACGGCCTTTCGGCCACCGGATTTTAAGTCCAGCGCGTCTACCATTCCACCACTGGGGCAAAACTTAAAAACTTTTGTCATTCAGCGCATGCGCAAGAATAACTAAACTTGGTGCCCGAAGGGGGACTCGAACCCCCACTCCCTTTTACGGGAACTAGTACCTGAAACTAGCGTGTCTACCAATTCCACCATCCGGGCAAATAAAACATTTAAAGCATTGTTAAACTAATTATGGTGCCCAAAGTGGGACTCGAACCCACATAACCTTCCGGCCACCGGATTTTAAGTCCAGCGCGTCTACCAATTCCACCATTCGGGCAAAACTAAAATTAAAGCATTTGTCACACTAACTATGGTGCCCAAAGTGGGACTCGAACCCACACGACCTTCCGGCCACTGGATTTTGAATCCAGCGCGTCTACCAATTCCGCCATTCGGGCAAAACTAAAAACCTGGGACAGGTCTCGAACCTGCACAATCTATGTTCTGATTGTTTGAGTGCCGGGCATAACCCCCACACTGTGTCTACCAATTTCACCACCCAAGTATAAAACGTAAAAACAATTAAGGCGCCTTTCGGCGCCTTAGAGTATCTGTCATTTTCGAGGTATCTGATCCGCTGATCAGGTAGTTTTCGAAGATGTCAGCTCCACTCACGGGGCGCCGTTGCCGCGACTAATAGTCGCAAGCTTAAGAGGTCCCGTAGGTTGAGTGTCGTTGTCTTCATGTGGTAAGCATATCTGGTAAATGAGGGGTGTGTCAAGCTATTTTTAAATTTTTTTTTGAACGCTTATTTCACGTTCATAAGGATCTCACGGTGTGGGGTCTCTCCGCATTTTTGTCGTGTTGTTAGAGTTCCCACTAACGACAGAACTCAATTTTGGTCTTTGCCTCATGGTGGTTATGGAATGTCTAATGCTATCAGCACGAGCCATCACGTCTTTGGCTTCTGGTGTTGTGGCAAATTTATTCATGAGTTTCCATACATCTTGTAACTGCTTTAGCGAACCTGCTGTATACTTTGAGCCAACTCCAGGCAAGTTAGCTTGTTCTTTCTCCTGTAATCCAAGCATATAGCCAAGTTTTTGAACAATAGATCCTTCAGTAAAGCCTGCCTGCTGCTTATAGGGATCGCCGCCTTTAGTTAAAAGAGAGCTAACTAGAGTGGGTCCATTTTTTAAAATGAATGGGTTTTTAATCCACTCCTGTAATCCTATTGTTGCAAGTTGTTGCCTAGTCTCTTCTGTGATTTTTTTTGAATCTAATAAAGCCGCAGTTGCTTCTGGAATGTCTAAGCTAATAGATTTTTTAATTGTTTCTGAATTGGGGGCGTGGTGGAGAACTGCGGTTTTTACCTGATGTATAAAGGCTAATGTTTTTTGTTCATCAGGTAGGGTTCGTGTCTGTTTGAAATGATCAAACATAAGGATAAGGGGATCGCTCATCTTTAACTCATTATGAAGTGTCATTCTTATTTTAAGTCATACACGTTGTTTAGCAAATAAAAATGAAAAACAGGTTGATATATTCCTCCTTTTTTTGGTATTCTTGTATACTTCTTATCAATCATGGATTTAGATGAGTCCTTTCCAGTCTATTGGGTTACTCCTGGGGGTCTGCGCAGTAACGGCCTACATTAATCAGCGTTTTTTAAAATGGGCGCCAGTCCTTGCCATGAATATCATGAGTCTGATGTTGGCTGCTGGGCTGATTGCTTTGGGCCATGCTGGTTGGGCTCCTCTTGCAGAAGCTGAACGTTTTATTGCTACTTTTGACTTTGCTGACCTTGTCCTTCACGGACTCCTCGGCCTTTTACTTTTTGCAGGTGGCCTATTTATTGATGTTGAACATCTTCGTAAGTGGGCAAAACCTATTGCCGCTCTAGCGACTATTGGTGTTGTCATTTCTGCATTTGTTGTTGGTATTGTGGTGTGGGGAGTGGGTCTGTTAATGAATGCAGAGTTGAACTTCTGGTACTGCGTGTTGTTGGGTACCATTATTTCACCTACAGATCCTATCGCAGCCCTGGCTATTGTGCGATCTTCCGGGGCTCCTAAACAAATGGAAATCAAGCTGGTAGGCGAGAGTTTATTCAATGATGCTACCGGCGTCATGATGTTCTTGATTGTGTTGGGTATTATTACAACAGGTGAGGTCAGTCCCTCTCTGCTCGCTCATGAGTTGTTTGTTTCTCCGATTGGAGGTGCCGCATTGGGCTTGGTAATGGGTTTGCTGGCTACCCGTGCCATTTCTCAGGTCAACCATCATCCAACTGAAATCATGATTACATTGGCGCTGGCAACATTAGCGTATGGTACCGCCGAGTGGCTGCATGTTTCTGCTCCTATTGCTGCTGTGGCAGCAGGTATTGTTATTGGTCACCGTGCTCGTAAGCATGCAATGAGTGAAGAGACACGCAAACATCTGGATGTTTTCTGGGAAGGTCTTGATGAGGTCATTAATGCTGCCCTGTTTGTCCTGATCGGTTTGGAGCTGGTTCTGATCGACCTGGGGTGGCAGGCCTTGGTGTTGGGCGTAATTGGCTGGGTGGCTGTTCTAGCTGGGCGGTGGTTGGGCGTTTTTGGTGTCTTGGCACCAATGCGCCATCATGGTGGCCTGGGTGCGGGAACTACCCGTGTTATGGTCTGGGGTGGCCTGCGAGGTGGTATTTCGCTGGCTTTGGCTCTGTCATTGCCTGTTGGTCCGCAGGCATCCATGTTGGTTGCTGCTACGTTCGTGGTTGTTGCGCTTTCCAGTATTGTTCAGGGTATGACATTAAAACGTGTTATTCCAAAGCAAATCGAAGCTGATAATCTGGATCCAGACAAGAAGGCTGTCGATAATGAAGTAAGTGAAGTTGATCGCATTGTTCAGTAACAAAGAGCCGCCTATGGGCGGCTCTTTGTTGTGTTATGATAATTTTTTA
>OBJT01000052.1_pt1 | contig 25430 bp, 27 predicted proteins | sample 1519861 | NCBI WGS metagenome assembly OBJT01 (sample SAMN02401118, study PRJEB22541) | soil metagenome, isolate JX
CAGTCTTTTTTTTCCCTCATTGCTCCACCGTTCTAAACTGACGGCGTTCGCGCACCTCAATACGTGCGGCCACAAATCAATTTGATGCGCCGGCGCGTTCGCTTTCACCGTGGTGTCCGGCAAAGTGGAGTACACCACCTCCACCAACCGTCCATCCGCTCCATCAATCGCGGCTTCCAAAAACGACGCGCGCACCGATGGGGGGCATTTTTCCGCCACCAAGCGCGCAATTGCTTCGCGCTGCGCTGAAGGAAGGTGTTTCCCCGAAACAAACAGAAAATTAAAACTGGCCTGCACATGATGGAATTCCATCATGTGCTCCAAAACAAAACCCGCAACAGTCATGTTGCCCCGCAAAAACGCGGTGGAGAGGGTCATCAATCCACAACGCGGGCGCTGTTTGCCCCACACCGCAAGCTCTTCCCTTACCGCCAAGTTTTCCCGCATCTGTTCGATCCCATCCACCACCACCCCCGCGTCGTTGGGGGTCATGCCGGCCAAAAGAGCGCGCAGGGCGTCCCCGTCTCCTTTTGCGCACGCTTGAATAAAGAGGTCACTCATAACTCTGCTCCATTGCAAAAATTAGCCGTCACAATTTGCGCTCTTTGGTCCGCCCGCACCCAGCGGTGGTGTCCCTCAACCGACGTTTGAAATGCTCGTTTTCAACACGGTGTTTCAGCCGCGCCAAGGTCTGAGGCTGGTAATCGTCGTTTTGCCGCCGCGCCAGCAACTCTTCCGCCGTTTCCAAGGGATACAACGAAAACACCAATTCAAAGACCTCGTCGCTCTTTTGATAAAAGGCGGTGGCAAAAAGATCAGGGTCGTCCACATTCACCTCCACCAACCCCAAAAGATGACGCACCCCTTCGGTGAACCCACTTTGAACCGCAAAGTGCAAACCCCGCCGCAAAATCGGTGGAGACGCGTGCTTGGAAATGTGTTTTAACGATGGAATGTGTTGACGCAACGCCGCTTGATACACCGTGCTTTCCACCTCAACCCGCGCCCGCAACCACTCCGTGATCTCAGAAGGGGCGTCTTCGCACGCCAAAAAGTACGCTTCCTCAAAGTGGTAAAGTTTAAGTTGATCGCTGCACTTGTCCAAATGCGCGATCAACCCCGTTAAATCGCCATTGCGCAGCAGTGTCTTGAGGTGGTTAAGTTCGTCCACCCGCTTTTGTGTGGCCTGCGCCCATTTTTGTTGCATACTGCTCACAATTTTTTCCTTCGTTGTCCACCAGACACTGAGGTTTTCGGCTCCAAACAATCCCGCAACATCCGGGCGTCGCATTCGTTGGCCCAGTGCGCAAAACAGTCCCGTCCCGCGCGCCAACTCTCAACTTGCTCCAACGCGTCGCGCCCCCCATGCTGGTACAACAGATTAAAAACATCCCGATTGGGGGAGGTCAGAGACAACGAAGCTAAGCCTCGAGCAATGGTCCGCGTGCTGTGTTGATCTTGCTCCAAAATCCAGCGCAGCATCTCCACCCGCTCCAACTGCGCGGCAACCGCAACCGTGGTGTACAAAAAGTTGGCGTTCGAGCGCGGCCACAACAATCGCGCGCACTCAATGTGCCCCCGTTCCACCGCCGTTGTGAGCGCGCGATTTTCATAAGCTGTGCAATCAGACACGTCCATCAAAATTTCCACCAACTCTGGGTTGTTTTGGCCACACGCCCACCCCAATGCGGCCCCCGAGTAATCCCGTTGATCAGGGTTGGTTGCGATCAGCCGTTTCACATCCGCAACGCTGCCAGTCAACGCCACTTCAAAAAGGTGTTCAGCAAAGGAAAAATGGGTGGTCATCGCTGTTCCTATATTTTTCGCGCCGCGCGCGCTCCAGCCGCCGAATGGCTCACCGTGTGTTCCAAGATTTGTTTTTGTGCGTTTTGCACCCATTGCTCCAACACAACCATGCGCTCCGCCATCCAAGGGTGTTGGCCAATTTCCCAATCCAACCGCTGTTGCAACTCAGTGTGGTCCACACACCCCAACAACACCTCCAGTATGTCCTGGTGCTCAGCGCGTTGTTGCAACGCTTCAATGTCATCCCGGCACTCACACAAGGCAATCAGATCAACGCACTTGAGCAATTCAAACCACAGATCGCCCTGTTCCCCCCGGTCCATGGGCGCCACATGCAAATCAGGAAGGGTCGAGCACACCACCGCCACCAACTTCGCGTCCACAGCTTCCACCGCCCGCCCCAACAGGTCCATTGCCAAAAAAGGAGGGGTTTTCTGCCCCACCAAAACCGCCACCTCTTGGCGGTGCACCGAACCGCGCTCCCAATGGGGCGCAAACAACCAAGGCCAGACGTATTCCACAATTTCATCCGTCTCCACCATCAAATCCATAATAAAATCCGCCGCCGCCAAATGGCGCGATTGGAGCGCCGCCAGCATTGTGGTGGTTCCATGGGTTGCCCCATTCTCCGCCCCACCCGCTCCCCACTGAACAAACACCTCACCCAATAGATAGGTCCGATGAGCAAGCATGGCGTCAATTCCCCCCACCACAGTGGCGGTGTCCAGACCCCCGCGCAACATTTCTTCCACTTGCTCGCTGCGGCCCTGGGCGCAGGCTTGAATAAACGTATGGTCGGCCACAATGGTTCCTTGGATTTTTCAACAGTATACCACACCCCCTTTCAGTGTGGTATACTCACAAAAAATGGAGGGCGTTGTGCAAACCCGTTCAGACCTGCAGCGCAAAATAGCTCAAGCCTGCGCCCACCAAGACCGCGCGGGGGTGGAAACGCTTTTGCAACACTTTGCGTTCAAAACCGGGGATTTGTCCAAAGCCTATCTCCAATGCATGGGCCACGCCCAATCCGATATTGCCCAATTGTTGGCCGCCACCGCGCCCCCCTCCTGGAGCGTATTGGAAACGCTCTGCCTCAAAACCGCTCAAGGGTGCAACGCGCCGATGTTCGACTGGACCATCGAACAGATGGAGCGGTTAAACAAAAATGAAACCAAAGACCGAAGCAAACGCTTGCAACGCGCTTGCGCAAGCGCATCTTTGGGAGCGGTGCGCGCGCAAAAAGGCTGCGCCGCAGCTTTAAAAATTCTTCAAAGGGCGCTGCCCCACACCCCCGTTGCGCTGCACCCGCATTTGTGCCTGGTGGCCATCCAGCACCACCAAAAATCCGCTTTTTCCCTCCTGATCAATCACACCAACCCCACCGCGGTGCGCCACCTGTTGGAGCAAACGCCCTTGCCGCCCGCCCAAAAACACTGGGCCGAGGCCGCGCTCAACAAACACCAAAACCAGGTGTTGCGGCAAGCGGTGGACCAGTCAACCCTCCAATCCACCAAACGCAAAATGTGACCCGCGCATTTTTGTCACATTTTGCGCGGCAACGAATGAGGGGCGTGGGAAGTGTGGGGTTCGATCGCTTCGATTAAAACACCCCGTTGACGCTCCCGTTCCATGTCTTTCCAACCTTCCGTCAAGCGTTCCATTAGGCGATCCATAACACTCTGAGTGCCCGGCGCAACAACACCCCGCTCGCGCAAATACTCAAGGGTGCTTTGAGGATTGCACCGATCGAACAACAGCTCAACCATATCTGTGTCCACATTGAAAATGGCTTGCGCCAACAGTTCGTGCGCGTAATCCGTGGTGTCTTGGCTTTCCAGCAATTGCGTCACGCGCGAAACATCCCCCCGCATCACCGCCGCCCGCACCACTTTTTCGTGGTTGTCGCTGGTGTTGCAGTGGGCGTAAACGGCGTCAAAAGCTTTCAGGTTGTTGCGCTCCAGCGCCACCACCAATACCTCCGTTAAATTGTCTGTGCCGACAAACTGCAGCAATTTATTCACCACCGCCATGTCCCGATGTTTAAACACCGCAAACCGCAAAGCCTGCACAACTATTGCGTTGTCCACCCCCACACACGCCGCGGCAATTAAATTGGCGTTGTTGTTGGCCACGCTGGACAAAAGATTGGGGCGCGAGTAAGACGTCATAAAAATCCTAAAGTTTGCGCCGCGCGGCGCGTTGGGGGGCGAATAGGGGAATTAAAAGTTTGACGCACGCCGTGTGTGCATGCGTGCACGCATCCACCAGAGCCCAATCGACACTCAAAGAAGAGGGGCTCTGTAACGCAATCAAGGGATAAATTTGGTTTTGTCATGTTATATTTTCCGTGGTCCACTCATCCGAACCCCGCCACTTAACGATTGGTGCAACACCGCCCGTTCGTGTTCGGCCCGCAACTGTTCAAACAGGGCAAATCCGGTGCTGTGGGGCGAGCGAAACCATCGCAGCGCCAACGAAGGATCCCCCACCTCAAACAAAACCCGCGCGCAATTCACCTGAGCGTTGCTTAACGCGCGGTATAAAGCTTGACCATTATTCAACCGCAAGTCCGCCACTTCAATCAGAGCTTGCACACAATCGATGTGCCCCCCTTCGGCGGCCAAACACAAAGCGGCGCTCAGATCTTGGGCGTTCAAAAACGGCATCATTGCCACCACGCAGTCCGTGTGCCCAGCCCCCGCCGCCCCCTGCACCATATTAGAGTGAACCGTGGACACCGGCAACAACGCCCGCACACAACCGGCGTGGCCGTTTTTAGCTGCTTCGCGCAACGCCCAACTGTCATTGGCTTGAGGATTGGACACCGGAATCAGCAATTTCAGGCAGTCCTCTTGCCCGCCCCGCGCCGCTTCCCACAACGCGGAAGTGGGGTTGGACCCCGGGATCAACACCTTGACACACTCATTGTGGCCCCGCCCCGCCGCCCGCGCCAACGCTTCGCTGCGTTTTTTCGAAGAACACAAGTCCCGCAACACCACCACACATTCCGCGTGCCCCTTCTCCGCGGCTCTCTTCAACGCTTTATAAAAAAGATGAGAAGAGGTGATGAAAGGCAACAACCGTTTCACGCATCCCACATGCCCCCCTTCCACCGCGCGGTAAAAAGCTATAGCTGCCAAACGGTAAAAGGCCGGGGAGTATTGCCCCCGATACCGCGCTGTTTCAATGATGTCTTCCACACCAACAACATCACCCCGTTCCGCGGCCACACGCAAATCGACACCAACAGACTGAGGGTTCATCCGAGATCCAAAAGGGAAACATGACCCTATTATCACACACATTGGGCAAAACCCCAAGGTGTTAGAGTTTGCGCGCCGCCCCCATTTCTCCTTCCCCCACCACTTGAGCAATGACCGCCCGCTGGTGGCGCGCAATCAACGCCCTCAGTCGTTCTTCCGCGGGAATGTATTTGGGCCGCAACCGCACCAACTCGTCCAACGCCTCCCACGGATCACTGTGGGGGTACAGGATGTCCACACACGCAGGATGCTCGTAAATCACCGCCGCCATCAACGCGCGGCTGTTTTTCTCTTTGGGTTGGGCCCGCTCGACCAAAAAGCGCACACACTCCGTGTGCCCCGCGCACGCCGCCGCAAACAGCGCCTGGTCCCATTCTTCCACCCCCTCCGCTAAGAACGGCGCCAACGCTTGCACGCACGCCACGTGCCCGTTTTCCGCGGCCAACAACAAAGGAACCGCGTCCGTATTCAGTAAAACCGAATACGGCAAAAGCAACGTGAGACATTCCGCGTTCCCATGTTCCGCGGCCACCCGCAACGCTTTGTCATAGTTGAAACTGGGCGTCGACAATGGGATAAGACGCTCCACCGCCGCCGCGTCCCCCACCCGAGCCGCTTCGATCAACAACAGCGTATTGCGCATACGGCTTGGGTCGTTCATAAAAAAGGTCCAAGAAGAGGAGCCTTATTGTAGCCCACCGCGGGAATAAAAATGTGACGGTCGTCACATTTTGCGCGCGCGGCGAATTCCGCCTTCCTGCGTGGCGTTGGTCAACACCTCTTTTTGCCGTTGCGCCGTTTCCAATTCCACCAGCCGTTTCAAGTGCCGTTCCGGCGTGTCTCCTTTTTTACGCAACAACTCCAGCGCCACTCTCAAATCACTGTGGGGGTACAACAACTCCGCCATCTCTTGGTCGTTAAATTCCAACGCCAGACGCAACGCTTCGCTGTTGTTCTTTTTGGGGTCCACGTACGGCAACAGAAACTTCACTTGAGAATAATAGCCATGGATCACACTGTCGTGAAACATGGTGTCAAACGTGTGTTGGGTTAAAGCCGCGGGGGAAATACTCTCCAGCATATGTTTCAGTGTTTCATCGGGAAAGTTTTTTGCCACCACGAACCACAACTGTTCGCGGACCGTAAGGTCCGACAGGGGCAGCAAATAATCAAAAGCCTCCAGCGCCATTCCCTTGGCCGCCTCATACAGAGCTTCACTGTGGTTGAATTTGGGGTCGACATAGGGCCGCAACAGTTTCAAGCACCCACAATGGTTTTTGCGCGCGGCCGTTCGAAAACTATGATGCAGATCGTGTTGAACATTCATTTCCGGCGTGACCTGCTCCAACAACAGCGCCAAACACGCCTCCTGGTCGTTGATGGCCGCGCAAAAAATGGCTTTTACAAGAGCAGTCTGGGGCGCGGCGCTTTTGGCCAACGACACAGGCAGAAGCGCCCGCGCGCACTCCAAGTGCCCATTGCTCACGGCCCTGTTCAACGGCAAACAGTCGTCGGCGGTGGGGTCCACGCTCACCAGTAAACGGCGCACGTCGCGCTCGTCTCCGCGTGTGGCGGCGGCCACCAACGCGTCAAATTCCGATAAACGAGAAAAAATAGATGTGTTCATAAAAATCTCCCAAGTGTGTTCATGATAACAGATTTCCGTCAACTTGAACCCGCGCGCCAACCCATGCTACACTCCCCCAAAATATCCGAGCACCGCCCATGAACCCAATTGTTGCCGCCCACCTCAATCGCACCGATCTAACCCCATGGATCAACGCGCCCCACAGCCAACTGTTTGAAGCGTTTATGTGGGCGTGTGAACACAACGACGTACGATTGTGGGCGTTTCTCAAAACCACCCCATTGGATCCGACCGCTGGGTTGGCCATTCCATTGAGTGTGGTGGTCAAACACAACAGTTGGGAGATGGCTCAAGAAGTCACTCCCCTGCTCAGCGAATACATTTGTGAGTTTTTGCGAGAAGTGATCTGGAATTCGGCAGACGCTTGGGCCCCCAATCACCCCATGCGCAACAAGTGGCTTCCTTTACTGTTGCCGCACATGACTTTTAGGTGTTTGAAGGAAAAAGACTTCACATACAAAGCCATAATGGAGCGCCACGCGGGGCTGCGGGTTTTGCTTGTGGCTTTAACAGCCAATGAACTGCAGTGGGTGGACCCCACAGCCTTTGAAGAGTGCCCAAATGAAGCGTTTCATATGATTTTCGAGGGCTTGCGTTGGTGTTACCGCGCAAGAAAGGAACAGGGCGTAAAAAGCCAACCGCGGCAAAAAACCCAATGGGTGGTTACCAACGTTGCTATGACGCGCTCACAATGGGAGCGTCTGTTTGATGCAGCGATTGAATGGCGCTGTATGTCCAGCGCCCGCGCCATTCAACACCACAGCCCAACACCTCTGCATCTGCAATGGCGACATTTCAAGGCCTTTTTTGAAAAATGCAGCGCCAATCAGGGAACAGAAATCTTGAACGCGCACACCCCGCCCCCTTACACGCAGGAAGAGGTTGATCACTTTTTGAGCACCGTGTGCAACGCCCAAAACACCAGCGATTTTGCCTTGGCCCTCACCACCTGTAACCAACACAACGACCTGATTGTGGCAAACTGTTTGGCGCAGTGGGCGGAAAAAGCAAGCGCCCCTGTGCGCGAACAGTTTTGGGAATTTTTTGCCACCTATTGCTATGGACGACAATGGAAATGGCTGCAAAGTGTTCCCCAGGGGACATTTAACATCCCCTCCTCTCTCCCGTGGGAGAACAACCACAATTTAAAAACCTTCAGCACCGAACAAACACTGCAATTGGCTCAAACCCTTTTGTATGAAGAAGAGGGCACCACACGCTCGAACAGGTTTGCCGCCGCTTGTGTGAACCAGTATTTGCCCGGCACACTGTTTGACGGCGTACCGCCCGATCTTTTGAGCGGGGAAGAGGTTTTTAAAGGTCTGTTGCGCAGCGGAAATCAAGTTTTGGTCGAACAAGCCGTTCAAAACGGCGCCAAGCTTGGGGCCGGCATGTTCGATGACTTACAAGAATTTTTGTGGACGAACCAAACCCCCTCCCGTCAACAAGTGGTCCTCGATTTGGTGCGCAATCATTTTATCATCAACGATCCCGCGAGCCTGTTGGAGGAATTGCACATTTGCCCTGTGTTGTCGTTTTTGATTTCTGTGTTTGACACCGCAGACCCGGGACTCTTTTTTGAGCAATCGGTAATCGACAATTTGTCGGTGCAGGCGCGGACAATGCTGATTGAACAAACGGCGCGCCACAAACGTTGGGATTTATTGGCTCAGGTATTGGATTTCCCCTGTCCCCTAACGGAATTTGAAAACGAAAAACTGTGGAGAATATGCGCCCGGGTCAGTCTCGTTTCCGGTTGGACGCCCGAGGAACAAACAAGGTTGTTCACCATCTTTACGGACCACTTGGACCCCTGGGCGCACAATTCCAAAGCAATTGCCACAGCTGTCCTAGCCCACAATTTGCCCTTGATCGAACACTTGGTTCCCTTGTGTGACCCCGCCGCCAACAATTCCCTGGCGTTGCGTCTGGCCGCCCAACATGGGGAAGCCCCAATCGTTGCGTGTTTGCTCAAATACTCTCACCCCAAAGCTGAAAACTCCCAAGCATTGGCCCACGCGGTGCGGGGAAAACACAAAGACGTGGTGAAGTTGTTGTTGCCCGTCAGTTCCATCCCAATGGCATTGACCCACAATTTGAGCGAGGAGGAAAAAGAGTTTTTTCAAGACTTTCAAAACCAGCAACAGGCCCAACGGTTAAAAAAAGTTGTGACGCGCGAAGAACATCAGGCGGACTTGCAAAAACGCCGAATGTAACCCTAGATTTTGCGTTTGTGTTCTTCGCCCATCCGCGCGGTGGCCCTCAGCAACACCCGCCGTTGTTGTTCGGTGCGAATGCGTTCACGCCATAAGGCGGTGTGCACTTTTTTAAGCGGCGGCCATGCGGTTGCTGCCGCCCGCAGCGCCACATCGGTGTTGATAAACGGCAAAAACATCTCCGCTTGCCCCACCTCTGGGTGGACGAAGGCCTGCTGCAACGCAAAAGTGGCGGTGTCTTCCACCTGAAAATTCAACGCCCGCACCCGCGCAAAGAGAATATCCGCGCACCGCCACTCTTTGTTCGCCACCGCCTGCGCCAGGCCCCACCGCAAACACCGCCTGTCCGTCACCTCCATCAAAACGCGGACACATTCCTCCCGTCCATACCGCGCGGCCAGTTGCAACGGCGCCCCATTATCGTGGTTCACCGCCGCCACGCCTATAAGCTCTTGCACCATTCCAACTTCGCCGTTTTGCGCCGCGTCGCACAATTGCCGATTGAGTTGCAGTAAAAAACCAGTCATGGGACCACCGGAAGAAAAAGACAACCAATCGTACCACCCCCCGCTCCCCTTTTCCACCTTTTCACCAAGATTAACCCCACCCTATACCGTCAGTCGCGCGCCCCAATCCCCCCAATTGTGTGTTATAATACCTTCAACCCCCTTCCTGAGCCGTGTCATGCGCAAACCCTCCATCACCGATCATTTGTCCGCCGCGTTGCACAACTGGAGCGTGGGCAAACGCCAAGACCTTAAAGACCTGGTCGCCGCCAACCCCAACATTCTCGCCCAAAAGGGACACAAAGACGTCCGTGCGTATTTTGTCCCCCTGCTGTACATCCGCGAATTGTGCCAGGACCTGATGTCCGTGGGCTTTCCCGTGGAAGACGTGTTCAACGAAAACCGTGGAGATTTTTTGTGGGTGGACTGGCCCGAAGCAGTGGCCCATGTTTCCAAGTACAAACCCAGTTTGCTGCGTGGTTTGTGCGCCCAAGGAGCTCTTACGGGAGACACAATTGGCGATCTGGATCCGTTGGGCTGTTACAGCCCCGACGACGACGAAAACACCGCCATGTTGTATGATCATTGGCCGCGAATCATCCAAGAAGCGGTGCGCGAAAACTCCGAAGAGTTTGTCAACTCCGAAAACTACATGTGGGAAGACCGCCACGAGATGTTGATGAAAGCGGTGGAAAAACTGCCCACCCCCAGCGGTCTGGCGGTCTAATTTTGTAACCCATCTTCAACACAAAAAGGCGCTGTGCGCCTTTTTGTTTGCCTCAAGGGTGGAGGAAACATTCAGCGCAACCCAATCCCACACCTCAAGAACGGCGCTTCTTGCGCAACTTAGATTTTCCGCCTCGGTGCGGCAGAAGATTGAGAATTATCCGGACATTCTACGGCCTTTTTCAAGCGCTGGCGCGCCACCAGGTTTTGAAAATGCGCCCCCACATCACTGCCGCGTTGTTGCGGAGTAACCCCCCTCCACGCCTCTTCGGCGTTGGAATGCGGCAACAGCAGTTCCATAATTTCCGTCTTTCCGTTGTTGATCGCCACGCGCAACGCCATACTGGAGTTGGGGGTGGCATCGCACACCTTCAACAACTGCTCCACGCAGTCTTTGTGGTCGCCCAGTGTCGCCCGAATAAGGGAAATATATTTGTGGTGCTCCGAATTCACCAACGGCGCCAAAGCTCGCACAATATCCGTCCGTCCATACTCCGCGGCCTGGATTAAAGCGTTTTGCCGACCCTCGTCGGAAGAAAAAGGAATAATCTCTTCCGCAAGCGCCGTGTACCCCCAATACGCGGCGGTGTTCAAGGCTGCATTGTGTTCGTGTTCGCTCGATCCGTTCAACAACAGCCGCACCGACTGGTCGCACCCCCTTCCCACCGCGCTATTCAACGCGTCACAATACTCCGTCCGATCGCGCTGCTCAAACGACGGCGCCAACAGTTGAACGCATTCGGAGTGACCTTGCCGCGCCGCACAGGTAATCGCCTCACAATTTTCGTCCAAGGGGTTGCTCACCGGCAACAACAGCGCCACACAACCCGCGTGCCCATTTTGCGCCGCTTCCACCAACGCCGAGTTGAACAGATCTTGAGGGTTGGAGCGTGGAATGAGAAACGCCACACACGCCGCATGGCCTTGCGATGCTGCAACGCGCAACGGTTTACTGTAATCGCATGAGGGGTCGGTAAGCTCGCTTAAGCGCATCACTTCCGTCAAATCCCCCTTTAGCGCGGCGTGAACCAAAAGGGTCTGGTCTTGCGTTTCGTGGGCAAAGGGCACAAACATATCAACCTCAAATTTTTTTGTGGGAAACGCGAGGGGCACCGGCGCGATCGACCGCTTCCGTAAGCCGTTCCCGCTGTTTGGTGTGGACATATTGCGCCAATCCGTTCCAAATGTATTCTTTGTCGGGGTGATTGTGTTGCATTTTCCACAGCACCTGTTCGCAGTCGCTGACCGCGCACAACAAACGCACGCACGCATCGTGTCCATGCCACACCGCGCTGTACAGCGCGCCACTGTCATTGGCTTGAGGGTCGGAAAGGGGGATGAGCATTTCCAAGCATTCGTGATGCCCCTCCACCGCCGCTCTGCGCAACGCGCAGCTGTCATTGGCTTTGGGGTCGCAAATGGCAAGAAGGAGTTGAAGGCTCTGCGTGTCCCCATTTTGCGCGGCCATCCAAAACGCCATGCTGTTGTCGCATTTAAAGCTCGAAGGGTTTTTGGGGTCAAAAAGGGGAATCAACACTTGCAAACACTCATGTTGGCGTTCCCCCGCGGCAATCTGCAAAGCGAAACTGTCCGGGAGACGTGATCCAATGGCCGGGATAAGCAGTTTAACGCATTCCACCTGACCCTTTTGAATTGCGCCTTGAATGGGGGAAAGAAAGGCTGTTTCATCATACCCCCCTAAAGCGATCAGATCACGCAGCTCATCAGTCTTCCCAGCTTCCGCCGCACGGGTCAACGCGGTAATCATTTTTGAAGTCATATTCAACAACACACAGACAGAGACATCAGTTTATCATATTTTCCGCGCGGACGAAATTGCCGCAAAACCACCACCCTCCATCAACCGCCGCTAAATTTATCTTCGCCGCACGTTCGCAATATTGTCCCAAAAACAAAGATGCTCTTTTCACGAACCATTTCGCTATTGTAAACCATCGTTTTTCCCTAAAGCGCCAACCCACCGACACACCCCCACCACAACCGGAGCACTCACCAACAACAGCCAAACCACACTCATCAATTCCGGCAGCTGGCCTTTCACACTGACCCACATCGCTCCAACCGTTGCCAGCACCGTCCACACCACAATTCCCACCACGCTGATCCAATGTCTTGTGCCTCCCACCGCAGCAATCGGCTCCCGCAACATTTGCGCCCAAATCACACCACCCCCAACAATCAGCCCTCCAACCAACACACCACTCAAAATCCATTCGTAAACATTGACCGCCGCCCCCACACCCAGCCCCAAGATCAAGGCCGCCAGCGCCACCACAAACCCACCACACACCACAACAGTGACACACCCCACCAACACATTGCGAACAGTCCATGTCCCCTTGTGCCGCGCGTTATTGCGCAACACCCATCCAAAGACCCAAGCAAACAGCGTCCACACCGCCAACAGCCCCAACGCGCCCACCCCACTTAACCCCCAGTCCGCCGCGTGCGCGCGCACTTCCCGCGCTTGAAAATCCCGCCCCACCGCTTGAGCACGCGTCTCCCCCATCTCTTTCGCCAATTGTTCCACGTATTGCGCGTCTTCAAACGCCCCAGTCAATCCAATCAAGTGCCCCAAATCAAACAACACATTGGCGTTCACCGCGTCGTTGGGAAACAGTTGCACGCGTTGGTACAAAAACGCCGCCGCCGCGTCAATGGTTTGCGGCAGCGTCAAACGTCGCCCATCCACCTCTGGCAATTCAATCCGCTTCACCGCAAATCCGTTGGCAAACGGCAACCCCAACAGCGAGTGTTCGGTCAACCACGCCCGCGGATGCAATTGCTGTGCTTCCAACGATTGAAGTTGCAGCCACGCGGTGGGGGAGGGCGAAAGCGAATAATTCCGTTCGGCCCATTCCACAGCCTGAGGAAGATTGCCTTTCACTTCATACGCCAGCGACAGCACTTCCGCCACCGTGTGCGCTTGGGGATCAGCCGTCATTTGGAACGGCGGAGTGGCTTGCTCGTACACCGCTTCCAACACCCCGATGGCCTGATCCGCTTGCCCCGCGCGCAACAGATTCCACCCATATTGCACCGCCCGAGTAATATCGTTGGGGGCAGCTTCATGCGCCTGTTTGGTGGAGACCAATTCAACGGGGGGTTGGTGAACGCGCGCGTCAAACATCGAAGCGGTGGCTGGGGTTTCCCGACCACTGTACGCGTACAACACCTCCACCATCGTGTTGGTGTTGCACCCGCTTTTTTCCGTCACCGCCAAAAATTCGGTGGTGGAACGGCCGCCCCGCGCCTGCAATTCAATAGGACGCGTGTCGCTTGCGCACGGCAAATCCGTAGGAACGCGCGGAGCAAACCCGGCCTGCGCCGATCCGCACACCAGCAACAGTGTTAGAAAAATTCCTCGCATCATTTATCTCCCGTGGTGGTGGTTGCACCATACGCTGTTTTGCCGCACTGGCAAGTCAGATTTTGCGTTTGGACGACGGAACACTGGTGGTCACAGACACTTCCGTCAAAAGAGTTTGACGCATGCGTTCGGTTTCCAGCCACTCTTGGCGCGCGCGCAGTTTTTGCGCCAAGGAGGGTTTGTAATCCTGCAACGATCTTTCCACCACATCGATATTGCACACAGGGATTAACAAATCAATATTGGACTGCCGATAACCCGCCGCCCGAGAGTTGCCAGAGGGGGGGTGGCAATAGGCGACATACAGCGCGCGGTTAATGGCGTCAATCGAGGAGTTGTGTTTCAAAAAGAACGCCACAATCTCTGGAGCCCGCCGCACCGCCGCGTCAATCAACGACGAAGACACAAGCTCATTAACATTGGCGGCAAGTTGTTGAACATGGGGAAAGATAAGTTCAACGCACTCCAAATTGTTGCTTTCGATGGCGTTGTTAAAAATCTTCCAGTAGTCGTTGCCAATATTTTGCGTGTGCGCCAACATCAATTGCAGGCAGGCAATATTTCCCGACCGCGCCGCCGCGCACGGAGCGCGTAAATTCTGGTACGCGTCGCGCGCATTGGGATCGGACACCGGCAAAAGTTTTTGGGCGCACTCATAGTGCCCGTGTTCCAACGCCCGCACCAAAGCTTCGCTGTTCTTTGCGCGCGGATGGGAAAGGGGAATAAGCAACTCGACAATCGCCAAATGCCCGTTGCCCGCCGCTTCACTCAAAGCCCGGCTGTCCTCAAACAGCGGATCGGCCACCGGCAAAAGACGCCGAACGCTTTCCTCCCGCCCCGCGCCCGCCGCCGCCACCAACAACCCGTCCCAATTGGACAACGAAGAAGTCGGAAGAATATCCGTCAAAGCGTCCCAGAACTCAGACAGGGGAAGAGTGAGTCGGGGCCGCCGCGGGGGCGGTGGGCACAACCCAAGTTTCTCCAAGACCTCCTTTTGGTGGCCTTGAGCAACCGCTTCCAACAACGACAGCGTTTCCGCGGATAAAGAGGGAGGGGTCATAACTGTCCTTTATATTTTAGAGACCCGCGCGGGTTTTATTGAGCCGGAAAGTTCCGCACGCAGACAAGCGTTTTGCGCAACATTATTCAAATGTTCAATCCGCGCCACCGCCTCCCGCGCCTCAGAATTTTGGGGAGCCAACTTCAACAAATCCGCAATAGCCTCTTGGGGGTTGGACAACGGGTACAAATATTGGGCGATTTCCATTTGATTGCCCAAACACGCCATTTGAAGACCAAAGCTCTGATACGTCTTGGGGTCGCACTGGGTCACCAGATACACCACCACCTCCATTTGACCATCATACGCCGCGTCCCCCAACGCGTAAACGCGCTCCTCTTCGCTGCAAAATTCCTTGAGAACTTGCACGCACCCCAAAAACCCCCACTCCGCCGCCGCCCCCAAAAAGACGCTCAAATCCCCCCGATCGGCGTAAGGCGCCAACACCGCCACAATCTCAGGCTTGTTCCGGTTCACCGCCCACCCCAAAGCTTCCCCCACTGTTTCCACGGGGGTGGTGTGCACCAACGCACTTGCGGCGTCCACGTTGTTGCACGCAATCAACGTTTCCCACTCAGCCATGGTGGGGGTGGCGTGCAAGTCGTGTTCCGAAGAGAGGTTCGTATTCATACATTCAAAAAAGTTCGATACCGCAGTATAACACAATCCACCCCACACACCTATTTTGTGCTACACTGAGTTAACCGTGTTGTGGATGTGTGTATGAAAAACCCGATGGCCATTCAAGAGTTTCCTTCCACCCCCACCGGAGTGGAGCGCCAATTTCTCCGATTGTTGAACAAAGACGATTTGCCCCAATTCAAACGCCTGGTGGAATACGTCCAACGCGAAAAAATCAATATGGCGCCGTGCGAGGGGTTGTACCACGATCTTCCCACCTACAAAACGGTCGATTTTCTGGCGCAATTGGAACAAATTCAGCCCCCACCGGAAAAGTATCTGCTGGAAACCGTGTGGAACGCGGCCTACCGCAACACCGACGCCCCCTTGATGCATTGGATGGTTCGGGCGTTGCAAACCCACCACACCATCAGCCCCACGCATCGGGAAAAAATAGAAGAGTTGGCCTTGACCTTGGTGGTGGTGAAATCCCAAACCGCCAACGTTTCCAAATACGCGATTAAAGACTGTGTGCAAGCGTTGCTTCCCCATTTGTCCTCCGCCTGCTGCGCGCAGCTGTGTCTTCAGGCGTTGGCCAACGAACAAGTGGCGTGCGCGGGAATGGTGTTCAAAAACGCCTCCACCGAAGACTTGAAGATAAGCGCCCAAAAATACCGACAAACATTGACCGACGAAGACCAACAGTGGTTGGACACCAAATTTGCCCGCCGCCAAAACGCGCTGTTGAACGAAGAAATCAACGCCCTGGCGCCCGCCGCGTCCAAACAAAAAGTGATGTAAATCAGATTTTGCGCGCCACAGTGGGGATGGGAGAGGTGTGATCAATGGCGTTTTGCAAAACCGTCCGTTGCTTGTCCGCCGCCCGCCACTCCAAATCCGCCCAATCCTCTTCGCGTTGAGGAATACGTCGGCGCAAATCCGCCAAAACTTTGCCAGTATTGGCCGCCGGCCACAACACATCCACGCTCTCCAAATCCTTGTTGATCGCCGCGTACAACAGCGCGTCGTCTTTATCGTTTTGGTTAACAACATGCGGCAGCAGCAACGCCAAAATTTCAGCGCGGTTTTCGCTTTTTCGCACCTCTTGCAGGAAGGTGGATTTGGCGGTGAAGTTTGAGTGCGGGATAAGACGACGCACCATTTCCACCAATCCGTGTTCAATGGCGGTGAGCAACGCCTCGTTGCCCCGCGCGCTGGGTTCGGACACGGGAAGCAGCAGATCCACCCCTTCCATCCAATTCCCCCGCACCGCAACCACCAACGCCAAGCTTCCGGCCGTTTTGGGGTCGGCAGCGCGCAACATCTCTTGCAACGCCGGTAAATTCCGTGTTTGCGCGGCAAAAATAAGAGAAACATCAGTGGAAAAGGTGTTGGAGCTCATACAACCTCAAAGAGACCAAAAAGAGTGACTGTTCAACTGTACCACATTTTCCACCAAAGCGCCCCATGCCCGCAGAAATTATGGGTTTTTGTTCATATTTTCCGCGATGAAGGGACGGCCGAAGAGCTCGGCCCCAAAGCGTCAATCAAGGCCTCTTTTTCAATCCGCGCGCTTAACACCTCATACCCTTGCTCCCGCAATTTTTTACCAACCCGTTGGGAAATCATCTCCCGCGCCACCACAGGATTCGATTTTTGGTAAACCAAATCAAAACACGCCGAGTGGGGGTTGTGGATGGCCAGCATTTGCAACAGCCAGCTGTTATTGTCTTTGGGGTCATAATACGTCAACAACGTTTGAAGGCCCTTCACGTTGTCCATCCGCCCCAGTTCCAGCGCCACATCCGCCAGATCCACCGGCGAATACGCGCAATTTTTCAGCAATATTTCCATTATGGTGGTGTCGGAAAACCGCAACGATTTGCCCAACATCCTCACCAAAACCTCCGGCGTGCTTTCCGATAAGAAATACCACAGCGCGTCCGTGCGCCGCTGTTCCACCACCCACAACCCCGCTTCGCTGCCCGGATTGGCCGCGTTGTATTGATCACACCACTGCCGCAACGCCACCCCATCTCTTGTGTCCACCGCCTGGTCAAACACCCAAACCACCTCTTGGGTCTGCCGCGTTAAGACGCGGTCAACCTCCTGCACGGTGCGCACGTTGGCTTGCTGGAGCGCCCGCGCCACGTGTTGAGAGCCCACCATCCGCAACACCCGCCAATCATGGTGTTCGAACTCCTCCGGACAGGTGTGCCAATTGAACAACACAGCGCTCAGTGCGTCCCAATTTTGGTCATCCACCAGGGTCATCCAGTTTTCAGTGTTCATGGAGTTGCCCTATTAAATTTTGCGCGCCACGGCGTTTGTGCGCTGGAGGGGTTGTGTTGCGTTCAACAATGTTCCCCGCAAACGGTCTTGGTCAATCCGTTCCGCCAACATCTCCACCCACGAATGCTCCACCTCTTCTTCCCGCAGCGCGCGCAGCGCTTCAATTGGGTTGCTCAAGGGATACAGCAAATCAAACATGTGTTGGTTTTTATTGCGCACCGCGCAGCGCAAAGCGTAATTGTTTCCCTCTTTGGGATCCCCGTGCGTGAGCAAAAACCCCACCGCTTTTTCATTATTGTGGAACGCCGCAAACCGCAACAAGCCCCCATGCTGGGTGGGGTCCACGTGTTCGCACACCATCTTCAGGCATTCCAACCGTCCCATTGTAATGGCGACGTTGGCGGCTCTGACAATCCCGTGTTCGCTGCTGTGGGGCAACAGCGCCGCCACACACGTTTTCTGATCAGAGCGCGCCGCAGTTTCCAAACACCGATCGTGCAGATCCAGATGTTTCAGCAAAAAATTCAGGCATTCCAATTGCCCCTTTTGCGCGGCCCGCAACGCACCCGTTTCAAGAACAATTTGAGCTTTCTGTTGCGCAAGAACAGCGTAATGCCGCTCAAGCGTTTCCATATCTCCGTCATCGGCCGCGCGCAGAAACTCCAATTCGATGTACACGTGCTGAGAATAATTGGCCATACCACATCCGTCGTTTGATTTGTATTATAACACAGATTAAATTTTACGCAGAGGGGCGCAATTGCGTTCGTCCAACAGAGTGGTGTTGTCCTCTCGGCTTTGCAACCACCGCAACGCCATTTTCCGATGGGGTTTGAGGGTTCAACGCGCACCTGTATCTTTTTATTGAGTGTACTCGCGGTTGAAGCACAACACAAGCGCGCCGTTTCTGTTATATTTTGCGCGAAGGACCCCGCGCTGTGCTCAACGGTTGCTCCACCGCCCGTTCCAATTGTTTGCGCAACAAACGGTCTTGAATGAAAGGCCCGGCAAAAGAATGTTGAATGGGGAGCGGGAGGGGGCCAACAGATGTGTCATTAGCAGCCAACCCACGCAAATGATCCAATATTTGATTTTCGTGTTCGGGGGACAACAGGTCCACCACCATCTCAAACATCTCGGGAAGTATCAGATCTTCCCTCAGGATCACCCGTCCTTTTTTAGAGATGGTGCTTCGGAAACATTGCAAAAGGGTGTCATGCAATTGAGCGTTGGAAACGGTTGAAATCCGAGGGTGCGCGGTGGAGACAAAGCGCAAGGCGTTCATCCGCACACATTGTCCCCAAATAATGGGCATCATCTCTTCCGAAACGTGGTCACACAAGGCGGTAAATTTTTTCCACGCGTCGTCGTTCTCCCCCATCTGTTCGAATTCGATCAAAGTCCCCACCGCGCCCTTCAACGCCGCTCCGGTTGTAGGGGAGCGGCGCAAAACAGCGGCAAACGTTTCCACCGTCGCCAAGCACTGTGCGGCGCATTTCAGGGCAATGGGAAACACCTCTTCTGGATCGTGTGGCGTGTGATCAAGGTGTATAAAAAACACTTCCAAAGCGTCCAACCGTTGGGCAACCATACACTTGGACAGGGCAAACGACAGGTCTTTCCCCTCAAGCGCGGTGTCGTCCAACAGGGTCTTTGCGGCTTCAGGATTGTTTTCATCCAAAAGGGCGCAAATGTGGTCAACGCACTGCTGTATGCCTATATCATTCATTTTTAATCCTCAACACAATCCACTTACATTTTCCGCGCCGACGCACCAGAAGGAGTGAACCCCACTTCGTTGCGCAAAACCCACTGCTGAAGGTGCGCCCCCATTTCCTCCGCGTTCAACACAGTGCCCAAGCACCCCTGGGTCATACGCACCCGCTTCACGGTCTCGCCATTGGCCTCTTGCACCAAGCGCGCTTGCAGCGCGTCCGGATCACTGTGGCGCAAAAGAAAATCCAATATTTCCGGACACGAAACGGGATCACCGCCCTTTTCGATATTTTCTTTGGTGTTAAAACACAACACAATAGCTGGGTACAAGTCAAACGGTTCCGCTCCGTATCCGTATTCGGAAAAAATCTGCGGGTTGGGCAGGTGGGGGTACAGAGCCTGGGCCACTTCAATGGCGTTAAACACCACAACAGTGGGATAAACATGCGCCACCAAACGGCCTCTGGCGTATTCCAACCAAACGCCCAACAACCCCTCCTGAGCCGCCGGGTCTTTTTGGGTTAAAACATACGCGAACGCTTTTTCCAACACCCCATCAATGTGCCATTCGTCCAGATGGGATTTGAACATACCCATGACTGGCGCAAACATCTTGACGTTTCCCGTTTGCGCAATCACCCGCACGGTTTCCGAGAACACCGCCGGATTGGAAACAGATCTCTCACACAAATACTCAAAGATCATCGCAAACCCGGCCATATCGTTGCGCCGCACGCATTCGGCCAACGCCATTCCCACGTACTCCTCGGACAAAGTCCACTGGGGATTGCGCAGCAGAACTTCGGCCTCCTTCAGCCGCCCTTGATCCAACAGCGCTAAAAAATTGATGTTGTTGTTCATGGTTGCCCTTACATTTTGCGCCCCGGCGCGGTTTTGTGTTGTGTTTCTTCAGTCACCACGCGCAACAATTTTTGCTGTTCCAACCACGGTCTCAACTGTTCCCGCCAGAGTTCTTCGCGTTCTTCGCTCTTGTCGCGCTCCGCTTGCAAAAAATCTTCCACCTCTTCCAGCGTGGTTGACGCCAACAGATGTTCCAAACACAGAGGTGAGATCAGTTGGTAGCCGTCTTCGTCTTCGAATTCGTCGTCAAAGTCGCCGCTGTTCATATAACAATACGACAATAAGGATCTCAGTGTGGGTTGCGCCGCCTCAGGGCGGTGGGTGGCTAAAAAAGAGGTGATGTGCTTCCACGCCGCCAAGTTGTCCACCCCCACCGCCGTCTCAATAAGCATTTCCAATTCGTCCGCGCGCGGCACAAGCAGATCCAAAAAATCGCACAACTTGGGAGGATTCATCACAATCGCCGCGTGCGCCAAGTTGAACGCCGTTCGTGGATCATGGGGACCAACGCTGTACCATTGGGAAAACGAGACAATATCATCCCCGCCCACCATATCCCGAAGACGCGTGAGAAACCAGTGGTGCGCATTGTGGTTGTGGGACGCCCGCTCCCACAATTGCTCCGCCACCCCAAACGCTTTTTTTTGCAAAGCAACCTTCAGACCCCGAAACCACATATCCTCGGACAGATCTTCAAGGGGCGGAAGCGCGCCCTCTGGTTGATCAATGTGTGTGAGCAGCAAATCCCACGCTTGTGTGTTGTGTGTCATAATTGTCCTTTACAGTTTGCGCGTTGAAGCAAAACGGTTGCCAGCCACCGCGCGGTTTAAATTGTCCACCAATTGTTGTTGCCGCAATTGTTCGTTTCGCCAATCCCCCAAAAAATGTTCCCGCGCCAACAACGCCGCGGAAAGTTTTTCCCCATCCCGCGTCCAATTGTCGTGCCTCAAGCGCTCACACACCGCGTCGTAATCCAAATACGAAAGAAGTTTGTCCAACGCCTCGGGGTGACGCACTTCCAACCACGTGGCGTTGGCGTTGAGATCGTCTGGATTGTCGTGCAACACATGACACGCCAACACCGCCATAAAAAGGTCATACCCCACGCCCTCTTGCGGCGTTCTCCAGACGTTGGGCTGATCCAAATACGGATACAAGCGCTCAACCATATTTGCGTCCCCGTATTGAACCGTCCATTCAAATTCATTGGCCACGTTGTCTTTGCTGGCGTGGGGCATTAAGCACGAAAAAATGTGTTGCCAAACCACCGCGCCGTGCGGCCAACCGTTCACCGGATCCAGCCGGTGCAGCGCTTCAAAAACATCTCTTTGCTGCGTCTCAAACGAATAGTGAGCCAAAATCCAACGCACCACCTCTGTGTGCCCTTGTTCCACCGCCGAAGGCAGTCGCCCCTGAAGATCAGCCGCGGTGAGATCAAAACAACGATGAAGAAAGTTCAGACTGTCAACTTGCCCGTTCCACACCGCCCCCAACACCGCTTCGTCCACCAACGCTTCGTCCACCTCCAATCGCGCCCGCAAAGCTTCGGCCGCGGCCACATCACCCACCGTGAGGGCGTGCACAAAAGCGTGGCGATAAGACAGGGTTGTGGTCATAAAAAAAGACGGACAGTGGTGTATTGAGTGTAGCAAAAAACCGCACGGAGGGCTATTACATTTTGCGCCCCCGCCCCACACCATCGTTTTGCCGTGCAGTGGGCTCCACCGCCTCCAGCAAGGAGTGGCGCACCGCTTCGGTTTGCGCCCACTGCAACAAAGCCGCCAACGGTTCCCGATTCCAAGCGCTCTGCCGCACCGCGCGGGCAATGGCGTGCTCCACTCCGATCAAATTGACGTGTTTTTTTAAGAACGTGATAGAGGATTGCAGGGACAGCCATGAGGATGGGTTTTCCTCCCGTGAAACCATTTTTGCGCCCAACCACACGCTCACCAACGCCTCTTCAGGGGAATAGATCCCGCTCCCATCTTCCCAAGATGATGTGCTTAAACGACTGAAAATATGCGCAACCGTGTCGCAATGGCCTTGCCTTGCGGCCAACATTAACACCGCGTGGGCCATCGTCGCGTACGAAGGGTCAACCACCTCCAACAACAGATCCACCGCTTCTGTGTTGCCTTCTTGTCCAGCAACTTGCGCGGCAAACACAAAAAAATCAGTGGGGGGTCTGCGCAACGCTGTCAACGCCGCCCGCACCAAACGCAAACACGCGGTGTCGGCGTGCTTCACCGAACTCCATAAAGCTTTCCGGTAACAATTAACTTGCGACTCATCCATCGCCACCCATTTTTTGCACTCCATCTCGTCAGGCCGGGTGTCGTTGTCCAATAAAAACGCCACGCACGTAACGTGGTTGCCTTCCACCGCCTCACACAACGCTTTGGCGTAATTCCATTGCTTGGTGGGGTGCGCCAGCGCCAAAGCTTGAAGTTGCGCCAAATCTCCTTTGCGCGCCGCCTCAACAAATGCTGTTTTGGGATCAGTTTGGCTCATACAAAGTCCTGTTAGATTTTCCTCTCAAGTGTTCTTCGCGGTTGCGCAGTCACATGGCGTTCAATCAGGCCTTTGGACACCCGCGCGTCCCACCACCCCAGTGTGTCCGCGTCTTCGCCCAAAAAGTGTTCCATCAAATGGCGCACGCATTGCCCATTGGTTGTGCTGCTCAACGGATACAACAGATCAAAAATGGCTTGATTTTGCAATTGCGCAGCTCGGCGCAACCCCTCGCTTTGCCGCCAACACGGATCCACCTGCGGCAAAACCATTTCCACAATCTCCAAAGATTGGGTTTTCACCGCCGCGGACAACATATGCTCCCAAAACACCTCTTGGCGCAAGTCGGGCGCCAACCCCGTGCACGCCAGGGCAATACGAACCTTGTCAATCTCCCCCGTGTGGATCCACCCCATCAAGCGCATCGACAAATTGTGCAGCACCACCCCAGCAAAAGGAGGGTCACTCAAGAGGGTTTTGGTCAACGCAACAGCGCCCGCTTCGTCGCGCGCGTTGATCCGTTCCACAATACCGCTCTCCTCCTCCCGCAATCGGGGATACAAGGTGGAAAAATAATTAACATAATTAACTGTTGTGGCCATAAAACACTCCTGGTGGGATCAGTATAACAGCCCTGGGGTGTTCCGCCAAACAAATTCTCAAAGAGGCCCTGTTGCGCTGTGTTCAGTTGCGGGTTGCTATACTGCCCGCACTTTCCACAGGACAACAACATGCGCGGATACGCTTGGGGCAACATGTACCTCAGTTCCATTCAACAAGGCATTCAGGGCTGGCACGCCAACAACGAGGTGTTCAACACCTACAAGCTCACCTCCGAAGAGGTGAAGACCTTCCTCACCTGGAACAAAAAGCACAAAACCCTGGTGGTGCTCAACGGCGGCTACGCCGACAACCTGCTGGCCATTCACCGCACGCTTTCTGTTCTGGCCCGCCGCCTGAAAGCCAGCAAAAACGATCAGGTTCTGCTGGGCGTGAAAGCTGTGCCCGTGACCCTGTTCCGCGAGGAAAAGGCGTCGCTGAACGAAGCTGTGACCTCGGTGTTTGTTGTCTTGCCCGAAACCGCTTACGCCACCGCCCCCGAACGGGCCGCGTTGCGCCGGGAGCTGGGACGCGCGGGACACCACGATTGTCTGGCCGCCGCGCTGAGCAAGGACAAAACAGTCTCCGCGGCCATTGCCGCGGCCCTGGGCGTGGACACCTTGGCCGCCCGCTTTAAGCTGGTCACCATGAACGGCGATCTGGCGCGCTAAACAATAGGGGCCTTTTGGCCCCTTTTTGTTTCACCCGCTGCTGGTTTGCCCCAAACACGAACCTGTTGACGGCTCTCATCATTTTGGCGCGCACGCGAAAAGGGGGCGGGCGCGTTGGTGGTGTCACACCAATCGTGCTCGTTCCGGCCCCATTTTTGCACCACTACAATTTGGATGTGGTTCGTTTGACGCCCGGGACCCCATCAAGAGACTGCTCCAACGCCGCTTTTAATTTCAGGCTGTCCCACGCCGCCTGAGCGTTTTCAAAATTGTAAAAGAGGGGGGTGGTTGTGCTCTTGGGCGTGCCAATAATTTGGCGGCGAACAGACCCCCCATTGCGGGCAATTTCGGTTCCCGCCCGCACAGGGGGCCCTCCAATAGAGAAAAGCAACGCTTGCGCGGTGCCCCACACACTGGGGTGCAATTGTTTCAGCGCGTCGTTCAATACGTTCAAACGGGAAGAGGCAAAACGTTGAATTAAACGCGGGTGAGTAAAAGGTCCCTGAACGTGGGGTGGTTTGAGAGTTTGTTCGGCCACAGCAAAGTATTGCGTGATGTCAATTTCCTCCAACGCCACAGTGGGCAAATACGCTTTCAGTTGAGGGTCCGCAAGGGCTTCATTTAACGTGTCGGCCACCAAAGCTGCCACACTGAAATTTTTGTGCGCCAAGTGGGGCAAAGCCACCACCAAACTGTGCAAAACAATTTGGAACGCTTTGTGCCCATTGGGAAGATTGGCTATGGTTTTCCACATCTCCAATTGGCTTGAGCCCACCAACAAGTGGTCACTCAAGTTGTGGGCAATCGGTTCAAACAACTTAACCACATCCTCTTTAGCCCAATGCTCGTGCGCGTACTCCACCCATTGATCAAACACGGGGCAGTTGGAGAAGATGGTGGAAGAGCCGTGAAAACGAGATTGAAACGCCGCTGTAATATACGGATGGTTCATCACCTCCGCCCCCCAACGGTCCAAAAGACATTTTTGCCGGTCCCAGTTCAAATCCTTTGCAAACAACCGGCTCAATTCGTACATGTCTGTATGCTGCTGCACAACAGTAGGCGCCCCGCTGTTGTCCGCCGTCCACACAATAGAGGAAAAACACGACAACGGAATAATTTGAAGAAGAGAAGCAATTTTGGGATCGTCAGGGGTGGTGTAAAGATTGGTCAACCCCGTCTCAATAAACTGGGACACAGTTTTTTGGGTGCGCGGATCGGAAAACGCCCACGCGGGGAAAACCGGGGCGCGCCCGGCAACAGCGCTTAAGCGCGTCACCACCGAAAACTCATCCATAGTCTGCATATTGTTCGACAATTGGTTGAGAATAAAAGAGAGGTGGGTAGGGGATGTGGCCCACGAAACCTGATTCTGGTGCCTAAGTATTTGTTCCCCCAGCCACAACAAAGCCCCCCGGCTGAGCAACCCGATCTGTTGGGGGTTAAATTGTCGCAAAGCTTCAATCGTCTCCGCTTCGCTGTGGCGTTGATCCCATTCCTCCAATTGTTGATAAAACCCCGAAGCTTTTTTTAAAAAACCGC
>OBJT01000053.1_pt1 | contig 25383 bp, 30 predicted proteins | sample 1519861 | NCBI WGS metagenome assembly OBJT01 (sample SAMN02401118, study PRJEB22541) | soil metagenome, isolate JX
TGCCTTAAGTGCTGTTGTGGCAAAGAAAATAATGACCAACGATCCCGCGAAGCTTGAAAAACTGAAAGACCGTTTGAAGAGTCGCCTCGAGCTACCCGCTGGCTGGCATATGGTGGGCTTACCACTTATCTCCAGCATGATCCTCGCAGTTGTGAGTTTCGCCTTTCCTCAGCCTTTTATCTGGCTAGCGTTTTTTAGTTGGTTGGGCTTGCCGAAATACGCTGTGATGGCCGCTGTCGTTCCTGTCTCACTGCTTTATAGCTTCATTACCGTTACGGCGATGGTATTCATTTCAAGAGGCTTTTTGTTAGCGATAAAAATTTATCTCGGAATGATTGCCCTGACGGTACTGGTCGCTGCTCTTTTCTTTCTGACAGCATTTATCCCGGCATTATTCGGTGCTGAACGCCATTTGTGGTTCGTTATCAGCTCGCTCTTGGGATTGATTTTAAGTGGCTGTAGTGTGAAATGTATGAATAGCGACATGTTTTTCCGCACCAATGCATTGTATTTACACAACAGAGTCTGGCGCAAGCAACTCAATATTCAGCGCCAGAACCTGTCGGTGGTAAAACGATGAAGTATTGAAATTATGCGGACTAATGGTAAAGGTGGCGGTGAATTAATGAGCGGGAAGCCGGTCATTTGATTCATTAAACGCCAAATAAAATTTCATCTCACCCGATATCCCAGCGTCACCTGATTGCTCAATATCGTCACTGATGGCGCAATCACGCCGCGCACGGTTGAAACATACTCAAACCACAGCGGCCCGCCCGTCGGGAAGTCAGCGGGCAGGGCCATTTCACCGCTTAATCCCGACAAACGCACACAGCGATTGCCACTGCATACCTGCACCCGAAATCCCATCGGCACGTTTCCATCTGTCGTGATGCGCCATGCCAGTGTGGCTGCGATTGCACCTTGCGGCGGTGCGACATCGGGCTGCACCGGGCGGCTTTTGAGGGTCTGCTTGCCTTGTGACAGCATGCCGCCGAAACTGCTGCTGCTCCATGAACCGTCTGCGGCCATTGCCAGCGGAGACATCACCAGCAATCCGCACCACATCCAGCCGCGCATCAGGCTTTACCGCCAATCAGCCACGTCATTCGTACATTGCGCTGGCTGCTGATCTCCTGACTGGAGAGCACCGCCATTTGTGGGAACATTCGCCTGAGATAACGAGACAGCATCAGACGCAGCGCCGGATTGACTAACAGCACTGGCGGCGCACCCAATCCGTCTTGGTGCATCAGTGCCTGTTCAGTCTGTTTCATCAGGCTCTCGGCAATACCCGGCTCAATGGCGCTACCACTTTGCGTGGCTTGTACCAACAACTGCTCCAATGACAGATCCAGACCGATAACCTGAATATCCACGTCACCGGGGAACCATTGTTGGGTGATGGCACGTGACAAGCGGGCGCGCACACGTGCCGTCAGTTCATCGGCATCGCTATTCGCAGTGGCAAATTCCGCCAGCGTATCGATGATGGTGCGCATATCCCGGATCGCCACACGTTCCGATAACAGGTTTTGCAGCACTTTATGCAGCGTGGTCAGGCTGATCACTGCTGGGATCAGATCTTCCACCAGTTTTGGCGCATGCTTGGTGAGCTGATCCAGCAACTGCTGCGCTTCCTGGCGACCAAACAGCTCCTCAATATGGGTAGCGATCAGATGATTAAGATGGGTGGCGACCACCGAACTGGGATCGACCACCGTAAAGCCCAGCGTCTGAGCCAGCTCACGTTGTACTTCATCGATCCACAATGCGGGTAAGCCAAAGGTCGGTTCTTTGCAGGGCGTGCCCGGCACATCACCTTCGGCGCAGCCGGGGTCGATCGCCATCCAGCGATCGGGTTGGATCTCGCCGTGGCCGATCTCCACGCCTTTCAACAGAATCCGGTAATGCGTGGGCGCCAGATCGAGGTTATCGCGAATATGCACCGCGGGCGGCAAGAAGCCCATCTGCTGCGCGAATTTTTTGCGAATACCCCGCACGCGGTTGAGCAACTGGCCTTGCTGATCTTGATCGACCATCGGAATCAACCGATAGCCCACCTCCAGCCCCAGCTCATCCTCCATCTGTACGTCAGACCAACTGGCCTCATTCACCTGCGCAGTCTCCGACTCAACGCGCGCCTGAACGGCGCCCGCCGAGGATCGTTGTGCATCTTCACGGCCTCGCAACCACCAAGCCATTCCGAGCAACAGGGCGGTAAACAGCAGAAAGACCAGGTTCGGCATGCCGGGAATCAGCCCCAACAAGCCAATCACGGCGGCCGAAAGCAGTAACACGCGAGAAGAGGTGAACAGCTGATCCACCATCTGCTCGCCAACATCCTGATCGTTAACCACGCGGGTCACCACCACACCTGCCGCAGTGGAGATCACCAGGCTTGGGATCTGCGCCACTAAGCCATCGCCAATGGTCAGCAAGGTGTAGGTTTCACCTGCCATACCCACTGACATATCGTGTTGCATGACGCCGATGATCAAGCCACCGATGATATTGATCGCCATGATCATCAATCCGGCAATCGCATCACCACGAACAAACTTACTGGCACCATCCATCGAACCGTAGAAATCTGCCTCCTGCGTCACCTCTTTACGGCGTCGCTTGGCTTCCTCTTCACCGATCAGGCCCGCGTTGAGATCGGCGTCGATCGCCATCTGCTTGCCGGGCATCCCATCAAGGGTGAAACGCGCGCCGACCTCCGCGATACGCCCCGCACCTTTGGTGATAACCATAAAGTTTATGATGATCAAGATGATAAATACGATGATGCCAATCGCGAAGTTGCCACCCACCAGGAAGTGACCAAAGGCTTCGACCACCTGGCCGGCCGCATCGGCACCGGTATGGCCCTGCATCAGGATCACGCGTGTCGAGGCGACATTCAACGCCAGCCGCAGCAGCGTTGAGAACAGCAACACCGTTGGAAACGCTGAGAACTCCAGCGTCTTTTGCGTGAACATGGCGACCAGTAAGATCATGATCGACAGCACGATATTGAAGGTAAACAGCAGGTCCAGCACAAAAGTCGGCAGTGGCAGGATCATCATCGCCAGGATGGTCATGATCAATACTGGCCCAGCCAGCAGCTGCCACCGCGTCTCTCTCAAGGTGGGCAAACGTAGTTTTGTGGCGATATTAGCCATCACTCTCACTCTCTTGGGCAAAATCCAGCGTTGCGGGAACCAGCAGATGGGTCGGGCTTGATGGACGGGTGCCATAGCCCTTGCGCCAGCGGCGCAGGCTATAAACCCAGGCCAGCACTTCTGCCACGGCGTTATACAGTTCGGTGGGGACCGGCGCGCCAGTCTCACAGTGGCGATACAGGGCACGCGCCAGCGGTGGGGCATCCAGCATGGGAACGCCATTCTCGGCGGCCAGCTCGCGGATGCGCAAGGCAATCAAGCCGCTGCCTTTCGCGACCACCACGGGCGCGCCCATGCTGCCTTCCTGATATTTGAGTGCCACCGAATAGTGCGTAGGGTTATTGACCACCACATCAGCGGTTGGGACGTCACTCATCATGCGGCGTTGAGCCATCTGACGCTGCAATTGACGGATACGACCTTTCAACAGCGGGTCGCCTTCCTGCTTTTTGAATTCGTCTTTAACGTCCTGTCGGCTCATGCGGAGCTTTTTCCAGTTGCTCCATAATTGATAAATCACGTCGAACATCACCATCGGGATCAGCGACAGGATGATGGCGAGCATGCAGAACATCAGTAATTGACTGATGTCTTGCAGTGCTATGTGCAGCGGTTCAGAGATCAAGCCGATCAGCTGATGTTTGCTCAGCATCAGGAACAGACCACCGCCCACCGCTGCCAGCAGCACTTTGAGAATGGCTTTCACCATCTCTGAGATCATTTGCGCAGAGAACAGGCGCTTAAGGCCCGACAGCGGGTTGAGTTTTTTGGCATTGAACTTGATCGCTTTACTGCTGAGGTTCAGGCCGCCGATGATCACCGGCGCCGTCAGCGCCGTGAGATAGAGGCCGCCCACCAGCGGCAGCAACGCCCGAAAGGCAATGCCGAGCAGCGATCCGGCTTGATCCAGCATATGTTGCGGATCGCGCACCAATAGACGATCAAAGGCCAGGCCGTTATGCAGCAGATGCTGCAACGCGCGCGCCAGATGATGACCTCCCCCTACCATCATTCCCCAACCCACCAGCAGCATGGCAAGGGTTGTCAGCTCGCGGGATCGCGGAACCTGGCCCTCTTCACGCGACTTTTTGATGCGTTCGGGTGTGGGGTCTTCTGTTTTCTCGTTATCACTTTGCTCAGACATGGCGCATCAGAAACCCAATGATTGCAGCAGATCGTCAACCTGCTCCTGTGAAGCCGCAATCCCTTGCGCGGTGGTGTCGATCTGTGGGCCATTCTTCAACTGCACTTCTCCCTGATCCTCAATGGGTTCGCGATCGCCCATGTTTTCCACCAATACGCTGATCAGCTCTTTTTCAATGGTGTCGATCAGTTGCATCAGACTTTGCAGCACCTGTCCGGTGAGATCCTGAAAATCCTGCGCCATCATTATCTCAGTGAGCTGTGCGTTGGTCTGCTGGGTCATCTCCGGCACGCTCTGCAAATACGCACGCGTGTCCTGCACCAGTTCACGCGCCCGTTCAAGAGGTTGGGGATCGGCAAACCAGTCATCCCAGCGATGGCTGAGCACCGCGGCATTCTCACTCAACGCCAGTTGAAGCGGGCGGGCGGCCTCGACGCTGGTCAAGGCGCGATCGGCCGCCTGAGAGGTTTTACTCACCACGTAACGTAGGCGATCGCGCGTGTTGGGAAAGGTATCCGCCACCTCAATGATGGTCTGCTCCAGACCCAGGCTGGCCATGCTATTGCGCAGCAGGCGGGTAAGCTGGCCGATGCGTATAAACAGGTCTTTCGGGTTCTCACTCTGTATATCCGGTGGTGAGCTCATGGCGGTTACCCCAACTTTTCGAAAATTTTGCCGAGCTTCTCTTCCAGCGTGGCAGCAGTGAAGGGTTTCACGATGTAGCCATTGGCACCGGCTTGGGCGGCAGCAATGATGTTTTCGCGCTTGGCTTCGGCAGTCACCATTAACACCGGCAGCTTGGCCATCACCGCATCGCTGCGAATCGCTTTTAACAGTTCCAGTCCATCCAGATTTGGCATGTTCCAGTCACTGACCACGAAGTCGAACTCGGCGGCGCGCAGCTTGTTGAGGGCGTCGTGACCGTCTTCCGCCTCTTCAATATTGTGATAGCCAAGGTCTTGCAGCAGGTTACGGACAATGCGTCGCATGGTGGCAAAGTCATCCACCACCAGAAAACGCAGGTTTTTATCTGACATCTGAGTGCTCTCCTGAACCGGCTTAATCGGTTCGCTTTCGTTGTAGGTTGTTGCTGAAACTGTCGAGTAGGCGCTGGCTCACCACGTCCAAATCCACCACTTCACAAGCGGCATCCAACGCAATGGCTTCACGTGGCATGCCGAACACCACGCAGCTCGCTTCGTTCTGTGCCATTGTCCAGGCTCCGGCCTGGCGCAGGGTGAGTAAGCCGCGTGCACCGTCATTACCCATGCCGGTCAGGATGGCAGCGCTGGCGAATTTCCCTGCCTGCTGCGCCACAGAGTCGAACAGCACATCGACAGAAGGGCGATGGCGATTTACGGGCGCGTTTTCATCGATTTGCACCTCATAACCTCTGCTGCGTCGCACCAAGGTCATGTGGCGATCGCCGGGAGCGATCAGGGCATTACCGGGCATCAGCGGCTCGCCATGCTCGGCTTCTCGTACGGCTATCTGGCACAGCGTATCCATGCGCTGGGCGAAAGATCGGGTGAAACCGGCGGGCATATGCTGAGCGATAACGATGCCAGGGCTGCTCACGGGCATCTGTGTCAACACGCAGCGCAGCGCTTCGGTGCCGCCAGTGGAAGCACCGATGGCGATCACTTGGGTGATATCGGTTTTGATGCCGGGTAACACGGCCCCCACGTTGGCGCTGTTAAGGTAGCGATTGGGATTGGCTTTCGCAGCACCACGGATTTTGTCGGCAAGCAGTGTGCCCCATACCGCCAGATCGCCCGGAATCTGGTTGCCCGGCTTGGGAATAAAATCGACAGCACCGTGCTCCAGGGCATTCAGCGTGGCGCTCGATCCGCGCGTGGTCATGCTGGAGATCATGATCACCGGCATCGGCCGCAACCGCATTAACCGGCTGAGAAAGTCCAGTCCATCCATACGTGGCATATCGATATCCAGCGTCAGCACGTCTGGGTTGAGCTGCTTGATCAGGTCGCGAGCAATCAACGGATCGGGCGCAGTGGCAACCATCTCCATATCGGCCTGCTGGTTAACGATGGCATTAAGCATGTTGCGCATTAATGCCGAATCATCCACTGCCATCACGCGTATCCGTTTCAACGTAAATCCTCCATGCGTTCGTACACTGATTGCCCACGTAGCCTGAGCGGCAGCGCGGGATGATTGAAATGTTCGGAATGGCCGACAAACAGCAAACCGCCGGGTTTCAGCAAACGGGAGAAGCGTTCAAGCAAGCGCAGCTGGGTTATGGCATCGAAATAAATCATCACGTTGCGGCAAAAGATGGCATCGAACGGCTGCGACAGCGGCCAGTGCTCATCCAGCAGGTTAATCTGCTGATATTGAATACTCGCCAGCAGTGCCGGCTTCACTTTGACGTTCGCGTAATGCTCGCCCGCGCCGCGCAGGAAATAGTGACGCTTCTGTGCCTGAGTGAGCATTTGAATGTCGCGAAACCGATAAATGCCTGCTTGTGCTTTCGCTAATACTTCGGTATCGATGTCCGAGGCCCAGACGCGCGTTCCAGCGCCGAGTGCCTCATCCAGCGTCATCGCAATCGAACAGGGCTCTTCGCCTGTCGCGGCAGCGGTACACCACACGCGGTAATCCTTTGGCCGTAAACGGGCATGCTCCGCCAGAATCGGAAAATGGTGCGACTCGCGAAAAAACGACGTCAGATTGGTGGTCAAGGCATTGATAAAGACTTGCCACTCCGGGTGCTCAGGATGAGATTCCAGCAGAGCGGCATACTGCGAGAACGTCGTCAGGTTGAGTTCTCGTACCCGTCTTGAGAGGCGGTTGAATATCATCTCTTTTTTTTGCACATTAACGACGATGCCCGCTCGTGCATAAATAAGCTTTGCCAGACGCGTTAATTCGCTCTCATTTAAACATAACATTCCCGGTAATAAGCGTGCAGTAATGGGGGTGATTTCACGCATAGCCATCTGGCCTTATACCGGGGTGTTCATTATTTCCTGATAAGCGCCCACTATTTTATTTTTCATTTGCATGCCAAAACTAAAAGAAATAGACGACTTTTGCATGGATAGCATCACATCATTTAATCCGATGTCGCTACTGCCGGACATCCACTGCTGGGTCTTATTCTTAGCTTCTATTTGCGTTTTATTTATCTCATTGATGCTGGTCATTAAGGCATCGGAGAATGAAGGGGCTTCTTGGCGAGTTGCAGGCTGACCAGCTGCCTGCTGCGCCTGGGATTGAATTTGATCGAGTACGCCGCGCAATAAAGTCACTGACATGTGGAACATCCTGATATAAGTCATAGTAGATGTTGGCAGAATATCATTTGCATCGGGATGACATAAAATCCAATAAGCCCGCACAACTTTTATCTTATTGCGCATTAAAATAAATTTATTTCAGTTAATAATGTTCGCCTGAATATTCCTGATGACTCAATACTCTTTTTACAGGAAGGCGGCATGAGTGCCACATTAAAGGATTTAAACCACCATCCGGCCGCACAAATAAAGTCCGCGCTATTATCGTTGCGTACCAGCCCGAAGCTGCTTTTTGTTATTGCAGCTGCGGCAACGCTCTCGGTGATCATCGCGCTGGTTCTGTGGGCCAATCAACAAAACTATCGCATTTTATTCAGCAGCGTCAGCGATGAAGACGGCGGTGCCATTGTGGCGCAGCTGACTCAACTCAATGTGCCTTACCGCATTGATGCGTCGAGTGGCGTGATTCGCGTGCCGGATGGGCTGGTACATGAGGCGCGCATGAAACTGGCCCAGCTTGGCTTACCCAAGGGAGGCGCGGTGGGTTTTGAACTGCTGGATCAGGAAAAGTTTGGGATCAGCCAGTTTAGCGAGCAAGTGAATTTCCAGCGGGCGTTAGAGGGCGAACTCTCGCGGACCATTGAGAATCTTGGTCCGATCCAGTCAGCGCGCGTGCATCTGGCGGTGCCCAAACCGTCGATGTTCGTGCGAGACAAGAAACAGCCGACGGCTTCCGTCAGCGTCAATCTGGTCAAAGGACGCACACTCGATGACGGCCAAGTGGTGGCGATTACCCACCTGGTTGCCAGCGCGGTCACGGATCTGGCCGCTGAAAACGTCACGATCGTCGATCAGCGCGGCAACCTACTGACGCAGAGCGGCATGCGGGGTTTGCAAACCTCACAGCTTAACTACACCAACGATATTGAGCGTGACTATCAGCAGCGCATTCAGCGCATGCTGGCCCCGTTGGTGGGGGAAAACAATGTGCGTGCCCAGGTCACGGCGCAGATTGATTTTACCCAGCTTGAGCAAACGCAAGAGCAGTATCAGCCGAATGCCGATCCACAAAAAATGGCGATCCGCAGCCGTCAGGCCAGCCAGACGGAGCAGGGTAATCAGCGCGGCGTGGGCGGCGTCCCTGGCGCGCTCAGCCACCAACCACCGACGCCAGCTACCGCGCCGATAACCCAGCCCTTGGGCTCTGGAGAAGCACAACGCCCTGCTGGCCAGCCGTATAACAACCGCAGCGATGAGACCACCAACTTTGAACTCGATCGTACGCTTATTCACAGCAAATCCAGTCTGGGTCGTATTGAACGCCTCTCCGTTGCGGTGGTGATTAATCATCTGCCGCAGGGCGATGAGGGCAGTGTCACTGCCATGAGCGAAGAACAGCTGGCACGTATCAACACCTTAGTGCAGGAGGCGATTGGCTATCGCGCGGCACGGGGTGACAGCATCAACATCATGCACGCGCCTTTCAATGGTGTGGTTGAAGAGTCTGCGCCTCCTCTTTGGCAGCAGGCCAGCTTCCACACGCTGCTGATGAACCTGTTCCGCTATCTGGTGATTGCGATCATCGCTTGGGTGATGTGGCGCAAGCTGGTGCAACCCAGCTGGGAACGCCACCAGCAGACCCGACTGCGTGAGATGGAAATGGAAAAAGAGGCGCGAGAAGAGGCGCTGGCCGCCAAAAAACACGCGGCTGAAAACGATGCTCGCTCTCGCGCCCAGCAGCGCATCAATACGGAACTCAGCACGCAGCAACTGCGTGAAATGGCACAGCAGGAGCCACGGGTCATTGCGCTGGTGCTTCGACAGTGGATGAACAAGGAGGTGCGGCAATGAATGCGGCAGAAAAGAGCGCCATCGTGATGCTGACACTGGGTGATGAGCTGGCGGCAGAAGTATTCAAGCATTTGAATGCGCATGAAGTGAAGCAGATCGGCGGTTCCATGGTCAATATGGCCGGTTTTACCCATAACCAAATGGCTGCCGTGTTGCAGGAGTTTGAAAATGACTCCAGTGAATATGCGGCGCTCAGCCTTAATACCAATGAATATCTGCGCAGTGTGCTGGTGAAAGCGCTGGGGGAAGATCGTGCCAGTTCCTTGCTGGAGGACCTGCTGGATACGCAGCAGGGCAGCAATGGAATGGAGACGCTCAACTTTATGGAGCCGCAATCGGTGTTTGATCTGATTCGCGAAGAACATCCGCAGATCATCGCCACCATCCTGGTACACCTCAAGCGCAATCAGGCCGCCGACGTGTTAGGTAAGTTCGAAGACCGCGAGCGCAACGACATCATGCTGCGCATCGCCACCTTCGGCGGGGTGCAGCCCGCAGCCTTGCAGGAACTGACTGAAGTGCTGAATAACCTGCTCGATGGTCAAAACATTAAACGCAGCAAAATGGGTGGCGTGCGCCCTGCGGCAGAAATCCTCAATCTGATGAAGACACAGCAGGAGACGTCCGCCATTGAAGCGGTGCGTGAGTACGATCAGGAGCTGGCGCAGAAACTGATCGATGAGATGTTCCTGTTTGAAAATCTTATTGAGATGGAAGATCGCCATATCCAACGCTTGCTGCAAGAGATTGAAAACGAAACGCTGCTGATTGCGCTGAAAGGGGCGGATGAAGCACTGCGTACCAAGTTCCTTGCCAATATGTCGCGCCGTCAGGCGGAGCTGATCCTCGACGATCTTGCCTCGCGTGGGCCGGTGCGCTTGTCACAGGTTGAGGCCGAGCAGAAAACCATTCTTAACATTGTGCGTAAGCTGGCGGAAGCCGGTGAGATTGTGATTGGAGGCAGCGACGATGCCTACGTCTGATCGTGCGCAATGGCGCAACTGGCAGCCAGACAACTTGCTGCATGAAACGCCAGAAGCTCCACCTGAGACCGACAACACGCCCAATGATGCGCAGCAACAAGCTGAATGGGCACGGTTACGCAAACAGGCAGAGCAGCAGGGCTTTAGCCAAGGGGTAAAGCAGGGTGAAGTAGCAGGCCATCAGCAAGGTTATGAGGCCGGCTGGCGCGAAGGCCACGAAGCGGGGGTCGCACAGGGGATGGAGCAGGCTGGCACACAGCAGCAGGCCAAGCTGCGCGAGGCAGAGAGTTGGCTGCACAATTTCACGCTGGCGATGGCAAACCTCGATAGCCTGATTCCCGGCCGCCTGGTGCAACTGGCGCTCACCGCTGTGCAGCAACTTTATGGCAGCAATACCCTGGTGGACCACCACAGGCTGCTGCAACAGATCCGCGATTTACTGCAGCAGGATGCCTTACTGCACGGCAATCTCCAGCTGTATGTGCATCCCGATGATTTTGCTGTCGTTGAGCAGGCACTGACCGAAGGGCTGAAACAGGCGGGATGGCAATTGCACAGCGATGCACAACTCTCTCCCGGTGGTTGCCGGATAACATCGGCGGACAGCGAGTTTGATGCCAGCGTAGAAACACGCTGGCAGGCGCTGTGCCAACTGATGCGCAAGGAGATCGCCTCGTGAGCCAGCAACTGCGGCAGTGGCTCAACGCCTTAGATGATATTGAAAGCAAAATCGCGTCGGTACCGGTCTATCGGCAATACGGCAAACTGACGCGCGCCACTGGCTTGGTGATGGAAGCGGTCGGGCTGTCTTTACCGATCGGCGCACTATGCCGGGTAGAGCGGCAAACTCTGCAGGGCAAAGCGGCTGTTGACAGCGAAGTGGTAGGTTTCAACGGCCACACGCTCTACCTGATGCCGCTGGAGCAGGTGGATGGCATGGTGCCCGGCGCACGCGTGTATGCGCCTGATGGCGACAGCTGTGGCGGTAAACAGCTACCGCTCGGGCCGCAATTACTGGGACGTATACTGGATGCCCGAGGACATCCGCTTGATGGGGGCGCCATGCTGGGTAAACCGCTGGCGAACTTAGTCACGACTTCACTCAATCCGCTGCATCGCGATCCGATCAAAACCGTGCTGGATGTTGGCGTACGGGCGATTAACGGCCTGCTGACCGTGGGGCGTGGGCAGCGTATGGGACTGTTTGCGGGTTCGGGCGTCGGTAAAAGTGTGCTGCTGGGCATGATGGCGCGTTTCACCAATGCTGATGTGATTGTGGTTGGCCTGATTGGTGAGCGTGGGCGCGAAGTGAAGGATTTTATTGAAAATATTCTCGGTGAAGCGGGGCGCGAACGGGCAGTCGTCGTCGCCGCACCCGCAGATGTTTCCCCTCTTCTACGTATGCAGGGCGCGATGTATGCCACGCGGATTGCAGAAGATTTCCGCGATCGCGGTTTAAACGTTTTGCTGATCATGGATTCCCTGACGCGCTATGCCATGGCTCAGCGCGAAATTGCGTTAGCCATCGGTGAACCCCCCGCCACCAAAGGCTACCCGCCATCGGTGTTTGCACGCCTTCCTGCGCTGGTCGAACGCGCCGGTAACGGTGTGGCGGGAGGGGGATCGATCACCGCGTTCTATACCGTTTTGACGGAAGGCGACGATCAACAAGATCCCATCGCGGATGCAGCACGCGCGATTCTTGACGGCCATATCGTGTTATCGCGCCGTCTGGCGGAGAGCGGCCACTATCCCGCCATCGACGTTGAGGCATCGATCAGCCGTGCCATGACTGAGCTGATCCCGCCAGTGCAGTTCCGCAAGATCCAACGCTTCAGACAACTGCTGGCCTGCTACCAACGCAACCGCGATTTGGTCAGCGTAGGCGCGTACGTGCAGGGCAGTGATGCCTTGCTCGATCAAGCAATCGAGCGCTTTCCCGCGCTGGAGGCTTTTTTGCTACAGGCCATCCACCAACGCAACCGTTATGACGATGCGACAGCAGCGCTGACGAAGCTATTTCCTGACATCACGGAGTGACGATGAATAACCCCAATCCGATGGTTATGCTGCGAGACAGAGCAGAAGAAACACTCAGCGCGACGACACAAGCGCTGGGTACGGTGCAGCAGAGTCTGCAGCAGGCGATGGCGCAGCATCAACAGCTACAGAGCTATCAGTGTGAATACCAGCAGTCACTGCGTCAGGGGATGATGGGAGGAGGCATGTCGGTGGCACATCTGATCAATCATCAGGCGTTTATTGTGTCGCTGGGTCAGGTGGTTAAACAGCATGAGGGCCAGATTGATCGCTGCGAACAAGCGGTTGATCGGGCTAAGCGACGCTGGATCGATGACAAACAGCGGCTGAATGCCTTCGAAACACTACTGGAGCGGCGGCAGGGTGCACAGGCGTTACAGGAAATACGCCGTGAGCAGAAGTTGATGGATGAGTGCGCCCAGCGCGTGAGTCAAAGGCGTGTGCGCCCATGAGAATCGATCTTACGGCACTTTTTAGCGGGAAACTGCTTGCCTTGCTGCCCGCCCAAGTGCCGAACGGCAGAGGGTTTACTGAACTTATGCAGGAAAAACAGCAGGCTAACGAGCTGGGGAGTGACGTGCCGATGATAACGCAAGAGCTGCCCCAGGCACTTCCGCTGCCACCACCGGCTATCGAGTCGTCACCCGCTATCCCCTCGGCGCTGACATCTGCCATCCGGCCGCTACCGGCCTCCGTGCCCGAGACTGCGTCAGTGCAGCCAGCTGCAGAACCGCGTCAATACAATCCGCAGTGGCAGCTACAGCAGTTAGTGATCCAGCACGCCGCCGCACCTGAATCGTCTACCCAAGTGCCACCCACCTCTGGTGTGCCGCCATTGGCGCCAGCCGTTCACCCAGAGTTGCCGCCAGTCGCTGCCGAAGGGATGCCATTGGCTAACACCGAAGGGGGCGTTGAGCCGGTTCAGTCGGTTCCGAGTAGTCTGCTGGCGAGCACGCCCGGTTTGCGCCCTGTGCCAACCCCACCGCTGATTGCCACCGCCGTCATCCATCAGCCACCGCAGTCACCGCAATGGCAGCAGGAGGTCAGTCAGCACATTGTTACGCTAAGTCGCAACGGTGTGCACAATGCGGAAATCCGCCTGCATCCCGAAAGCTTAGGGTCACTGCAGATTTCCCTGCGCGTGCAGCATGAGCAGGCGCACATTCACATTGTGAGCGAACATGCGGTGGTGCGTCAGGCCATGGAACAAGCATTACCGCAGCTGCGAGCGGCGCTGGCCGAGTCGGGTATGCAGCTGGCGCAGGCAAATATCAGTGGGGATAGCGCGAATGCGCATACTGGCGAACGGCGGGGTGCGCCTCAGCCACAACAGCCCCCGTCTGAAACCCATGATCATCATGGTAATGAAGATGAATCCGTGAATACCGTTTTAACGCCACCACCAGGTAATAGCAGTGCAATAAATACCTTTGTGTAAAGAGGTTAATTAGCGTCAGAAGTGAATTGACATTGGTTAATTTAATTAACATTGAAAGCGTTATAATAAAATCATTCGTGACGGCATTATTTATTGTTCGTGTTTATATGATCAATAGATAGCAAGGTTGCGGGAACACTCTATTTAAAAGCACCTCTGAGTATATTCATTATGGATGAAGAAAATAATCATAAGCCAAAGCGTAACCGCCTGCGATCAATCCTTATTATTACCCTGGCTCTGGCGGTGATTGCCAGCGCGGGTGTCGCGGGGTATCTGTTTTGGCAAAGTAAAATGGCACAGCCTCCTGAAGAGGATGCTCCAGTGGTGGTGGCAAAAGTAGAGCCTGTTTATGTGGCTTTCAATACTTTCACCGTGAGTTTAAAACCCACCGATGATGAAGTCGATCGCGTACTTTATTTGGGTATAACGGTGAGTTTTACGGAATCGGATTCCGTCGCGACCTTAACCAAATTTATGCCGGAATATCGCAGTCGGCTGTTTATGTTATTTACGCAGCAGACTTATGAAGGCTTATCGACGGATGAAGGAAAAAGTCAGCTGATTAGCCGTATTCAACATGAACTCAGTCAGCCCTTGGCACATCAGCAAATGATTATGCCCGTTGAGGTGTTAATTAATGAATTTATTCTGCGGTAATCATTATGTCTGATAGCTTTTTGTCTCAGGATGAAATTGATCGCTTGCTGAATGCCGACAGTGACAATAGCGAAGCGCAGCAGGGCGAAGCCGAAGTGCCGGGTATCACGCCCTATGATCCCCACACGCAGCGTCGTGTGATCCGTGAGCGTCTGCATTCACTGGAGATCATCAACGAACGCTTCGCTCGCCAGTTCCGTATGGGGCTGTTTAATCTGCTGCGCCGTGGCCCAGATGTCACTGCCGGGAATATTCAGATTCAGTCATACCACGAGTTTGCGCGCAATTTACCGGTGCCAACCAACCTGAATTTGATCCATTTACACCCGTTACGCGGTACGTCGCTGATGGCGTTTTCACCGGGGCTGGTGTTTATGGCCGTCGATAATCTGTTTGGTGGCGATGGACGGTTTCCCACCAAAGCCGATGGTCGAGAATTCACGCCGACCGAACAACGCGTGATTCATCGCATGCTCAGTATGGCGCGTGAAGCCTATGAATTTGCCTGGAGCACCATCTTCAGCATCAAAACCGAATATATCCGCTCGGAGATGCAAGTGAAGTTTACCAATATCACCTCATCGCCCAATGATGTGGTGGTCACCACGCCGTTTTCGATTGAGATCGGCTCGCATCGCGGCGAATTCAATATTTGTATCCCTTTCAGCACTATCGAGCCGCTTCGTGAGCTGTTAAGTAATCCACCGATGAGCCACACCCGCAGCGAGGATGCTAACTGGCGCGGCATGCTGGCGAGCCAGATGCGTGAAACCCAGCTTGAGGTCGTGGCGACGATGACCGAAATGGAAACCCGACTTTCTCGCGTCATGAGCATGAAGCAAGGCGATGTGCTGAGCTTCGACAAACAAGAACGTATTACCGCCAGCGCGGGCGGCGTGCCGATTTTTACCGCGCAGTATGGCGCCGTTAACAACCAATATGCACTCAAGGTTGAGCAGATGATTCAGCCCGCATTGTCATCATTAAGCAAGGAGCCACTTCCCCATGAGCGATAACTCTACATCGACGAATGCCGAAGACACGTCTATCGACAATCTGTGGGGAGACGCACTGAACGAGCAGCAAACCTCCACTAGCGCGATGGCACCAGAAGTTGAAGATCTCAGCCTTATCATGGATATCCCGGTAAAAATGAGCGTGGAGCTGGGGCGCACGAAAATGACCATCAAAGAGCTGCTGCGTTTAAGCCAAGGCTCGGTGGTGGCGCTGGATGGCCTGGCCGGTGAGCCGCTGGATATTCTGATCAATGGCTATTTGATTGCCCAAGGTGAAGTGGTGGTGGTGTCGGACAAATTCGGTATCCGCATCACTGAGATCATCACGCCCTCTGAACGCATGCATCGCCTGAGCCGCTAATGAAGCCACTCCTTCCAGATGAATCAGGGTTGATGACGCTCATCGGTGCGCTGGCCTGCGTGCTGCTGCTGATGGTGGCACTTGCCTGGTGTGCCCGGCGCAGTGGCTGGGTGCAGCGTTTCCAGCGCAGCCAACAAAGCATTCATGTACTGACCAGCGTTTCGCTTGGCGCACGTGGAAAGGTGGTGCTGGTGGATGTGGGTGAACACCGGTTTTTATTAGGGGTCACCGCCAGCCAGATTACTTGCCTCAGTCGGGAAAAAGTCGAGGGCGACGCATGACGGGCCGGACCCTGTTGGCGCTACTGTTGTGGCTTGTCGCGAGCAGTGCTGGCGCCGCAAACAGTGACATCGTGCTGGCACGCCCCACCGAGGCGGCGGGATGGACGTTACCGCTGCAAACCTTAGTGCTGCTGAGTAGCTTCGCCTTTATTCCCGGCATCTTGCTGATGATGACCGGTTTTACCCGCATCGTGATCGTGCTGGGGTTACTGCGCAATGCACTGGGCACGCCAACCGCACCGCCGAATCAGGTGTTGATAGGCTTGGCGCTGTTCCTCACCTTTTACGTGATGTCGCCAGTGTTGAGCCAAATCCACCAGACGGCATGGCAGCCGCTGCAAAGCAACAGCATCACCATGGAACAGGCGTTGACTGAAGGGGTGAAGCCGCTGCGTGCGTTTATGCTCGATCAGACACGAGAAAGTGACCTGGCGCTGTTTGCCGGTATCGCTAAAGTCGACATGATCGAGGGGCCGGAAGCGGTGCCGCTGCGCATCCTGGTACCCGCGTTTGTTACCAGCGAACTGAAAACCGCCTTCCAGATCGGCTTCACCATTTTTATCCCGTTTTTAATCATTGATTTAGTGGTCGCCAGCATTCTGATGGCGTTGGGGATGATGATGGTGCCGCCCACCACCATCGCGCTACCGTTCAAGCTGATGCTCTTTGTGCTGGTGGATGGTTGGCAGCTGCTGTTGGGTTCACTGGCACAAAGTTTCTATAGCTAAGGGATAAGTGATGACACCAGAAAGCGTCATGATGCTAGGGATGCAGGCGATTAAAGTCGGCTTGATGATCGCGGGCCCGTTGTTACTCGCCGCGCTGGTAACGGGACTGGCCATCAGCATTATGCAGGCCGCGACTCAGATCAATGAAATGACCATGACCTTTATCCCCAAGATCCTGATGATTGTTGGCGTGGCAGTCCTGCTTGGCCCGTGGATGCTGAAAATTTTCATTGAATATGTGCGCACGGTGTTTACCACTCTTCCTTACGTGATTGGCTAAGCATGTTGGTGTTGGCTCCCGAGCTGCTTGCTGCACATCTCAGCCACACTTTTTTTATTATGGTGCGGGTCGGGGTACTGCTGTTTGTCGCCCCCATCTTTAGCGAGAAGGTGATCAGTAAACGGCTACGTGCAGGACTGGCCTTGCTGATTGCCTTACTGATTGCTCCCTCTCTGCCTGAAAGCCCGGTGTCACTGATGTCGTGGAGCGCAGTCTGGCTGCTGGTCAAACAAGCCATGATTGGCGCCGCGCTTGGACTCACGCTGCAACTGCTGTTCGCCGCAGTGCGACTGTGCGGGGAGATCGTTGGCATGCAGATGGGACTCTCCTTCGCCACCTTCTTTGATCCCAATAGCGGTAACTCACCGGTGATTTCGCGCTTTCTCAACCTTCTGGCGATGCTGCTGTTTCTCAGCGTTAACGGACATCTGTGGCTGTTGGCCTTACTGGCAGAGAGCTTTGTCACCTTACCCGTGAATGCCGAGCCATTGCACGCTGGAGGTTTGCTGTATGTGGTGAGTCTGGCGGGGGTGATTTTCAGCCAAGGGCTGATGATGGGGTTGCCCATCATCACACTGCTGTTGTGCATCAATATGACGCTGGGATTATTGAACCGTCTAACGCCTCAGCTCTCAATCTTCGTGGTAGGTTTTCCTCTGACGCTGGGCGTTGGCATGCTGGCGCTGTTTCTCATCACGGATACGTTACCGCCATTCTTGATGCGGCTGATGACACGCATATTTGCCGAGATGGAACAGCTGCTGGCAGCGCTATGGTAACGGCGTCATCCCATCCACGCTGTAACAGCACAATTTATCGCGCATTTGCCTGTTCAGCCTCGCGTAACAAAACCTGGCGCTACCTGACGCAAATATTTCGCATCACGCTTTCTGTACCGGTGCCCAGCACCTTGCCGTTGAGCAGGTACAAGGCAATCACGCTGACATCACCCACCCGGAGATGTGGAAAAACATACTCCTGAACGACGTCATCGCTGCTTCTGTCGCCCAAGCCACGGCTGTGGTGGGTGACATTAAGCTTCAACAGGTTGTGATGAGACAAGCCACTAAACCACACGGCCCGATGAATCGGGGTGATGGGCGCGATACGCTCCCCTTCAACAAAGTGGGACAGCGTGCCGAGATAGCTCATATGGCCAGAATGGACGCCATCGCGGTAGCTGCGATACACCCCTTTGATCAGTACCCACTCGCGCTCACTTTTGATGTCATAAAATGCCAGCGGAAAGCTGCACTGCGCATACTGCGTAGAGATAATCCACCAACGCCCAAATACGCTTATCAGCGCCAGTAACACACCAAAGAAAAAGAGCCCGAAGGGCGGTAATTTAATTAACGCGGAAATAGTAGGATTCACAGGCATTGCTGTCTTCCTGTAACGGTTGTTGACAGGCAATCACGCCTTGATGTTGGTGGGCGCTGGGCGCACCTAGCGTGATATACAACTCTTTGGCGGCAGGTTGATCAGGGCCTAAAACATAGCGGGTATAGGTTCGCAGCGTGGCTTCAATCAGCGCATGTTGGGTGTGCTTATTTTTGGGCACCCATACCCGGCTTTCAGCAGGGGTGGCCTCACCTTGCCAGGTGACAAAGTCTATTTTTTTAGGCGTGAGCAGAAAAAGATGTTGTGCGATTAACGCGGTGACGACACCGGCGGCAATGCCGCCTGCGGTGGTCAACCCGGCGCGTTTCCAACGATAAGGCTGAGTTTCGGGCGCGAGCAGGGAAAGTGGCACAGGAAAGGGAATGGGCACGGCAGGGACAGCATCGCGCACAATCAAGCGATAACCGCTGCGTGTCACGGCCAGTAAATTAATCTGTTGATCCAGTTCCAGTGACACCAGCGCCCGCCGTAGTTTACTGATCATCACTCGTACGCTGTTGTCGGTGGCGGAAAAGCCCACGTTGCGCCAACCGATATCCATGAGTTGTTCTTGTGACAGGACTTCACCTTGCGCTTCTGCCAGTGCATAGAGGCAGAGCGCGGCGCTGGCGGGCAGCGTGACAGACATACCATCCTGCTTGCGAATCAGAAGACGTGTACGTCGGTTGACTGTTGCCGATAAACCGAGGGGGATCATATTGTTCATGTTGGATTTTTTATTCAGGGTAAAATTTGGGTCGATCGTTAATCTTTTGAAAGCCAGTGACCGATCCCCTGTAAGACGGCTTAAGAGTGCCAGATTTTGTGGGGGAATCAGGCTTTATTTTTTGGCCAGAAGCTTTAACATCCCTCTAATCATTAAGGTTATTTATTCAATAGATTCACATTGATTGAGAAAGATATTTTCTATCAACAATTAACAAATTCTGCATCACGTACTGTCCGCTTCTGACGCGAATAATGGTTAAAATTTTTCATGTAAAGGGGCGGTGACGGAATGGAAAAAAAGCCCTCCAGAGGAGGGCAAAAATGCACATGGAAGATAGATAACGGCAGTAATTAACGCAGCAGGCTCAGTACATTCTGCGGTACCTGATTCGCCTGGGACAGCACGGAAACCCCCGCTTGTTGCAGGATATTGGCTCGACTCATTGAGGAGACCTCAACCGAGAAGTCGGCATCCTGAATGCGGGAGCGGGCTTCGCTGGTGTTGATCACGGTGGAATTGAGGTTGGCGATAATCGAACCGAAGCGGTTTTGAATCGCACCCAGATCGGAGCGGAAGCTGTTTACATCGGTCATCGCTTTATCCATGCGATCGAGCAAATGGTTGGCGACTTTGCGAATCTCATGACCATCGCGTTCAGTCGCGTCAGCAATGCCGACGGCTTGGCTAGCCGCATCATCCCAGGTAAAGGATTTCACTTCACCGTCTTTATTGATGGCAAAGTAACTGCCGTTGTCTGCTTTGAAGACCTGCATTTCCGTGTCGGCCATGTCCGCACCAAAGATGTCGTTAGACATCTGGTTCAGCGTGGCTTCATCAATCAGCTTGCTACCGATTTGCGCGCCAATGCCCTGGCTCTTCAGGTTTTTCAGATCGCTTGGGCCATTTTTCAGAATATCGAAATCCAGGTTGGAGATTTTTTCCTTCACTGAGAGGGTATCGATTTCAGAAGGATCGCCTGGCGTGGCATTCGCCTGGAAGGTGATGTCCAGCTCAACGGCGCTGCCTGGGTTTGCAGCATCAGCCGCAAAGAAGCGTACATTGCCTTTGCTATCTTCCATGGTCACAACTTCAGTGTCAGCCGCTGCACCGCCCACAATGGCCGTAATCTTGGCCAGTTCTGTCGCGTTCATCTCAAAGGGTTCAGCCATACCCGGCACATCAATAAGATCATCCACTGCTCGCGTCACGCCTGCAGTGGTGAACTTTGAATCCATTGGCAGACTATCAATGATTTTTTCAAAGTCTTTAGCAAAGGTATCCAGCCCCAGCGAACCAAGAGCCATTTTTGGCAGGTTGATATCAATGGTCTGGCCATCTTTATCCCCAATCTGGATCGAGAGTTTCTGCTGCGATCCATCGAGCATTTTCACACCGTTAAAGTTAGTGGATTCTGCAATGCGGCCAATCTCATCCAGACGCGCAGTGATCTCTTTTTTGATTGATTCACGGTCCTCTTTAGAGTTGGTGCCGTTTTTGGCCTGCACGGTCAGCTCACGAATACGCTGCAAGTTCTCATTCACTTCTTCCAGCGCACCTTCCGTGGTTTGTGCCAAAGAGATGCCATCATTGGCGTTACGCGTAGCCTGACTCAGACCACGTACCGATGAGGTGAAGCGGTTAGAGATGGCCATACCGGCGGCATCATCTTTGGCACTATTGATGCGTAAGCCAGAAGAGAGACGCTCAATGGCGGTTCCCAGTGAGTTCTGTGATTTGTTCAAATTATTTTGAGCCATCAGACTCAGTGCGTTGGTATTAATGACCTGGGCCATAATCAATATCCTTTTAACCAGTGAATGCTGCTTAATAATGGCAGCTGGAATATGCGTTCTAGCTCACGCATACTTTATTCATCGGGAGGGTGTGTTATCGCTAAAATATTTTTATTTATTTTCAACTTAACGCTGAAAATAGCGGCATCAGTAAAGGCTGTTCGTTAGTTAACTTGAAAGAGTGTAAATAATTAATCTTAATTGACAATATACCGATGGGAATGTTGACACCTCATTCTTTCAAGGATCATCAACATGACAACACCTATTTCAGGACTTGGCGGCTCAGGGTTAGATATTCAGGCGTTAATGGAGCAGATAAAAAGTGCTGAGAGTAAAAAACTTAATCCTTACTTAAACAAGCAAAGTACTTTCAACGGGCAGGTATCATCATGGGGGAAAATATCCAGCTCACTGTCCACCCTCAAATCCAATCTCGATAAACTCAAGGATGAAGGATTTAATGGTGTCAGCATTGGTGACAATAAAGCCTTTAAAGCCACGGCAGGATCGGGGGCAATACCAGACAGTTATTCGATTATTGTTGAGCAATTAGCCAAAGCACATAAGATTGGCTCACCCGCACAGGACAGCAACAGTGAGCAGTTGGGAGACGGTTCAGATTCCCGTACCTTGACGATCACTCTCGGTAATGGCAAGCCTCTCGACGTAGAATTAAAAGATGATGAAACGTCATTGGTGCAAATCGCCAAAAAGATTAATGCCAAAAATGGCGATGTCAGTGCCTCCGTCATGCCCGCGGAGGGCGGCAAGTTTCAGTTGGTGGTCACCTCCAAGAAAACCGGTAACGAGGGCGAAATCAAGATGAGCGTCAGCGGTGACAGCCAACTAGCAGACATGCTGAACTACGATCCTAAATCCGCCAATATTCCGGGTGAGCCCGGTTACGATCCCAATCGGATGAAACAAGTCTCTGCCGCGCAAAATGCCGTGATGAAAATAGATGGCATTACCGTCGAACGTAGCACCAATACCATCAGCGATGCGATTGAGGGCATTACTTTCGAATTGCGCGAAGTCTCCGAAAAAGATAAGGACGATCCCACACTGTTTAAACCGGAAACGCTGTCAGTGACGGCGGACACGTCAAAGGTGAAGGGGCTGATCGAAGAATTCGTTAAAAACTACAATAGCTTCCTCAGCACCTCGGCCAGTGCCAGTGCTTATAAGCCAGCGGAAAAAGGCGCGCTGGAGCAAAACAAACAGAATGGCCCGCTATTTAGCGACGGCACATTGCGACGCCTCAATAGCCAGTTGAAGTCTGCCGCCGGAGGAAATGTTGGTGATGCCAGTGAGCTTTACTCATCGCTGGCCAGTATCGGTATTACGGTAAAATTTGAAGAGGTTAAACCCGGCGAAGAACGTGCTGGCTTACTCGGCACGCTGACGATTGATAATAAAAAACTCGATGCCGCGCTGAAAGAGCACCCAAAAGATGTCGAAGCGCTTTTCCTCGGCAAAGAGGGGGCGCTGGGCATTAAAGATGAGATGGGGGAAGTGTTCAAAACATATTTAGGAGACAGCGATGCGATTCCTAAGAGTGAGGGCATTATTGCTGCCACTATTAAAGGTATCAAAGAACAAGAAGGGCGCGTGGCAAAGCAGCTTGAGCGCATGGAACAGCGTATCGAAGAGAGTCTGAAGCGTCAGCAAAGTGAGTTTATCCGTCTTGATAAGGCTCTCACCAACATCAATGCCATGAGTCAGCAATTGCAAGGTGCGTTGGCGGGATTAGGCTAAGAGAGCAACCATGAATCATAACAGTGCCTATTCAACGGTATTTATTGAGAGCCAAATCACCGGCGCGTCGCCGCATCAACTGATTGTGTTGCTCTATGACGGCGCGATCAACGCCATGCGACGCGCCGAAATCTATTTTGAGACCGGCAATGTGGCACGGCGTGGGGAGATGATCTCCCGCGCCATCAACATCATTGATAACGGTTTACGTGCCGGGCTGGATCATCAGATGGGGGGAGATATTCCGGCGGATTTGGAGCGATTATATGAATATGTGTCGCGCAATTTGCTGTTGGCGAACCTGAATCAGTCGGCGTCGTCATTACCGCCGCTGATCGCGTTAATGGTGGAGATGGCCGACACCTGGAAAGCGATCGATCCGCAATGTCAGCAGGTGAAACATGTGCAATGAGGCCGTGGCGCATATTGAGCACATGCTGGAACGTCAGCAGCAGCTGTTATCACTGGCAGAACAGCAAGCCTGGGGCGCTTTCAGCGAGGGTATTGAGCACTACAGGCAGCAGATGATTCTTTTGATGGAGGTGGATATCAACCCTTTGGAGGAAACGTGCCGTCGCGAGGTGACGGCGCGTTTGGCGCATCTCCTGACAGAGAATGCGCGGCTGATGCAGCACATTCCTGTGCGTCTGACCGCGCTGCGCAGTGAGATTACCGCATTGCAAAAGTCTCGCCATTCTGCTCGAGCCTATAACGAGATTTTACTCGGTTAAACACTGATATCGTATTTCCCCCCGCCAGGTTCCTGGCGGGATTCACCGCTGGGGCCGTATAACCGGTGATGCCCTCCCACCCGATCAACCACCTTTTGCACCTGCTGGTTTTTATGCAGATGGCCCTGTAGCTGAACGTCAACCTCAGCATTCAGCGCCTGCGTGCGGCGAACGCGGTCGGCAATGTGTTGCCATATGACGAACAACCGCACCTGATGCGGATAAGGTGCGGCAGTCGCTAAGCGCGTTTCCTGCTGTAATCGCTGTTCATCATAGTGTTGTAGCGTGGCAAGCAGTCTGCTTTTGCTGTCGGTCAGCACTTGTAACGCCACTGGGTTGATCTGGGGGCGGCTGAGCTGATTCACTTCAGCCACCATGATGGCGTCCAGCTCTTCCAGCGCAGTTTTCATTTCTGCCAATATGGCATGCAGTGTCTCCATCGCGTCAGATACCCGTTACTGCTGTAGCGAAACCATGTGCTGCACCATGCTCTGTGCCACGGTGTCGGCTGCCAGGGGTAATTCGCCGGCTTCCAGTGCCGCCCGCAGTTCAGCGATGCGAGCAGAATTGACATCGCGGCTGTCGTCGCTCTTCATCTGCGTGATGATATTGCTTAACGTCACGGAGGTTTTGCTTTCCGAGTCGGGAGAAGGAGTATTGCGCTGTGGTTGCTCCGAACGTGATTGCAGCTCATGGCTGACCACGGCAACGGGAGCGATGGGTGGGGTGCGATTAATCATGATGTCCTCAATGATCACAGGTGATAGATAACCTTTACATCGGGGAGTGGCGAAAAAACTAAAATTATTGTGCCAGAGGAATCTTCACGTGCCCGTCTACTGCCACTATCCCGCTTAAGGTGTGTCCATTGCGCGTTTGCACCCGCACTCTGCCATTGACTGCGGCATGATCCAGCACCTTACCTTGGCTGCGAATGTGGAACCCCTCGCCAGAAGTGACAATGTCCACTGTCTGACCCGCACGCAGCAGCCATTGCTGACGCAGCAAGGCAGGCAATAGCGGCTTGCCAGCTTCAAGATCACGCGTCAGGCGTTGCCCCAAAATATCGCTGGCGCGAAACATCACCCCTGCGGGTTGTGCTGCAAGATCGCCACGTTGTATCACGATATCCGCAGGCTCAATGAGCTGGCCTGCCGGCAAGGCGTGACGCGCCACCCACCAGCTGGCTTCGGCATGAATGCGGATGGGCAAGAAATGCTGACGCGCACCACAGCGTGCGATGAGTGTGCGCCGCCCAACTAAACGTGCATCTTTGCCCGCCAGACGCAGCACCGGTTGATCGCACAGTGCGGCAACCTGTTGGGGGGTGGCAAGCAGGGTGGCGTGGCGTTCGATGTTACCGTCGCGGCTGGGAGGTGTCAGTAGGGCATCCAACCGCCGCATGAGCTGCTGCTCTGTGGAAATCGCGGAGGCCATGCTGGAGGGGATGGGCGCAATATATCCAACCAGTACGCAGAGGGTCAGCTTTATCCAATCACGTCTCATGGTGATGCCTTATTTCATTATTCTGTCTCAATGATAAATCGACTCATTATTATTTTAATGTGAAAAATGAAAGCATTTTTGTCGCTTATTAAATGCTTGTTAATTTAAGTCGTTAATAGCGCTTATTTTCGTGCATTCCTCGCGTTGTGAGATTTATTTTTTCCTGTCTACACTGCTTGCGTTTAATAATGCAATATGGGTTTTTCTGTTATGAATAACAAACTTGATGATGCATTTCATTTTCAACAGCAGGCGCTAAGTTTATTA
>OBJT01000054.1_pt1 | contig 25350 bp, 25 predicted proteins | sample 1519861 | NCBI WGS metagenome assembly OBJT01 (sample SAMN02401118, study PRJEB22541) | soil metagenome, isolate JX
TATATTTTAAATGCTTATTGTTTGTCTTTGATTTTCAGCCAACTTTTTCATGATTCAGCCGTTTATCGGTTTATTGGTAAAAAACATTTAACAGGAGTTGAACATAAAATAACAAACGAGTAATTTAGTACTTGCTAAGCGAACTACTCAAGGATTGGAAGTTCAGGTTGTCATTAAAGAAAAACGACAGTGGACAGTTTAGAGTAGTGAAAGTCAAAAAAATAAATGCTCTTGGGAGAGTGCTCAATGAAAATGTTTACTAAACTAGTTTTAGTTTCTTCAATGGCGATTAGCGCAAATGCAATGGCTATGCAGTCAATGGATGATGCTGCACTAAGCGCTGCAACAGGTCAAGATGGGATCAATATTGGTATCGCTTTAGATGCTCGTGGTATCTCTATCGACAAATTATATATTCACGATAACGATGGTTTGGACACAGCAACAGGTATCACTGGTGCAACTGGCGTAGCGGGTGCAATTGCAATTGATGGTATTACGATCACTCAAACTGGTACAGGTAATTTACTTGATTTATTGATTGATACTGATGCGGGTACATCTGGTGAAGCATTCCTTAACATCGCTGCAAGTGTTGGTGCAGTAGATATTAGTATTGGTTCAATTGGTGTTGCGCCATCAAACGGTGCTAGTTTGACTGATACTACAACGGCTGTTCGTGGTGTTACAGGAACACCAACTGAAATTCTAACAGGATTAGACCTATCTTTAGGTGCAATCTCTGCTAATGTTCAATTGGGTGCTACGCCACAAGGTGCGATGATCAAACTTGATTCTACTCTAGAAGGTGGCTTGACGATTTCTAACCTTGGTATTAATGATGCTGCTGGTGGTGGTCAAATCTACCTAGACAATATTTATGTACGTGGTGCTGGTAACACTACTGGTGATCTTGATATTGATACAGATATTTCTGTAACGAATGCGGGTCTTCGTATACAAAATAATAGTACTCAAAATATGAATGTGTATATCGCAGGTGTGCGTTTAGGTGCTAGCGCAACTGGTGCTACTAACGCATCAATTGGTGATATTGAAATCCAAGGTTTAAATGTTGGTTCATCTACAATCACGATTTCTGGTTACTAATCAGTTTCCAAGCGAAAAAAGCGCATTTTGCGCTTTTTTTGTTTATTGAAAATAATCTTTATGAACTAAAAGTACCTTACAGATATTTTTATGGATACATAAAGCTGGTCTTATTAAAGAAAATATACATTTCGTCAAAAAAAATAAAAAAAAGCTGTATTTTTTCATAAAAAAAGGTATCTTCAACATGCAGGGACGTAGTGTTTTAATGATTGAAACACTAAAAATAAAATGAATAAGGCAAGTGCTGCCACGGTTAGAAAAAGAGACTTATGTTAGAGATCGCTTTAGGCTCGGCATTGATGTATTACTTTACAACGCAAGCCTTTGAAATAGAAAAAAAACCGGATGGGACTGTGTATTATACAGAAACCCTAGACTCTCGTAATCCTTCGTTTACACGGAATCACCGCGAAGCCGTCACTATTAAGCCTGCTGTGGAAGATCAGTTCCGCGGTATTGTACGTCAGGCTTACGATTATAGCTGTGGTTCAGCAGCATTAACTACATTATTAAATGGTTATGCTGGTTTGAGTTTAACAGAACAGCAAACAATGTCTGGTTTACTACAGTATGGTGAATATCAGCGAATCATTGAGCGTCGTAGCTTTTCTTTGTTAGATATGAAAAGGTTTGTGGCTGCATTAGGGTTAAATAGCGGGGGCTATCGAGGGCAGTTTTCTGACCTTGCTGCATTAAAGCAACCTGCAATTGTCCCAATTACTTATGCAGGTTTTAAGCACTTTGTGGTTTATAAGGCATATAAAGATGGACGTGTATATATCGCTGATCCTGCTTTAGGTAATATTAGTTTTGATGAAACACGCTTCAAAGAGGTCTGGGATAATAACACGCTCTTTTTGGTTGATGTACCTGAACAATATCGAAAGAATCTTTTGGCTTTACAAGATGCGGATATGCGACATGTTGAAGATGCGACAATCAATAAATATGCACTTGTGGATACTCAGTTTCAAACGCCGCGTTTTGAGCGTTTAGCCGATCGTGCTTCGACGATGCGCCGAGTTATAGATACCAATCCAGATTCAACTCGTTATAACCAACCAGTAACGACTTATATGCGAATGTACTATAAGCGCAAATAGTTCTTAAGTTTTAGTAAATTAAATGCATAAGTAGGATGTTAGAATGAATAATCAATGGATGAATATGAGTGTGCTTGCCTTAAGTTTAAGTGCAATCACAACAACTCTTTATGCTGAAGAACAACCTCAAGTAGATTATGCTGAGCAAGTGCAAGCTGAGCAAGAAACATCAGCAGGTGATGTGGTTGAGTCGGTTGTTGTGCCAGATGGTGGTGCGAATCAAGCAGCGAGTGCTTTGCAACAACAAGAAGGTGATGCATCACAAGAAGCAAATTTACAAGAGGTCTTTACGGCAAGCGAGCGTCAATATTCTTTGATCAAGAAGGGGACTATATCTTCATATTATGATATTGATTATACCTATTATAGAGATAGCCGTATTGATGCATCATTGGAAGATGGACGTTTAAATAACTTACGTGTTGAAGAGGATGCGAACCATACTCTGACCAATACCTTTACTTTGCAATATGGTGTCTTGGATAACCTGACTTTATCTGCATCGTTGCCCTTTATGGCAAAAAAACAATTAATAGATGATAAAACGGCTGCAGGTTTAGGAGATATTTCTTTTAGTGCGCGTTGGGAACCATTTCCACTGAAACAAGGTCGCCTTCCTTTAATTATTTTTGGTAGTGCATCGACTAAGACAGGGGATAGTCCTTATGAAATTGCGATTGATGAGTTATCTACAGGTAAGGGCTATTATTCTGTGGGTGGTGGTGTCAGTACGCGTAAATATATTGATCCAGTCGTATTATTTAGTTCTGTTTCTGCAAGTTATGGTTTTAAGGAAAGTGGTTTAGATCAGGTCCGTGGTAATCGTATTTTAGAAAGCTTTGATCCAGGTCTGAGTGGTGGGTTCTCATTTGGTTTTGCATATTCATTTAATTATGATGTTTCGTTGACGATGTCTTATCAGCAAAGCTTTAATACGGGTGCAAAATTCTACTTTAAGAATGGGGAAAGTTTTAAGTCTGCTGATCAAAGTAGTTCGATGTTGTCCTTTGCTTTAGGTGTACGTGTTTCACCTGCAACAATCGTCAATGGGACCGTTGGAATTGGTTTAACGGAAGATGCGCCAGATGTTTCATTAGGTTTATCGTTCCCGCTTGATATTATAGGTTTCGGCAAGAAACTGCGTTAAGGAGACGTAAAGGTGAAATACCCTAAATTATGTCCCTTGACGATTAGTGTTTTAATTGCGGGACTATCCAATATCACTCATGCCCAGCTTGGGCAAGACTTATCTGTTGATCTCAGATCTTTGGCATTGGGGAATGCCGTAACAGCAGATCCTCCAGGAATTAGTGCGGTACATTTCAACCCTGCGGCTTTAGCGAAACTAGAGGGTTTACAAACCGATGTTCAGGGGATTTTAGCTAACTTTTCAATTAAACGAGACTATACAGCACCTGCAGGTTATAACGTTTTTGGTTACTCTGATGATCCCTTGGTTTGTAATGATGGCCCTGAGATCGATGCACGAATCTGTACAGATTTTAAAGGAACTGTGTCTGGAGATGTCGAGTATGCCAGTATTTATGTTCCAATTTTAAAGAAAATCGTTGACCTAGGGCCGAATATGCCTTTGGCAGCGCCTACAGCTGGGATTTCCTATAAACCGCCTGGTTCTAAGGTCACGTATGCGACATCTATTTATGCTCCACTGGTAGCAGGCTTTGGCGCAGAAGATGGTAACCCAAGTAACTACATGGGACAACAAGTTGCATTAGAGCGTATTACTTATTTATCCCCGTCTTTTGGTTATCAAGTGAATGATCATTTAGCTATTGGTGCTTCATTTGGTATGTCCTACCAAGCAATTGCAATGAAAACTGATTTACGCTTTCCCAATGAAATGATTGGGGTATTGCGTATGGTTGATGAGGTTGTTTGTGCTCCATTTAAAGGCAATGGCGATATTATTACCGATTTACTGCTTTTTGGTATGTGTAATGCTAAAGAAGGGATGAACCCATTTAATAAAATGGGTTCACTTGATATTGCTATGGAGCAATCATTAAGTCCGAGTTACAACTTAGGAGTTTTGTGGGAGCCTACGGATGACTTTAGCTTTGGTATGGTTTATCAAAGTGAAGCAAAAATGCGTTTGCGCGGCAAATATTTAATTAATAATGCTGTAGCTCCACAACAATTGGTTTCTGGTCTCAACTCTTCAGCTACTGGACAAATTCTGGCAGCGATTTTGGGATTGCCAGGTTTTGTACCAGATATTGAATCTGGTCTAGTAGCAATGGACTTTAAATATCCTCAACACTTCAAAGCAGGAATAAAATATAAAATCTTTCCAGACTTGCAAATGAATTTTGATGTGGGTTGGACGGATTTCTCTGCATGGGATAAATTCAAATTTGAATTTGATCGACAAATTTCTTTGTTAAAAGTTGCAAAGTTGTTGTCAGCGGATGTAACAGATCGATCACTTGCATTGCCATTACGCTTTCAGTCTGATTGGGGATGGGGGATTGGTTTTGAGTATTCTGCAACGGATCGTTTAAAGTTACGTATGGGTTATGAGCCTCGAACCAGTTCTATTCCAGATGATAAGCGGAATACGATGGTTCCAATCAACAATGCCCAATTGTTTGGTTTAGGCTTAGGATATCGATTTGATCAGGACACTGATTTAGATTTATCGATAGGCTTCTTGCGTAGTCGTGATGATATTCCTGCAAATACCAGTAGTCTTGCGAATAAAACAGGGGTTGATAATATCTTACTCAATCCATATGCAGGGCTTGATATTAAAACCAATACCAAAGTGACCTTACTCGGTATTAACTATAGAACAAGATGGTAATGCAAAAGATAATCAAACAAGGACCTAAGTTTGCGATTTTAATTTTAACTATCGCATGTACGCATGGCTCAAATAGTTATGCAGATGGTTTTTATACAATCATTGGGCCTGATGGTCGTCCAATGATTGTTCCTGTGCGTAATTCAAAACAGAATGTTGCTGAAAAAAAACAAGTAGATAAGGTGTTGTCTAATCAAAGTAAAGTTAAAAATATTGATATAACGGAATCTTCGCAAATTCAACAAGCAGAAATAAACTTAGGTACAACCAAACCTTTAGCTCCACGAATCGATTCTGTCAAATCTCTCGCATCAAAAGCTGATAACACTCAATCTGAAACAATACCGACAGTGATTCAGGCAGAGCGAGTTAATCCTACCACACAGCAAAAATATACTCTGCCTTCTAAAGTTGAAAAAGAAGTGAAAGCTTCTATTGTACAAGAGCAAAAATCTTCATCTGTTACAGAGACTAGTAATATTGCTGTTGTACAGAATAAACCAATCGCTAAAGAAAAGTCTCATAGTGCATTTGAGAAAATTGATGGTATCGAATATGTAAATAGCGATTATCTAGAAGATCAGGAGTTTAATTTAGACGGGAAAAAACGATTCTATATGATGCCAGACGGAAGTGGTCGCCTTGAAACGGTTGAACGTAAAAAAGGTGTGAGTCGTTCGGTTTTAGATAAATTATTAAATCGTTCTGTTCAATCTACTGTACCGATTGCGTTATCTGAAAGTTATATACGGTTGTCAACACAAGATCTTGCACTTGCTTTTGAAGATGATCAATGTTTTTTGGAAAATTATTCAAAATCAATTAAAACATTAACGTCTAAAAAGGATGTTGGGCTATGGCCTCGTAAGCCTTTAAAAGAAAAGTTTGAATATGATCTCGTGAAATTAGATAGCTCAATTCAATATTTACAAATTGATTCTTATGCCGCAAGTGCTGAAAAACCAGTCTATTATTGGCCTTTAGTCGTTTTTTTAGATGAAAAAGGGTGTGTTAAAGAGGGAGTTAGCGGTTTCAAAAATGGTGAAACTCGTGCAAATCTATTACAGCATGCGGCAATTAATGGTGTTATTAAAGTTCCAGCTAATGTGAAATATGTCATGATGACCCCATTAGCTTCTGCAGTTGATCTTCCTGAAAATAAGCTCACCAATCAAGGTCAAATCAAAATTTCTGTTATACAGTAATTATATTTAGGATGAAGTGTTTATGAAAAAAAGGATTGTATTGCCATTTGCACTTTCAGCATTAGCTATTCTATTAAATGGATGTGGTGGTGAAAGCGCTAAAATTAATGAAGATCCACGGAAAGGTGTCACTGGAGTTACATCAAATACCAGTTGTGATGTGAGACAAGATAATTGTTTGCAGTTTGTTCTAGATTATCCAATTGCTGGTATTAATTTTGACTGTAGCAGTGATAATGTGAATCATTTTATAACCAAATCTGATAGTAATGCTGTGACCGGGGCTTGTAAGCTAGGCGACAGGGTTAGTTTTTATATTCAAGGTGAGGAGTCTCCTAGAGTTAGTTTAGGTACGATTCATCTGGATAATATAACGAAAACAAAAGTGGGTGTGCCAGCACGTATTCGAGTTATTGATTTAGCAATGGCTTTAACAGGTAAAAACCCTGCAGAACTGGACATGAATAATGATGATACCACTAAAGTTGCTATAGCACTGGTTAAGATTTTTCAAAGTTTAGGTGCTGAAAAGAAAAGTAATGTGATTGGTGATATTCAGCCTACAGAAATCACACAGGAGAAACGAAATCAGCTCAAGGAGATTACTCAAGAGATTGGGGCGGCAGAATTTAATAATGGTCAATATGTTGGTTTCATTAAACCATGGATAGACGTTAGTAAAATCGATGATGAGCAGGCATTTGCAATTGTTAACCAATTACTCAGATTAAGTAATATGGGAGTGTGGTATGCCGAGTTACCACTTTTTAAAGCAGGCAGTGATGGCATAATCAAATTACCAGATGAGGGAAGTGGAGTCTTTCCTGATGGTCTATTTGGTTGTAATCGAGAGCTTTATAAGGATTGCCTCATTATTGGTGAAGATAAAGGAGCGAGTTTACGACATTCGATGGGACGCTTTGAATTACTGACAGATCGTCAAGGGTATATCTTAGGTTATGGTCAACAATGGAAAGGTGCCCCAACTATAACGAATGATATTATATCCCCCCCACTCGCATTAATTACCAAAGTGAAACCTGAAAAGCTACAAATCACTGCACAAAAAAATTGGTTTAATTTAGTTAGCCAGGAGATTAACCCAGATCAACCTTTACGCTTTACATTAAATGTGAATACTCCTAGTGAGGATTTATTGATCACACAGGGTAAATTAATTAATGGGTCAAATATTGCAAGTACAGAAGCAGTTTATCGACAATTAACAAAAGCGAAAGCGACTGATCCATTTAATAATGCTAAAGATCTAGGGGAGTGGAAGCAAAGTATTAATGGAGTTAATTATAAAGGTGTAACTGACGTCTTTAAGATTAATCCAGCGAGTTACTTACCGAAAGATGTATTTACTACAGAAAGAAATGTTGAGTCTGGAAAGCGCTATGCATTCCCACTATATGCAACTTTAACATTTAGATTTCAGGATAGTAGCATTTCACCTGTTGATTTAGGTATTGTTATTGATGAACATGGTGATATCCGCACTGACATTAAAAAAGATGCAACAGCTACCGATATGTCAGGCATTTGTGCTAAAGCGGAACCACAAGAGGATGGAACATTCATTGATGAATATGGTGTAACACAATATCGAATTGGTACAACAGGTGGAGCTTTGTATTCAGCAAATGATAAATCTGTTACGGTGCGTATGATTCTAGCAAATCCAAGATTTGGTGCATTAGAAGGGGTGTTATTAGGTTTAAACTTCACATCTTTAGATGGACAATTGAATATTGGTGGTGCAAAAATCAATGTGCACAATTTATTAAACGGACAAGCAAGTGGTATCAACCTCACAAACTTTTCGAATAATACTGCTTCATGGTTAAATAATTATGCTTTATATCTGACAACATATATTAATGTTTATGATCATAAGGATACAGACAAAAGCAAATATGTCGAACCAACAGACCAAGAACGTGAGTTTGCAAAAGGTTATAGAGGTACTGCAAGTATCAAAATCGCAGATCAGAACATCCCTGCTTGTAATGCGATAAAAATAAAACCTTAATTTGTTTAAAGACCGCAATTTGCGGTCTTTTTTATTTAGCCTGTATGGTCTAAACGTGTGCCTAGTGTTTCTAGGTGAGTTGGAAATAAACCTTGCTTTCGATCCGAAAAATAATGTTTTAAGGTTTGTTCTACACTTGGAAACGCGAGTTCGGTCCAAGGTATTTCATGTTCTTCAAATAAACGACATTCGAGACTTTCTTCGCCTGCACCAAATAAACCTTGTTTTAATTGTGCTTTGAACAGTACGTAGATTTGTCCAATACGAGGAATATTGTACATACAATAGAGTTGTTCAATTTCGACTTCAGCTTCAGCTTCTTCACGTGTTTCTCTGGCGGCACCTTGTTCCATGGTCTCAAAAAGTTCCATATAACCCGCTGGTAATGTCCACAATCCATAGCGTGGTTCAATCGCTCTGCGGCATAATAAAACCTTGTCATCCCAAATGGCTAAAGCCCCACAAATCACTTTGGGATTTTCGTAATGAATATTGCCACAATTTGTGCAGACCCATCTTAATTTATGATCACCTACAGGAATTTTTTGTTCGGTTTGATGCCCACACGCAACGCAAAAGCTCATAATTATCATCAGCGGTAGAGATAGCTCAGCATAACTGAATTTTGATGACTTCGCATCATCATCTATGATTGCAGTCAAAAATTCAGCTATGATGATGAACAATCAAAAATGAAAAAAAGAGATGAGTCCTATGGAAGAGGCATCGTTAATACAGCTTTTAGAACAACGGTTGCGTTTTTCCAAACGAATCCAACAAGCAGATGCAGCTGTATTGATCGCAATTACACAGGAGCTACAACCTCGTGTGTTGTTGACACGCCGTTCTATGCAGTTATCACAACATGCGGGTGAGGTATCGTTTCCTGGTGGTAAGCGTGATCCGAGTGATACCAGTAACATTGTGGTTGCACTACGTGAAGCACAAGAAGAAACGGCTTTGAATCCATTTGATGTAAAACTTTTAGGTGATCTCCCGATTCAGCGCGCACGGAGCGGCCTATCTGTGAAGCCGATTGTTGGTTTGATTCCTGCACATGTGGATCTAATAGCTCAGCCTTCTGAAATTGATCGTATTTTCTTTGCGGATCTGAAAGCATTGATCGAAGCACCACCACTACCTTATGAGGTGCGTTTAGCTCGACAATCGATTTATTTTCCGAGTATGCAAGTGGAAAGTGAAATTGTATGGGGACTGACCGCTCGGATGTTGATTTCTTTATTTCAATATGGATTGGGATATCAAAAGAATTGGCCTTTTCTTGTTAATCCACCAGATTTTGGTTTATCTAAGTTCTAATTTTTCTATTCAAACGAGTTTTTATTATGATGTATAAATATCAGGGATTGAGTCCAAAAGCATTATATGAACCTTGGGATGGTTGGGCTGCGCCTAATGCAACTGTAATTGGACAGGTTGAGCTCGGTCGACAAGTCAGTATTTGGTTTGGCGCTGTTGTACGCGCAGATAATAGTGTGATCCGTATTGGTCATTTTTCTAATATTCAAGAGAATGCTGTTTTACATACCGATGCAGGTATTGAACTCAATATCGGTGAATACGTGACAGTTGGACATCAGGCAATGTTACACGGTTGTACGATCGGGGATAATTCACTGATTGGTATAAATGCAGTTGTTTTAAATAATGCCGTTATTGGTAAGAATTGTATTATCGGGGCAAATGCATTGATCCCAGAAGGCAAAGTCATTCCTGATAATTCTGTCGTAATGGGGTCACCTGGGAAAGTGGTAAAGACCATAGATGAACAAGGTGCAGCTCGTTTACGGTTGAGTGCATTGCATTATGCAGAGCATTATAAAAACTTTTTAGATTTGGAGCAGTTTAGCTTTTAATTGATATTTTTCTTCAATGAAAATGTGCCAAACAGAAGTTTGGCTTTTTTGTATCTATAGAGAGAACAACTCGAATATGAGAATGGAGTGAGTTATGATATCGCTCGTTTTTCATCATACTTCTCTTAAGGTTTTGCATGAAGTTGCTTGCGTTGGAAACTGCAAATGAGCAGTGTTCCGTATCATTGGTTGATATGACTCAAGAACTCTATTTTCAATTAGATGGGCGTGCCAAAGCACAAACCCAAACGATCTTACCGTTAATTGAAGATGCGTTATTACAAACAAATACACAGTTAAAAGATATTACAGCAATTGCATTTAGCCGTGGGCCAGGTTCTTTTAGCGGAGTAAGAATTAATGCTGCCGTGACACAAGCTTTGGCATGGTCACAAGACTTACCTGTCATTCCTGTTTCTAGTTTACAGGCTTTAGCACAAGCAGCTTTTCGTCATACTGGGCTTCAGCAAGTTACGGCTGTACTCGATGCGCGTATGCAAGAAGTTTATATTGCCAATTTTAGCCTTGATGAACATGGTGTCATGCAGGCAATCGATGATGAGAAACTATTAAATTACGAGCAAGCGACGGCGTATTGTAAATTTATAGCGGTTGGTTCTGGTGCTGCACTTATCCAAACTGGTCAGGAAAGTTTACAAACAATTGTGGCAACCGCACAAGAGATCGCCAGTATTGCAAAAGTTTATGCAACACAGCAGAAATGGGTCGATGCAGAATACGCACTCCCTGTTTATTTACGTGATGATGCATGGAAAAAGATTCCAGAACAAGGTAAAGCGGGTTAGGTATGGATTTGTTACTGCTGCTTAAAGCAGCGATCATGGGTATTGTCGAAGGTATTACTGAGTTCTTACCGATTTCAAGTACAGGTCACTTGATTTTGGCATCGGAATTGATGGATTTCTGGACAACTGAGAAAAGTGCGGTTTTCGTTGTCGCAATTCAGATTGGTGCAATTGCAGCCGTGATTTATGAATACTGGTCACGTTTGTGGAATGCCGCGACAGGGATGGTGACTGGTGAGGAAAAAGGTCGTCGTTTAGGGCTGAGTCTTATTTTTGCGTCGATTCCAATTGTGTTGGTTGGTTTAACCTTTGGGCAATTCATTAAAGAAGTACTTTTTAATGATGTTATTGTCGCTTTAGGCTTAATTATTGGTGGTTTAATTATTATTTGGGTTGAGAAGAATCCACCTAAAATTAATGCAGTAGAAGTTGAGAATATTACCTTTAAGCAAGCTGTTTGGATTGGTCTTATTCAAGTGCTCGCTTTGATTCCGGGAACTTCACGTTCTGGTGCAACGATTATCGGTGCAATGTATTTAGGAGTGTCTCGTAAAGCGGCAACAGAGTTTTCATTCTTCTTGGGTATTCCTGTGATTATTGGTGCAGGTTTATTAGATTTATATCAGAGTTATCATGTCTTTGATGGTCTAGAGGATTGGACTGTCATTGCGGTAGGTCTGGTTGTTTCCTTTATCTCTGCTTTACTTCTGATCCGTGCATTAGTTGCCTATGTGGCTAAGCGTGACTTTATGATTTTCGCGTGGTACCGCATTGTTTCAGGTTTATTGATTTTATTATTGTTCTTTACTGGTTGGAAATTATGGTAAGCGGGTTTCGCTTATTTTACCAAGCCACAGATATTGAAAAAGCACAGCATTATCATGCTGTGCTTTCTTTACGTGGCGTTCAGGTCGAACTTTGTGTGACTGAGCAATTAAATGCTCGTTTTTTACGTTTGAATCCTGAATTAGGTCTGTGTGTTGATGATTCTGGATTATGGTTATGTGCCAATGGCATGAAAATGCGACCAGATTGGCAGGCAGAAATTCCTCGTTTAAAGCGTGCTAGTTTGAAGTCGGAAATGCTTGCACGAGCATGTCAGTTGTCTGAAAAACCAAGTCTGCTTGATGCAACAGCTGGGTTAGGGCATGACAGTTTGTTGATGGCGCACTTAGGTGCGACGGTGCAACTGGTCGAACGAAATCCAATTTTATTTAGTTTGCTGGAAGATGCGCATCGTCAGGCGCAGCAAGATACATATTTGCAAGCAACAGCGTCAAGGATTCAACTGGTATTTTCAGATTCAGCTTGTTATTTGCAACAGCTCAAACAGCAGAATCCATCTATTGATGTTGTGTATTTAGATCCAATGTTTCCACAACGAGATCAAAACCAACAGGCAATCAAAAAACAAGCCCAAGTTAAAAAGCAAATGCAGCTTTTACATTTATTGTTACCTGAAGACGGTGAAATGGATTTAGGCGATGAGTTGCTTGATTTGGCTCGTCAAGTCGCCAAACGTGTGATTGTTAAGCGTCCTCGACATGCGGTTTTCCTTGCCGATCAAACTCCAGATCATCAGTGGCTAGGTGATGCTTGTCGTTTTGATGCTTATTTTTCAAGAGATTAACTTTAAATTTTGTTCAAATGATTGTGTGGCTTACGTCAATGCTCCGTAAAGATTTGTGATATAGTGCCAAAGCATAATTGCTAAAAAAATCTGCCCCAGCATACACTAGCATTGCACATTATATCTTTCTGAAAAATGAGATTCATTCTATAAAAAGAATGACATATTTTGAGTTTAGTCCCGAAGAATTCTATGATAGACCTCAAACCATCGATAAATATCTGGCATGATTTTAAAAGTAACCAAATTGCTGGAATGTGGTTATTTCTAGGTTCGCGCCGTTCTTTACAAGTGGTTCATCCATCCATTGCTCAGTTGATTCTATGGGGAATATTGGGGGCTTGTACCAACTCACTCTATAGCTGGTTAGTGGCAGGACAGGTTGGAGACTTTAATTCTCAAGGTTTAATTGGTTACGCGCTTTGGCCTTTTATTGCATTGATCGTTGGGATTTTCTTATCTCAACGGATGAATCAACCTCGTTTAATGTTGGTGCCTGCATTGTTGTGGTTAGTGCTTGATACCAATATTTTACTTTTACAGTGCCTCGTTCAGTATCTTGGTTCAAACGGCTATCTCAACTTTATCCCAGATAGTATCTATAACGGCTTTTTACCTCCGTTATTTGCCGCTCTTTTTGTTTGGCAAAGTTTAGCCGTGATTTGGGTGATTTCTCGGGCATTGAATTGGCCATGGTGGGAACGCGCCTTAGTTTTTGTGGCAACGATTGCAACCTTGGTTGTTTGGCAGCTTTCCGTAAAAGACCAACCGATTTGGAAAGTTGAAGAGAGACCAGCAAGTTTTGCTGAAGATGCTTTTTATGCTCAAAGTCATTTGTTAAATAATGCATTGGACCAAATTCAGTTTAGTGATCTTGCGACAAGTCATTGGTATTTTTTAGGCGTAGCAGGGGATAGTTATGCTGATGTTTTCCGTTCTGAAATTGAACGAATAAAAGAACAGTTTGATACTCGTTTTGGGACTTTTGGTCGTTCGATTATGCTGGTGAATAATCCAGCGACACGCTTAGATATCCCGATTGCTTCAAAAACCAGTATTGAGTTGGCCTTGCGCCGTATTGGTCAGCAGATGAATCGTGATAGTGATGTTTTATTTTTATATATGACGTCACATGGGGAACGTAACCATTTTGAGCTTGAAAATGCACCATTGGATTTAGGGCAGATCGATCCCAAATGGTTACGTGAGACGCTAGATAAGGCTGGTATTCGCTGGCGTGTTATTGTGATCTCGGCTTGTTATTCTGGCAGTTTTATTCCTGCGTTACAGTCACCTGATACCTTAATCATTACCGCATCTGCTGCGGATAAGACTTCTTTTGGTTGTAATAGCGAAGCGGATTATACTTATTTTGGTCGTGCATTTTTTGATTTAGCCATGCGTGAACAAGACTCAATGAAAATGGCATTTGAGCAAGCTAAGCAAACAGTGACTAAATGGGAAATCGCACAGGGCGTTGAACCTTCTGAGCCACAATGGTCAATTGGTCGGAATATGGAGTTAATGTTACCGCAATTAGAGCCATACTTATTTCCTAACCAACGCTTAGCATCTGAACCAGTAAAAACACAGGATAATGAACATGCAACTACTGCAAAAAAATCGTTGTTTTGACGGTGAGCAACAAATTTATCAGCTACAGTCTCAATACCTTAAAGGTTTGACAAAAGTTGGGGTTTACCTACCGCCAGCAGCGTTGGAAGGGAAACCATGTTCAGCAATATTTTATCTTGCGGGGTTGACCTGTACTGAAGAAACTTTTGCCATTAAAGCACATGCACAACGTATGGCAGCTCGCTTAAGTTTGATTTTGATCATGCCTGATACCTCTCCTAGAGGTGACCAAGTTGCACAAGGCGATCATTGGGATATTGGTCAGGGGGCTGGCTTTTATATCAATGCAACACAACAACCTTGGGCGGAGCATTACCAAATGGAGTCCTATTTGGTAGATGAGTTATATGCGCAGGTAATGCAAAAGTTTCCAATTATTGAAAATCAAGTGGGAATTTTCGGGCATTCGATGGGTGGTCATGGCGCATTGACTTTAGCATTTAAGTATCCTGAACAATTTAAATCCGTATCTGCTTTTTCACCGATTTGTGCTCCAAGCGTATGTGCTTGGGGAGAAAAGGCTTTTAGTCAATATTTAGGTGATGATCGAAACTCTTGGTTGGCACATGATGCGACGGCATTAGTACAGCAAAAAGGGAAATTGTTTGATGAAATATTAATTGATCAGGGTAAAGATGATCAGTTTTATGCTCAACTCAACCCTGAAAAATTTAAACAAACATGTTTGGATGTAGGGCAACCGCTGACTTTACGGTTACACCAAGGTTATGATCACGGTTATTACTTTATCCAAAGTTTTATTGATGACCATTTGCAATTTCATGCAATACAGCTAGAAAAAGCGTAGGGTTAAAAGGAACGTTTTGGGCGTTCCTTTTTAGTTATGTTTCCATTCAACAATAAATTCTTGTTGAGCCATGCGGTTTAAATGGTCAATCACCACTTGCTCTAAATGTGTAACATCATCTTGTTGATTTTCAATCAGTACATCTAAATGCTGTTCTTGAGGTGTTAATGTCACCGTTGCCGTTGGCATAAATATTTTCGAATATGCTTCGGTTTCAGATACCTCAAATTTATGTTTCCAATGATTTATTAAACGTTTGCTGATACGTTTACCTTCGTTTGTTGTCAATTGTGTTGAACTATTCATGATCTAAAATCTTTTGATGATAGGCAAGTAAAAATAACAAATCGATCTCGCTTTAGAAATAGTATTCCTGCAACGGGATGTTGCATCTTTGCAATGCTATCTTGATCACTTTATAACAGACTTCACTGTGTTGAATTTGTTATACTTGATCAATCATTTTTTCAGAGTTTGCCAGGTCATCCATGTCCAAGCCTTATTTAATTGCACCTTCGATTTTATCTGCTGATTTCGCACGTTTAGGAGAAGATGTAGAAAAAGTGCTAGCTGCAGGTGCAGACGTTGTACATTTTGATGTAATGGACAATCATTATGTGCCAAACCTGACTTTTGGTGCACATATTTGTAAGGCACTGAAGAGTTATGGAATCAAAGCACCGATTGATGTTCATCTTATGGTGTCACCTGTTGATCGAATGATTGGTGATTTTTTAGAAGCAGGTGCAGATATTATTACTTTCCATCCAGAGGCTACTGAGCATATTGATCGTTCTTTGCAATTGATCAAATCTGGTGGAGCAAAAGCAGGATTGGTATTTAATCCAGCAACACCATTGCATTATCTTGATTATGTTTTAGATAAAGTCGATCAAATCTTGTTGATGAGTGTAAACCCTGGTTTTGGTGGGCAAAAATTCATTCCGATGACTTTAGATAAACTGCGTCAAGCTCGTAAAATTATTGATGCGAGTGGTCGTGATATTCGTTTAGAAGTCGATGGTGGCGTTGGTCCTGCAAATATTCGCGAAGTGGCGGAAGCCGGTGCCGATATGTTTGTTGCGGGTTCCGCTATTTTTGGCCAACCAGACTACAAAACGGTGATTGACCAGATGCGTGCAGAGTTAACCAAAGTGAATCAGATCGAAATTTGACACTATTTTAAACGCTGGTCGAGCAAAGTTCTCGTCTAAAGCATGAGGAAATATTCCGCAAGAGGGTGCTTTTTTACTCGCCATTCGAGCGTATGAGGAACATGTTTCGCAAGGTCTTGCATGTGGATAACTTTGTTTATAACTCGGTGGATAACCGTGTTGATAACCACGTGGATAAGATGTTGTTAAAATAAACAAAATGATTTCAGTTGTTTATATATAGATCGAATTGATGAAAAAAGGACAAGTTTTTGTCCTTTTTTTGTGCGCTAAATTATTTATTTTGCTCTATTTTTACTCATGACCTTGTTTGAGTGCTGTTGTTGAATAAATCAGCATTCATATTTAATAAGTCCACTCTATATTGCAGAATCAGAACATAAAGAGGATTGTGTATAAGTAATAAAGAATTTATGCTACCTTGATCTAAAATTTTAATTTTCCTAAAGGATCCCTCAGTGCAACTACTGAAAAAATGCAAACATGTATGGTTTGTATTCCTGATGATATTTTTCATCGGGGGAAGTAGTGTGGCTGTTGCTGCAGCGCAAGTATTGCATTCTGATCAAGCGTCCTCAGTTTCCACTATGGCAAAGATGCCATGTCATAATGAGAAAATGATTGATCAATCTCATCATTTGCAAAAGCATGACGTGAGTAATCTGCCATAATGCCATGATGGGAAAATGCAGAGTCAACAGCATTGTCAGGACTGTAATCATCCCTCCCATTGTCAAACTGTCAGTTTCGCTTTAGATCAACAGCTTCCAGATTTATCGTTATTGGTGTCTGTGGAGTTAAGTATAGATAAGAAAACGGACTATCAAGCTCGCCACCTTGCGGGCTACTGGCAGGAAATTTTACGCCCGCCCAAAGCCTAGTCTGTTGAATTTTTCCCTTTCATAGAAAGGAGAAGCATTTTTTTAACAGATTAGGAAAAGATCATGTCTACCAAAATTTATGCGAGTGTTATCGCAAGCGTTAGCTTATTGTTTGCACCCTATAGTTGGGCAGCAATTAAAGAGTATCATCTGAATATCAATCAAGAGATAGTCAATATCACAGGTAAACCTGTCAAAAAAATCACGGTAAATGGCAAATTTGTAGCGCCTCTTTTAGAGTTTGAAGAAGGGGATGAGGCGGTTATTCATGTACATAATCAACTAAAAAATCAAGATACGTCATTGCATTGGCATGGCTTACTTTTACCGGGTTTGATGGATGGTGTACCAGGGTTTAATGGCTTCCAAGGGATAAAACCTAATGGGAGTTTTGAGTATCGTTTTAAGGTTCGTCAGAACGGCACTTATTGGTATCACGCACATAGTAAAGGACAAGAACAAGATGGTTTGTATGGTGCATTTGTCATTTATCCTAAAGGAAAAAAGCCTGTTGCAGCACATGAAAATGCTGAACGTGATTATGTAGTGATGCTTTCAGACTTTCATGAAACGGGAAGTGATCAGATCATGGCAAACCTTAAAAAGTCTGCTGAGTATTATCAAAATCAACGTGAAACAGTTGGAGATGTTTGGAAACAGATCAAGCAACAAGGCTTAAAAGCGACATGGCAAGACCGTTCGATGTGGAATCAGATGCGGATGCTTAAAACAGATTTATCGGACGTCACTGGTTATACCTTTTTGGTTAATGGTAAAACGCCGCAGCAGAATTGGACTGGTGCATTTAAGACAGGTGAAAAAGTTCGTTTGCGTTTTATCAATGCATCAGCAATGTCATTTTTTGATGTTCGGATTCCAAATTTAAAAATGACTGTCGTTAGTGCGGATGGTCAGCCTGTGCAACCTGTATCTGTAGATGAGTTTCGTATTGGCGCTGCGGAGACTTATGACGTAATTGTTGAGCCACAACAAGCACATTATCAAATTGAAGCAGAGTCGATCGATCGATCTGGTTTTGCAATCGCATCTTTACACAACGAAATGCATCCTCAATCACAGCACAAAGTGCATATACCCACAGCTCGTCCACGTGCTTTGTTGACCATGGAAGATATGGGGCATGGATCACATGATCAAATGGATCATAGTACACATCAACAGATGGATCACAGTATGCATGGTCAAATGGACCATAGCTCACATCAACAGATAGACCACAGTAAGCATGGCCAAATAGACCATAGTGCACATCAGCAGATGGATCACAGTAAGCATAATCAAATGGATCATAGTGCACATCAGTCGCATCAATCATCAACTGAGAATCAAAAGGCAAAATCTAAAACGGTTTATGGTTGGGCAAATGCAGCAACGCCAATGGGACACAAAGCTCTACAGTATGCTGATCTAAAATCTTTAACATCTCAACCCGATACGCGTCCAGCAGAAAGAGAGTTAGTTATTCGTCTTGGCGGTACGATGGAGCGATATATTTGGACAATTGATGGTAAGAAATTTAGCGATAAAGATTTTGAACCCTTGAAAGTGAAATATGGTGAGCGTATTCGTTTGAAGTTTGTGAACGAAAGCATGATGGCTCACCCTATGCATTTACATGGCATGTTTATGCAACTGGAAAATGGGCAAAAAGCGGCCAACATGCCCAATAAACATACCATTGTTGTTCCACCAGGACAAACTGTCACAGCAATGTTGACTGCAGATGAATTGGGAGAGTGGGCGATACATTGTCATTTACTGTTTCATATGTCAGCGGGCATGATGAGTAAATTGATTGTTGCAAATGTCGATGATTCAAATGCAGCACCACAGAAAACATCTATTCAATCTTCTCAAGGAGCAAGCCATGCACATCATTAAGCGAGCTTCTGAGATGAAACGTTATTCCCAATTATTGGCAATAGGAGGCATCGTCTCTACTTTCAGTGCATTGAGCTATGCACATGAAGGACATAATCACTCGATGCAAATGGATCTATCGACACAACAAAACGTGGCGATGAATGCATCAGAGACGAAGGATCACTCACAGCATCAAAGCCCAAACATTTCCGCTCAAATTCAGAATAAAGCTGAGCATGCAGACCATTTCAAGGAACATGGCGGACAGATTTATCAAGCGACGCAGTTAGATACTCAATGGCTGCTTGATGAGGATGGGCAGGGCATCCTCAAATCCAAGTTGAAAACTTGGGTGGGAACGGATGAGAATAAATTATTTATCATTGCAGATTATGCCAAGGCTGAGTCAGAAAAATCGGAGCAAAGTTTGGCTGCCTTATACAGTCGGAATATTGCAGATTTTTGGGATATACAAGCAGGGGTAAATTACCGATATAACCCTGATCGTAAGGTTGATAAGGAACAATCTGAGGCTGTCATCGGTTTGCATGGTATGGCTCAGTATTTTTTTGAAACCGATGCACATATGTATATTGGACAAGATCAACAATGGCGTTTTGTATTGGAAACAGAACGAGATTTGTTACTGACCCAAAAGTTAATTCTACAGCCTTATCTGGAAATGGAATGGGTACTGCGAGATGAGTCTAAATATGCCTCCAAAACGGGTCTTGCGGATGCAGAAGTGGGGATTAAAACCCGCTATGAAATTGTTAAGAATCGAGTGATGCCTTTCATCGATGTCGGTTATGGTTATAGCAAAGGACGTAAAGAAACCAATTGGCAAACAGCCAGTGATTCTAAAACGGGTTGGTTCTATGGTGCAGGTCTGTCGCTAAAGTTCTGATATTTTTATCTAAAATATCTTAAGAAATGTCATTTTTTCGAGATACTGTTGGTTTATACTAACAGTATCTTTTTTGAGTCATTTATGGTGCATCAATGGCTTTAGAACAACAAGATGATCAAATAACAGCGAAAACAAAACGACCTAATTTGCAAAAAGAACATATCCAGCATTTGAATCGTTCCCAACTGGAATTGATTCCTACAGATGGTCGCATGAGTGTTAGTTTTTATTATATTCCAGATATGTCGAGTCCTGTTGAGGCACAACGGGTAAGATCAGCCTTAGTTCCATTTTCCGATTTGTTATTGGAACACAGCATCGATTATGAAGCGCGACATTTGTCGCTTTATCATCATTATCCGATCGATGTGGTCACAGTTGCATTACAACGTTTAAGTTTAGGTGCTGAACTACAACAAACAACAACGCATTATGAGCCGCTGGAGGTTGTTATACCGAAAACAGATCCAGAATGGTCTAGTCAGACTCAGTCTGAAGAAAATGATCTACATATCGTTCAAAAAATTATACGTACTATTGTTGTCAGATTTAAACAATGGTTGGATATATTGCTCAGAAATAACAAGGATAAGTAAGCATGCCTAGATGGATCTACGGCTTAATGGGGATTGCTTTAATATGGTTGGTTTGGACCAATTGGCTCAAACCCGTCCCAAATCTTACTCAAGTCACTGCACAGGGAGTACAGATTGTAGAATTGCAAACTTATGAGGGCGCTTTTCGAGTACTTGCTCGTAAGGATTATCATGTTGGTCGTGAGTCAGAGTTCTCCCCAATTGATTTAGCTGTAGGATGGGGCGATATGGCAAAGCCAGAAATTTATAAGCAAGTTGAAATTTCTCAGCGGAATCGTTGGTATTACTGGCGAGTCGATTCTGAGCCACCGATAGCACTTCGGCAAATCGCTGTGCAGAGTGCCAATATGCATTTGGTACCTGCAACTGAAGAGGTTGCTAAGCAACTTAAGCAGATCAAACAAGATGATTTGGTTTACCTAAAAGGGGCATTAATTGAGATTCAGGCACCAGATGGTTGGCGATGGCGGAGTTCCTTGTCTCGTGAGGACACGGGCAGTGGCGCGTGTGAGTTAATGCGAGTAGATCGTGTAGTTTGGCATTGAGAGTGTGAAAATTCTTGAACATCACCTGTTTTAGATACATAACAATTCACATAATCATCGTATTTTAAATTACACTAATTCACCGAGTAGGACGACCTCTCGTTAAAGAATCATGTTGGGACGACCCAACCCTTGCTATGTATGAGAGAAAAAATGGCGTGGGCAATTTTAATTTTGGCAGGTATTTTCGAAATTATTTGGGCGTATTCAATGAAACTGTCAGAGGGATTTACCCGTTTAACACCGACAGTCATCACCCTTGTTTTTATGATTTTGAGCTTTGGCTTACTTGCAACTGCAATGAGAACTTTACCCCTAGGTACAGCTTATACGGTTTGGACGGGTATTGGTGCAATTGGTTCGTTTGTGATAGGAATTGTGGTACTGAATGAACCAATGACGGCAATGCGGATGATTGCAGCCGTATTGATTGTTTCTGGTTTGGTATTGATGAAACTCTCCTCAAATTAAAATACGCTCTCTTCAAGAGAGGTGGAATAGCTCAAAGGAAATCGTTGATGCAACTGGTTTATATGTATATGGAATCTCCAGTAGGTGCATTAAAGCTGGTTGCTCATGATCAGGCCTTAGTAGCTGTCATGTGGGACAATGAAGATCATAAGCGTGTACGTTTAGCTCAGTTGATTGAAAATAATCAACATCCCATTCTCCTTAAAGTTAAGCAACAATTAGATGAATATTTTGCAGGGCAACGTCAGCAATTTGACTTGCCTTTAGATTTTCAAGGGACTGCATTTCAACAACAAGTTTGGCAAGCGTTACTGACAATTCCTTTTGGGCAAACGCGAAGTTATAAGGATATTGCGCTTCAGATTGGTAATGTAAAAGCTGTTCGTGCCGTGGGCGCTGCCAATGGGAAAAATCCAATTTCGATTATTGCGCCGTGTCATCGGGTGATTGGTTCGAGTGGGGCATTAGTGGGTTTTGCAGGTGTTCTAGATAAGAAGCAGATTTTACTGAGTTTAGAGCAAAACCAAATTCCATAATCTGTATTGTTAATACTCGATTTTCATTTCTTTTTGGAATAAGCTACCAAAGCAGATATGAATCAACATATTTTATGACTTGAACCGTAACTCAGTTATTAGCGAGGCGGTGTCTTGCTTAGCGTAATCCAATGTTAGGAACAACCTTCGGTTCGAGTTACTTTGGTTTCGCCCAAAGTAACCAAAGGCATTGTCATCTACAAAACCTGTTCACTTATTGCATTTGTTTTATCTATCGCAGAAATGGGATATTACAAACACCACGCAGGTTGTAGATGACCTTTCCGAGTCTCATATATAGGGTATGTATTCATTTACTTTTTCATAACAAATTGAATGGAAGTTTAAAAATGGCTGTTGGTGACGTAACGATGCCACTTATGCATGTGGTGCAGGGTGTAAAAATTGGCTCAACTGAGGCGTATGTACGTTATCCAAATCGACGAGACCTAGTCATTTTTGAATTGGCAGAAGGCTCAAATGTTGCGGGTGTATTTACCCAAAATGCATTTTGTGCTGCACCTGTCCATGTTTCCAAAGCTCATCTCGCGCAAGGAAATCCTCGTTATTTAGTGATTAATACTGGTAACGCCAATGCAGGTACGGGACCAACGGGCTTGAAAAATGCACAAGATACGTGTGCGCAGTTGGCTGAACTGACTGGGGTAAACAGTTTTGAGGTTTTACCTTTTTCTACAGGCGTTATTGGTGAGCAGCTTCCGATGGAGCGCTTGTTGGCTGGACTTCAACCCGCACTAAATACATTACAACCGTCTGCTTGGGCGGATGCTGCTTCTGGCATTATGACCACAGATACTGTGCCAAAGGGTGCATCTGAACAATTTGAAATTGATGGGATCACCTATACTATGACGGGGATCAGTAAAGGCGCTGGGATGATCCGTCCAAATATGGCCACCATGTTGAGTTTCGTTGCGACAGATGCGCCGATTAGTCGTGATTTGGTACAAAGCTTATTAAAGACTACGGTTGAACATTCATTTAATCGAATTACGATTGACGGTGATACCTCAACCAATGACTCTTGTATTCTTGTAGCAACGGGTCAAGCAGGTGGAACTGAAATTACCTCAAAAGATGATGCACGATATGCCAAAGTGTTAGAGGTACTGGCACGTGTCATGAACCGTTTAGCACAACTGATTGTTCGTGATGGTGAGGGAGCAACCAAGTTTATTACTGTTGCCGTTGAAGGTGGTGCAAATACTCAAGAGTGTTGTGATATTGCCTATAGTATTGCCCATTCACCCTTAGTGAAAACTGCGCTTTTTGCATCAGACCCGAATTGGGGGCGTATTTTGGCTGCGATTGGTTATGCGGGCGTCCAAGATTTAGATGTCTCAAAAATTCAAGTATGGCTAGATGATGTGCAAATCTGTAAAGATGGTGGTGCAGCCGAAGACTATACCGAAGAAGCTGGTGCACGGGTTATGGCACAAACCGAAATTACAATTGGTGTTGATTTAGGTCGAGGTCAGGCCAAAGACACGGTGTATACCTGTGACTTATCTTATGACTATGTGAAAATTAATGCCGATTATCGTTCGTAAATTTGCGTTATAATGCAGCCTCCACAGTGAGGCTTTTTTTATATCGCTTGTTTGTGGACGATGTGATTTATCCCAAATGATCACCAGATACCCACGTTATAAGTTTGCAGTGATGCAAGCACGCAGGATAGAGAAGACGTTTTATGAATGATGCGAATTTAATTGCGAACGAAGCCAAAAATATTGTGCAGGCGCATTTAGATCGTTTGGGTGAGCCAAAGGACCATAGCCTCAGCCCAGAAGTGAAACAAGAAAAATTTGCTCAAATCGCAGCTGAGCTGAAAAAGCGAGATGCAGTGCTTGTCGCGCATTATTACTGTGATCCTGACGTACAGGAGCTTGCAGAGCTAACTGGTGGTTGTGTTTCAGACTCTCTGGAAATGGCTCGTTTTGGTCGTGACCATCCAGCAACAACACTTGTGGTTGCTGGAGTGAAGTTTATGGGTGAAACCTCAAAAATTTTATCGCCTGAAAAAACGGTTCTCATGCCAACCTTAGAAGCAACCTGTTCATTGGATATTGGTTGTCCTGTAGATGAGTTTTCTGCGTTCTGTGATCAGCATCCTGATCATACTGTGGTTGTTTATGCGAATACTTCAGCCGCAGTAAAAGCACGTGCAGATTGGGTGGTGACATCAAGCTGTGCAGTTGAAATCATTGAGCATTTGGATAGCTTGGGTGAAAAAATCATTTGGGCACCTGATCAGCATCTAGGGCGTTATATTCAAAAGAAAACAGGCGCTGAGATGTTGTTGTGGGATGGTGCTTGTATCGTACACGAAGAATTTCGTGCGCGTGGTATTGCTCAAATGAAAGCGCTTTATCCTGATGCTGCTGTATTAGTGCATCCAGAATCTCCTGAGTCTGTGGTTGATATTGCTGACGCAGTGGGTAGTACTTCGCAACTGATCAAAGCAGCACAGACTTTGCCTCATAAACAAATGATCGTGGCAACAGATCGCGGTATTTTTTATAAAATGCAACAAGCGGCGCCAGATAAAGAGTTATTTGAAGCTCCGACAGCAGGCGAAGGTGCAACCTGCCGTTCATGCGCGCATTGTCCTTGGATGGCAATGAACGAACTAGATGGAATTTTGCATGTATTACAACATGCTGATCAAGAAATACACGTTGATCCTGCTTTGTCTGAACGTGCCAAATTACCATTAGATCGTATGTTGAACTTTAGTGCTTCATTGAAGCGTTAAAAACAACCAAAATGCTTGTTAAATATACATTTGATAAGGGTTTTTAATATTTTTGAAAAATAGGTGTTGACGTTCTAGGGCGTCAAGCCTAGAATGCACACCGTACCGCACGATGTGCGATACAATAAAAGCTGAGAGAAATCGGAGCATAGCACAGCCTGGTAGTGCACCTGGTTTGGGACCAGGGGGTCGTAGGTTCGAATCCTACTGCTCCGACCATTTAAATAATGTTGTAAAACATTGGTTTAAGATCGGCGAAGTATCGCTTGATAGTATTATCATCGTTATGCGCCTGTAGCTCAGTTGGATAGAGCATCCGCCTTCTAAGCGGATGGTCACAGGTTCGAATCCTGTCAGGCGCGCCATTTATGGGTGGCTTGGTACATAGAATCAAACGTTATGGTGGATGTAGCTCAGTTGGTAGAGCCCCGGATTGTGATTCCGGTTGTCGCGGGTTCGAATCCCGTCATTCACCCCACAAACGGAGCATAGCACAGCCTGGTAGTGCACCTGGTTTGGGACCAGGGGGTCGTAGGT
>OBJT01000055.1_pt1 | contig 25339 bp, 8 predicted proteins | sample 1519861 | NCBI WGS metagenome assembly OBJT01 (sample SAMN02401118, study PRJEB22541) | soil metagenome, isolate JX
CGAAGGCGAAGAGGCACAGGATGATGACGCCTTCTGGCAGTTGCTTTCTCAAGGGGGCTCAGCCATTCGTCCCATGCCGATTGAGCGCTTCCGGCGAAGTGAGACGATTCCGGGTTTTGGTGCCTATCTGAATAACCCCGCCGACTTTGACGCCAGTTTCTTTGGTCTCTCACCGCGTGAAGCGATCAACACCGATCCTCAACAGCGTATGCTGCTGGAGGTGAGTTGGCACGCACTGGAAGATGCGGGATTACGCCCTTCCCAGCTTAAGGGCGGCGATGTCGGCGTTTACGTCGGCATTGGCACCGGTGACTATTCGCACCTGCCGTTTATCACCGGCGAAAATAGCCATCTTGATGCCTATTACGGCACTGGCAACTCCTTTGCCGCAGCCTGTGGCCGACTCTCCTACTTTTATGGCTGGGAAGGCCCGTCAGTTGCCGTCGATACTGCCTGTTCGTCGTCACACAGTGCGCTGCATATGGCCTGTCAGGCGCTGAGGCTGGGCGAATGCGATCTGGCGATGGCGGCAGGCGTGAAGTTGCAGCTGTTGCCAGAAGTGGATGAGGTGCTGCATAAAGCTGGCATGCTGGCGGCTGATGGTCACTGCAAAACCTTTGATGCCGCCGCCGATGGCTATGTGCGCGGTGAAGGTTGCGTGGCGTTTCTGCTTAAACCGTTGTCTCAGGCGCTGGCGCAAGGCGATGACATTCGTGCAGTGATCCGTGGCAGCCTGGTGCGGCAGGATGGTGCCAGTAGCAGTCTCTCAGCCCCTAACGGTGAGGCGCAGCGTCGTCTGCTTCAGCGAGTATTAGCCCGCGCGAATCTGAAACCAGACGATATTGACTATCTGGAGTTGCACGGTACCGGTACGCGTTTGGGCGATCCTATCGAGTATCAGTCGGTGGCTGCCGTGTTTAACGGACGTCAGGCACGTGATCCACTTTGGCTGGGTTCGGTGAAGACCAATATCGGCCATCTTGAAGCCGCTGCTGGGGCATCGGGTTTGGTTAAAACCGTGCTGGCGCTAGAAAAAGGGACGATTCCACCGCATGCCGGTTTAAAACAGCTCAATCCGTTAATTGATCTTGCCAGCATCCCGGCGGCGATTCCCCGCGAGAATCAACCATGGCCAAGACGCGCCGCCCCAAGACGTGCGGGCGTGACGTCATATGGTTTCGCCGGCACGCTCTCACATGTGATTCTGGAACAAGCACCCCATCGTACCCCAACTGCCTTGGTGGCAGACCAACAGCCACAACTCTGCCTGTTCTCTGCCCGCTCCGCCGAGGCACTGGAGCAAATACGCCAGCAGTGGATTGAACAGCCAGACGATGGATTGCCGCTGAATGCGGTTGCAGCAAGTCTGGCGCGGCAACGCGATCACCACCCGTTGCGTCTGGCGGTGGTCGCGCATGACGCCACTGAGTTACGCGCAAAGCTTCAACAAGCGCCTATTGCCGAAGCCATCGTGCAGGCACCTCGCGTCGGCTTCCTGTTTACCGGCCAGGGCGCGCAATATGCAGGCATGTCGCGTGAACTTTACGCGCGAGAACCGGCGTTTCGCCAGGCGCTGGACGAAGCGGACCAAGCATTGGCCCCTTGGTTGGGTGAATCCTTGGTCAGTCATCTGCATGATCCGTCATGGCGCGAAATTGATCAGACCGAATGGACACAGCCCGCGCTCTTTGCCGTGGGATATGCACTGGCACGCATGTGGCAATGCTACGGCATGGAGCCTGTTGCCATCGCCGGACACTCGATTGGTGAATTTGCTGCTTTGGTTATCGCTGGCGGTTGGACGCTGGAGAGCGCAGCACAGTTGATTGTGACTCGCGCACGTCTCATGCAGGCACTTCCCTCTGGCGGTGGCATGCTGGCCGTTCGCCTGAGCGCCGACGCTTGCGAGCAACGCCTGGCAGCGTTTGATGCCACCCGCATTTCCATTGCCGCCCTTAACGGTACTGAAGATACGGTGATTGCAGGGGAAGCTACGCTGCTTGAAACGCTGCGTCAGCAGTTGGCCGCTGAAGATATCAGTGCACGGCCCCTGCAAGTTTCACACGCTTTCCACTCACCGCTGTTGGAACCGATGTTGGATGACTGGCAGCAAGCCTGTCGCCAGGTCGCCAGCAAATCGCCATCGATTCCCTTTGTTTCAACCATGACAGGTGAAGCACTTACCCTACCTACGGATGCAGACTACTGGCGTCGCCATGCGCGTCAGCCGGTACAATTCTGGCCAGCTTTAAAACATATGGCAGAGCAGTGCGATCTCTTACTGGAAATTGGGCCGCACAGCATCCTCACTGCGCTGGCACAGCGTCACCTGTTGCAACACCCCGCTTCGCATCCCGTCAATGTAGTGGGCAGCTTGCGACGAGGCGCCCATGAAGTGATGACGCTACGTGAAGCGATGCAAACACTCTACCTGCAAGGCGTCGATTTCCACTGGGATGATGCGCAAGCGGCTACCTTCTCCTCACCCATGCTCTCGCCGCGTAAGATGCCGCGTTACCCGTTCCATCGTCAAACCTGGTGGCTAGAGTACGATGGCGATGCACCGCGTGAGCCGCTTCCCCTGCAGCCCCAGCCTTCACATAGCCGTGCGGAACCGGTGCCGCTTTACACCCAGCAATGGGAAGCACTGGATCTCGCAGAAAACAATAACTCGGCCGCACGCTATTGGCTGTTCGGCGAAGAGTCGTTGGCCACCGACTTATTGCCGGCTTTCACCGGCAAGGGTTTGACAGCAGCATGGTGCCCCGACAGCGCAGCGATTCTGGAAAACTGGCGCGAGGGGGATGTTGCCGTCTACCTCCCAGGAAGCGATGTCTGGCCACTGATTGCCACCCTCAAACAGCTGCAAAAACGGAATGTCGCACTGCGTATTCTGTTACTGAGTGAGGAGGCACAAGCCACCGCGAATGAGGGTTGCGATCCCGATCAAGCTGCCGCATGGGGTGCAGCGCGTGCGCTCGCCATCGAATATCCGGCTTGCAAATGGTTGCTGCTGGATGTCTCCCGACTGACCACAGCGGAGGTGCGGGTTGCTGCAATGCATCGCGCCGCCGCCCATTTCGGCAGTGATGATGCCCTGATGCTGCGCGACAACCAGTGGCTACGCCCCTGCCTGACGCCCGTGCAGGACGAACTCCTGCACACTGAACAATCATTTAACGTCTCCTCCGAAGAAACTGTTCTGGTTGTCGGCGCATGGGGCGCGCTAGGACGTTATATCAGCGAATGGCTGGTGGATAACGGAGCACGCCATCTGGTGCTGTCCGGTCGCAAGCCGCCAGGCTCTCACTGGCAGCCATGGCTGAATTGGTTGCGTGGGCGTGGTGTGGAGTTGTTCTGCACTGAAGCTGATATCAGCAACCCACAGCAAGTCGATACCCTGTTCGAGCGTATCGATGCACTTGAACGCCCGCTGGCCGGGGTTTTCCACTGCGCAGGCGTCGGACGTTTTAACCCGCTGGAGGACATTACCGAGGAGGACTATCACGCAGTCACCAGCGCAAAAATGACAGGCACCGCGCTGTTGGATCGCGCCACACGCCTTCGTGCGCACCGCTGGTTCGTCTGCTTTACCTCCATTGCCGGTGTATGGGGAAGCCGCTTACAGATTCACTACGGCGCGGCCAACGCCTGGCAAGACGCACTGATGCGTCAGCGACGCCATCTCGGCTTGCCGGGCATGAGTGTCTCTTGGGGACCATGGAGTGGCGGCGCAGGCATGTCAGAAGTCGATGCCTCGCTGCTGAATTATCTGCGTATCGCGGGCATTTATCGTCAGTCACCGTCCCGCTACTTGGCCACCCTCGATCGCCTGTTTGCCGCTGGCGAACGCGCTAACGCCCATGCAGCTGTCTGGCTCGCAGCCGAAGTTGACTGGGGCAAATTCGTGCCCATGTTTGGCCTCTACCACCCGACACACCTTTTCCGCCGCTGCCTCGAACAGCAAACTCAGGCGCTACCGATAGAAGAAGCGCCCGATTTGAGTGAATTGACTCAACTCTCGGCGGAAGCACAGCACCAGGCGATAGAGCACTTCGTGCGCAATGAGCTGGGACGGACCTTGCGTATGTCACCGCAATCCATAGAACCCGATGCTGAATTGCTGGCCTTGGGCATGGACTCGATTTTGGTGATGGACTTTGCGCGCAGTTGCCAGAGCCAGTTGGGTATTCGTTGTGAGTTAAAAGCGCTGTTTGAGCACAGCACGCCCGCACGTCTGGTGCACTACCTGAAAACCCAGCTGCCGTATGTGGAACCTGAACAGATCGCCATGGATGCGGAAGTGGTGCTACAGCACGATGCACAGGGCCGTTTCTCACCCTTCCCACTGACTGAACTGCAATACGCTTACTGGATTGGCCGTCAGGATCACTACGCACTGGGTGGCGTAGCCTGCCACGCTTACCTGGAGGCTGATGCCGCCGAACCACTGGATATCTCAAGACTTGAGCGCTGCTGGAATCTGCTGGTCGAGCGCCATGATGCCCTCAGACTGATTATTGAAGAGAGCGGACAACAGCGGGTACTACGTGAAGTGCCGCCCTACCGCATTCAGGTACTGGAACTGCAAGATTGCTCACCGGAGGAAGCTGAGCACGTTAGCCAGCAGTGTCGTGACACGCTGTCACATCAGGTACTCCCTTGTGACCGCTGGCCGATGTTCGATCTGCGTCTGGCGCGCCTCCCTAATGGCGGCAGCCGTCTCTATATCAGCATCGACATGCTGATCAATGATGCGACCAGTAGCCAGATCTTGTGGGAAGAGCTGGTGGCGTTATACCGCGCGCAAGGTGATATAAGCGCTGCGGGGCTGGAACCCTTTACCCTGACGTTCCGCGATTACGTGTTGGCGCGACAGGATCGGCAAGGGGCAAGGCTGACGCACTGGCAGGAAGACCGCGACTATTGGCTGGCGCGTCTGCCTTCACTACCCGCTGCACCGCAATTGCCGCTGCAGAGCGATCGCTTGATGCAGACGCATCCATGTTTCACGCGCCGCCAGCAGACCCTGTCGGCAGAGAAATGGCAAACCCTGCGTGAACGGGCCGCCAAGCAAGGCATCACCCCTGCTTCGCTGTTAATCGCCGCCTTCTCCCAGGTGCTTGCAGCCTGGAGCCGCGAGCCACAGTTCTGCCTCAATCTCACCATTTTTGATCGACTGGGGAGTCATGAAGACGTACAGCGTATGGTCGGCGATTTCACCGCTGTCACACTGTTGGCGTTGGATAATCCTGCTCAGCTGAGTTTTGCTGAACAGGCAGTACGGGTGAACGGTGAAGTGCTGGAGAGTTTGCAGCATCGTCAGTTCAGTGCGGTTGATGTGCTGCGAGAATGGAATCGCGGTCGTGAGCAGCAGTCACTGGTGAGTATGCCGGTGGTGTTTACCAGCCAACTTGGCGTCAGCGATCCGACCAAGGGTGCAGCGGAAAGTCCACTCGGTGAGATCCGTTATGGTCTAAGCCAGACCCCTCAGGTGTGGTTGGATCATCAAGCCAGCGAGCAGGAAGGTGCGCTGGTTTACAACTGGGACATGGTAGATGACCTGTTTCTCCCTGGTGTAGCTGAAGCGATGTTTAACGCTTACGCACAGCTACTTGAGCAACTCGCGGGGGAAAGTCTTGACTGGCATGCGCCGCTCCCCGCGCTGCTCCCCGCTGACCAGTTGCAGGTTCGCCAACAGATCAATGCCACTGAACAGCCCCTGAGCGAGATGACCCTGGATGGCTTGTTCTGGCGTCAGGTGGCCTGCACGCCAGCGGCCCCTGCGCTGGTGACGGCAGAAGGTCGCTGGAGCTATCACGCCTTAGCTCGCTGGAGCCAAGGAATTGCCCTGGAGCTGCAAACGCTGGGCGTGGCCCATGGCGACCGCGTGGCGGTGGTCATGCATAAAGGAGCGGCACAGATCGCCGCTTGTCTGGCGATTCAGTCACTTGGCGCAGCCTGGGTTCCGCTCGCCGATGATACACCTGCACGCCGTTTGACCAGGATCCTGCAAGGTAGCGCGATTAGCGTGCTGTTAGTGCAACCAGAGAGTCACGCGGCCCTCAGCGAATACGCCACGTGCGTCGTGGTTGATGCTGCTGCACCGGTGACTTCTGATGAAGTCATCATGCGCACCCATCAGCCTGACGATGCCGCCTACGTTATCTACACCTCAGGTTCGACCGGGACCCCAAAAGGGGTGTTGATCAACCATCGAGGCGCCGTCAATACGGTGCTGGACGTAAACCAGCGCTTTGGTGTTGATGCGTCGGATCGTGTGTTCGGCCTCTCTTCACTCTGGTTCGATCTCGCGGTGTATGACCTGTATGGCACCTTCGCCGCGGGCGGCACACTGGTGCTGCCCGAAGCGGAAGCGATTCGCGATCCGGCGCGTTGGCTGCACTGGATAAAACAAGAACAGGTTAGCCTGTGGAATTCCGTACCCGCGCTGTTGGATCTGTTGTTAAGCGAAGCAGAACATCATGCGCAGCCTCTGGCCGCTCTGCGCAAGGTATGGCTTAGTGGTGACTGGATCCCGCTAAGTTTACCGACTCGCCTACAAGATGCGGTACCACTGGCACAGCTCGTGGCGATGGGAGGTGCGACGGAAGCGTCAATCTGGTCAAACTGGTTTGCCGTGGAGCAGGTGGAGAGCAGTTGGAGCGCAATCCCTTATGGCTATCCCCTCACCAACCAAGCCTATCACGTGCTGGATGACGCACTACGCGATCGTCCCGATTACGTCACGGGTGATTTGTACATTTCTGGCACAGGGCTGGCCGCATGGTATGAAAACGATGCACAGCGCACCGCTGAGAGCTTTATCACTCACGGCGAGCAACGCCTCTATCGCACGGGCGATCTGGCTCGTTACTGGAAAGATGGCACACTGGAATTCTTAGGTCGCCGCGACTTCCAGGTCAAAATTGCGGGTAACCGTATTGAATTAGGTGAAATCGAGTCGGTGCTGTTACAGCATCCAGCGGTAAAAGAAGCGGTGGTTGATACGCTGGGCGAAGCGCGAGGTGAGAAGCGCCTCGCCGCATGGCTGGTGTTGCATAAAAATACGCAGCAGGCCCATCAGGCGCTGGTCGCTGAAGTCAGCCCCGCTGACTGGCAAACGCAACTGGCGGCGGCGCGTTCACCGCTGGCGCGTCACACGTCCGTCTTGTCATTGACGCAGTTCTGGCAGCTGATCGATCAGCTAGGTTTGCGCGCTATCGCGGATGTCATGGATGCGGCAGGTGACGCGCCCCTCTCTGCCAGTGCGGAGTTCAAGACGCTGGTGAGCCGCTGGCAGGCGTTGACGCAAAATGCATTGCCAACCTGGTCACAACTTGCCCAGCAAGCCGCGATGTTTGGCCTTCCTGACGCGGCGCTGACCCGGCTGCAACAAGGTGCCACCGAACGCTTACAGGTGCTGCGCGGAGAGAAAAATGCGCTGGAACTCTTCTATAGCGATGACGATGGTCTTTCACCTGAACAGCTCACTCAGGCCCACCCGCTTAATGCATCACTGATCGCTGCATTGGCTGAAGCGGTCAAAGCCTTTAATCACCGCACCGGACGCGCGCCACGTCTCCTCGAACTGGGCGGACGTAGCGGCGTATCTAGTCAGTCACTGCTACAAGCGCTTAAAGGCATCGCCGTCGAGTACCACTTCACGGATGCGTCACCCTTGCTGGTCCAGCAGGCCGAGCGGCGGCTCCCGGCAGATGAATACCATCATCTGCAATTCAGCACGCTTGATATCGATAAACAGCCACTCAGCGATATCCCACGTGTTGATATGGTGGTCGCCTTTAACGCTCTGCACCGCAGCAAATCGTTGCCCCAACTGTTAGCACACCTGCAAAATCTGTTGTTACCGGGTGGTAGCCTGTGGGCCGCAGAGATGACGCGCAATAGTCCGTTCCAGCTAGCGACCGTTGCGCTGCTGGAGGGAGGATACAGTCACTTTGATGACCTACGCGCGGTTGAATCGCTACCGCTGCTGAACGCGGAACAGTGGCAACAACTTTGCCTGCAACAAGGTTTTGCCACCTGCGAAACGCTCAGCACCAGTGATGACAGTGGCTTCCACTTGATTGTGGCGCAAATGCCACACACCTTGTGGCAATTCAATCCTGCCTCGCTGATAGACGTCATGCGCCAGCAGCTGCCCGGCTACATGATCCCGCAACAGTTCTTCTGTCTGGACGCCCTACCACTGTCACCGACCGGGAAAGTTGCCCGCGCTGCGCTGCCACGACCGCAGTCACAGCAGACGGCACTCCGTACAGAACGCACGGAATGGCACGGCGAAACAGCCCAACTTGCCGAGATCTGGAGTGAATTGCTCGGTGGTGCATGGCCTGCTGCTGAAAGCCATTTCTTTGAGGCCGGAGGCGACAGCCTGATGGCGGTGCGTCTGGTCGAAAAAGTACGCCACCGTCTGCAGCGCCAGGTTGCGTTACGCGATCTCTTTACTGCCGCGCGTTTCTCGGAGTTTGCAGCGCTGGTGAGCGCCGCACCACAAGGCGAAGACCAGCCGTTAACTTTGGTCGTCGATGCGACTCAGCGCGAGCAGCCTTTCCCACTCACCGATGTGCAGCAAGCGTACTGGATTGGACGTCAAAGCGGCCTGCCGTTAAGTGGTGTGGCGACGCATCTTTACGTCGAGATCGAAGTCACTGACATCGCCGTTACTTCACTTGAGCATGCCTGGCAACAGCTTATTCAACGCCATGAGATGTTACGCGCGGTGATTGACGATCAGGGCTATCAGCGCATTCTGCCACAGGTGCCTGACTATCCACTGTCATGTGTCGATTTACGTCATGCTTCTGCAGACGAACGCAGCGGCTGGGAAGAGGAAACGCGAGAGAAGCTCGGTCATGAGGTGCATGACACCGCCAAATGGCCGCTGTTTACCCTGCACGCCGCCCAGTTAGATGACCAGCGCCTGCGTCTGTGCATTAGTCTGGATAATCTGATTTGTGATGGCCGTTCAATGGTGATGCTACTGTCTGAATGGGCGCTGCTGGCGCGTTCGCCTCATCATCAACTGCCTGCGCTGGAGATCAGCTTCCGTGATTATGTGATGTCGCAGCCGCAGTGGCAGCAGCAGCCCGCTTGGCAGCGTGCGCTCGACTACTGGCTTTCCCGTATCGACACCCTGCCTCCCGCGCCGCAGTTGCCGGTTGACGACATGGCGCTAACCCACGTCAAGCCGCGCTTCACGCGTTATCAGGCGCAACTGGCACCGGCAGAATGGCAACAGCTACGCCAGTATGCCGCGCAATCGGGCATTACACCGAATGCACTGCTGCTGACAGCCTGGGGCTACGTGCTGGCGAACTGGAGTGCCGAGCGGCAATTCACCCTTAACCTCACACAATTCCAACGCCCAGATGTGCATGCGCAAATGGCCTCACTGGTCGGTGACTTCACCTCCCTCAGCCTGCTGGCCTGTGATTACCGCCATCCAGCCTCATTTGTGCAGCACGCTCAGGCGTTGCAACAACAGCTCGGTAGCGATCTCAGTCATAGCGACGTCTCTGCTGTCCGGGTATTACGCGAAGCCGCACGACGTTTTGGTCGGGTGGATGCGATGGCGATGCCCGTGGTGTTTACCAGCGGATTGGGCGTGGATAACCGGGGCAGCGACGCCAGCGTGGCGGCTGACTGGCTAGGTGAGTTTGGCTGGAGCGTGAGCCAGACACCGCAAGTGTGGATCGATCACCAGGTGGTTGAACGCCATGGCGCGCTGGCATTCAGTTGGGACTGCGTGGATGCGCTGTTCCCGGATGGATTGATGCAAGAACTCTTTAGTCACTATCAACAGGTGCTGCAGCGCCTGGCAGGAGACGAAGCGTCCTGGCAACAAGATGTCGCGACCTGGCTTCCTGCTCATGCCCTGCAGCCAGCGAAACGAAAAGCGTCGGCGGTGACATCTTCAGTAGCAGCCATCACGTCCTCGGCAGATGAGGGATTAACTCAACAGATTTGTGCATTGCTGAGCCAAATCACAGGCGGAAACGAGGTATCGCCAACACGTAACTTCTTTGAAGCTGGCGCGACCTCACTGCATTTGATCCGCCTGCGTCAGCAATTGCAACAGAAGCTGAAAATCGACTTCCCACTGGTCACGCTCTTTGATGCGGCAACACCGCAAGCGCTAGCGGCTCGGCTAATGCCAGGCAACAGCCCAGCGGTGCAGGAGAGCAGCAGCGGTGAGTCGCGCTTACAGGCACGTCAGCGCCGCCGTCACCAACGTCAACGTTAATGAATCAGGCGCGTCATGACTGGCGCGCCTGCTCAACCAAGAGAAAAGAGAAACATGATGACCGACTCATTAGCAGAACATTACGGCGACACGCTGCCCATTGCGATTATCGGCGCAGGATGTCGTTTCCCACAGGCCAACTCACTGTTTGAGTTTTGGCGACGCATCGCCGATGGTGAAGAGCTGATCTCTCGTTTTGATGCGGCGGCGCTAACGGCGGCGGGTGTCGACCCCGCTCTGCTTCAGCGTCCGGATTTTGTCCCCGCGGCCTCCGTGATCGAGAATGCAGAGCGTTTTGAGTGGCAGTTCTTCGGTTACTCGCGCCAGGAAGCCGAGAGCATCGATCCGCAGCAGCGCCTGTTTTTAATGTGTGCCTGGGAAGCCTTGGAAATGGCGGGTTACCAACCTAATACATTACAGGATCGTGTCGGGGTGATTGGCAGTTGCCGTATGAGTACCTGGCAAACCGCCACGGCGGCCGATGCACAAAATATCGTGACGCCCGCAACGTTCCAAAAACTGATGGGAAATGACAAAGATTATCTGGCGACGCGCGTTGCTTATAAGCTTGGCCTACGTGGCCCGGCTTACACCGTGCAAACCGCCTGTTCAAGTTCCTTGATTGCCACCCACCTGGCCTGTGAAGCCATCGCCAGCGGGGAAGCAGATATGATGCTGGCGGGCGGTGCCAGTCTAAGCTTCCCTCAACAGGCGGGCTACTTCCACCGTGAGGGGATGATTTTTTCCCGTGATGGCCACTGCCGGCCATTTTCAGCAGACGCGGATGGCACGCTAGTGGCAAATGGCGCGGGCGTTGTGCTGCTGAAGCGGCTCGATCGTGCCGTTGAAGATGGCGATGCCATTCTGGCCGTCATTCGCGGTACGGCGACGAATAATGACGGTAGCGATAAAGCCGGATTTACCGCCCCTTCTCTGAGTGGGCAACGAGAAGTCATTCAGGATGCGCTGGCGATTGCTGGCGTTAGCGCAGACACTATCGGACTGGTCGAGGCGCATGGCACCGCCACGCCGTTGGGTGATCCTCTAGAGATCGCCGCGCTAACAGAAGCCTGGTCGCCTGCCTCACCCAAAGCAGGCCAGGCAGCCATTGGCTCACTAAAAAGTAATTTGGGTCATCTGGATACGGCAGCAGGCGTCGGGAGCCTGATCAAAGCCAGCCTGGCGCTGTGGCAGCAACAAATTCCTCCGACGCTGCATTTCTCAGCGCCGAATCCGGCCATTGATTTCAGTAAAACGCCGTTTCGCGTACCGACCCATCTGGAACCCTGGCCCGTGCCAAAACATGGTTGGCATCGTGCCGCAGTCAGCGCCTTTGGTATTGGTGGCAGCAATGCGCATACCATTCTGGAAAGTGCGCCTGCGCGGCAAAACCCGCCATCGCAGGCTGACACCTATCCTCTGCTACTTTCTGCCCGCACACCTTCAGCCTTGCGAGCCTTGGCACAACAACATGCTGCTCGCCTGAGCGATCGCGAACCGGGTTTTTCGACTCATGACTACGCGGCCACCTCCCTCTACCATCGCTCGCTGTTTCCGTGCCGCGTGTTGCTCCTCGCCAGAGATGCCGATGGTTGGTTAGCGCAGTTACTGGATCTTCTTGAGCTATCCGAACGTGAAGCCGCTAAGCCGATGTATGTTGCCGAAGCGGTTGCGCTCAGTGAAGAACAGCGTCAGAGCTGGCAGCAGCAATTATACGCCGATAAACCTGACTGGCAGACGCTGTTTGCAGAGTCTGCACGTCGTTCACTTCTTCCTGTAGCCCCTTTTGAAGGCGAACTCTGTGTACCACCGCGTGCAGCCGCAAGCGAGGCCAAGTCGCCCTGGCTGAACGTGGTTGAGGCTGGTCATCACTGCGCCAATACGTTGGGTGCGCAGTTGGACCTCAGCGTATTGGATGAAGAGAATCAATGCGTTGATGCGTTACACTGTCACTATGTGAGTGCTTTATTCGATCAGCTCCCATTGGATCAACCGCTGGGCGATTGTCACGCCATTATGGCCCTGCTGAACATTCCTGCGCGTTACAGTGATTTGATGCAGCGTATGCTGTGCGATCTGACCGCGGCTGGCGTACTGGTGGCGCTACCGGATGGCTATCTACTGCGGCATCGCCCGGAGGTGGATGCGGCTGGCTGGCTCAAACGTATGCGCGAAGTGGGTTACCATCATCTGGCTGCGTTGATAGCTCGTACCGGTCCGGAACTGGGCAACATGCTGCGTGGCACTGTTGATCCCGTCAGCGTGGTGTTTCCTGCCGCCGCGACCGATGACGTCGAACATATGTATCAAGAGCAACCTTGGTCGCGCTACTTCAATAGTCTGGCCTCCTCCGTGTTGCAAAAACTGGCAGAAAATCGCACTGCCCCGATTCGTGTGCTGGAGATAGGCGGCGGCACCGGTGGCACCACGCGGGACATGCTGCAGGCACTCCCACCAGGCAGCTGTTCGCGCTATACCTTTACCGATCTTGGCCCGCTCTTTTTACAAAAAGCCCAAGAGAAGTTTCGAGATTATGACTTCATCGATTATCAGACCTTTGATATGGAGCAGTCGCCCGAGAGTCAGGGGATATCGACCGATCACTATGATGTCATTGTGGCGGCCAACGTACTGCATAACAGTGCCGATCTGCGTCAGCTGTTTCGTCGCCTTGCCCCGCTGCTGAAACCTGAAGGCGCGATTTTGCTGCGCGAAATCACCGCGCCTAAGAAACTCTTTGATTTTGTCTTTGGTGCGCTTGTGCCACCGATTGCCGATACGGCACAGCGCCACGGCGAACTTTTTGCCTGCGCAGAAGATTGGCAAGCCGCGCTGAACGAAGCCGGACTGACTCAGTTTGCCGCGTTTCCTGCCCAAAATACCCCTGCCTTTGCACTCGGGGAACAAATTTTGCTGGCACAGCGCCCCGCAGAGCAACATACCGTATCTGACATTACCCCCGGTCTTTTAAGCCTGACCGTCGCAGCCGATGAGGAAAATCGCTGGCCAGCAGAACACCTGCTGCACGCGCTAAAACAGGCGCTGTCGCCGCAGCCTGGTCAACAGCTTTGCGTGGCTGAATGGTATTGCAATCCAGTCGGTGCACCTTCACCACTGACGCTCACCGTGGTGCAGCATGGCGAACATATTTCCGTACAAGCAAATAGCACGCCGCTGTTGCAAGCACGTTGGCGTAAAACGCGCACGCAACAACCGGCCCACTTCGCTTTCGGCAAAAAATTACCTCAACCCTGGCAGCCCAAAGGGGATTTGTGGCGCTGGCAGTGGAGAAACGCAGAGTTGAGTGCCACGGCTGGGGCTGCACCGAAAATCCTGCATGTTCCCGATGATTTCTCCGCGCAAGCGCGTTTCTATCAGACACTACGCGAGGCATTGCCATTGGCAAATGAAAGTCAGCCGCTGCTGTTGCTTTCTGATCGGCTGTTTGATGACAACCATCAACATGCCGCTGACTGGCTGCCCGGTTTCCTGGCAGTAGCGCGTCATGAGTATCCGCACAGCCGCCTGATATTGGCCGATGGTGATCCTGCTCGCGGTACGCAAGATGCAGCCCGACTGAACGCCCCGGTGTATCGCAGGCATGAGAATAGTTGGCAAACTCAGACATTGACCAAAGTGCCGCATGAATCAACCGCACGTCACATGGCAAGCGGCTGTCATCTGTTTATCGGCGGACTGACACCGACAGGTTTGGCAGTGGCAAACCAGCAAGTTGATCAGGGAGTGCAAAAGCTGCTGTTCTTAGTGCGCAGAGAACCGCGCCCTGCTGAAGCGGAGCAGATCGCGCGCTGGCGTGCCTTGGGAATTGAAGTAGTCATCGATACCGCTGGCGACGTGACCGAGCACGAGGAATTTGATGCCGCATTAACCCGCATGGCTCAACATGGTCCGATCGATACAATCTGGCATCTGGTGGGGAATATTGATGATCGCCCCATCGGCGAGCTGGACTGGACTGCCTTGCAGCAGGTTTATCAGCTGCGTATGACGACGGCCCATCGCCTTGCGGCACATCAGGCGCAGCTGTCCCCGAATTGCACGGTTTACTTCTCCTCTGCCGCCAGCGTCATGGGACCGCGTGGTCAGGCCGCGCATGCCAGCGCCTGCTGTGCGCTGGAACGTATGGCAACCGCGCGTTGTGCGCAAGGCTATGACACCCTGGCAGTGGCTTGGGGCTTGTGGCAAATCACCGCATCGCTTTCTCAGCAGCAACAGGCTGCACTGGCGCAGCGTGGTATGCTGCCACTGGAAACCGATGCGGCACTCAATCTGCTTAATCAGGCGCTCGCCGCGTCCTGGCCTACCGTCGCAGCCATGCAGGTGGACGGAACACGCCTACAGCAAGCCGGTATCAGTGAGGCCGATCGTCTTCAGTTTGCGGAGTTGTTACCTGAATCGACAGACACCACCGCATCAACGGCACCTGTGGGTGATGACCTTGATCGCTATCTCCGCGGCGTGCTGGCTAAGCAACTCAACTGCGCCATCGAGACCATCCATGATCAGAGTAATCTGGTACAGCTTGGGTTGGATTCCCTGCTGTTCCTTGACCTGAATGAAACGTTGGCAAGTGATTTAGGTATCAAGCTCAATGCAGAGAGCGTGTTAAAAGCCGGTACGGTGTTGGAACTTAAACAGGCAATTCAATCTGCCACCGCACCTGCAACTGAAAATGGGAGTATGCTGCGCCAACGCCTGCAGCAGCTAGAGGCGCATCAGCCGGGTTGGCTTGATGCACGTGGAGATGTTATTGACCAGCCCGCCAGTAGTGTTGCGCTGACACCGTTACAACGCGCGCGTTGGCAGCAGTTTGCTACCCAGCCCCAGTTACTGTACGTCGAGTACGATAAGCCTGCGTCGTTCCCCGTAGAAGCGTTCATTACAGGCTGGCAGCAACTGCTCAATCGTCATGCTTTCCTGAGCAGCAGCATCAATGTGGTCGGTGAGATTGTCACCTCGCCGACACCCGCAACGCTTACACTTTCGCGCTATGACTGGCGTAATGAGGATGTGCAGGAGAAACAGCGCGCGTTAAGAGTGACAATGTCACGCAAAAGTTTTGATTTGACTAAACCTGCGCCGCTTGAAATTGCGCTGGCGCGCCACGAATCGGGTTATCGCATTGCTATCGTTATCAGTACATTACTGATTGATATCGAGAGCTTCCGCGTCTTACTGCGCGAATTACATCAATCCATCACTACACCTGGCGCTTCTCAGCCGGCGTTGGCGTTCTCGCCACAAACCTATCAACGTACTCTGCTGGCACTCGCGCAACAGCCGTCTGCGAAGATTGAGACGTCGTTGACGCCGCCGTCACTGCCATGGAAAAAAGGTGATGAGGCTACCGCGTTTACCATCTGGCGTGATGCACTGCCAGCCAGCCAGTGGCTGACGCTGAAACAGCAAGGCGAAGCATTGGGGGTTTCAGGTAGCGACATTCTGTTAGCAGCATGGGCGCTGACGCTACGTGACTGGTTGCAACAACCTGCATTACAACTGCGTATGAACTATACCGACCGCTTGCCGCTGCATCCTCACAGTTCACAATTAGTGACAGATGCCAGCACATTGATGCCGGTTGCGCTCACTCTGGAAAGTCGCGGCAGCTTCCTACAGTTGGCTGAAGCAGTGGCGCAGCAGCGCACACAGCATCTTGTACAACACTTACCGGGTAGTGCAGATGAAGTGGCCTGTCTGACGCAGCTTCCAGTAGCCTTTACCAGTCTGCTCGGTGTGCGCCAAGCTTACTCGATCCCGGAAGTTTCCGACCCGTTGTTAGGTATGCCTGACTACGAGTATGCCGCACAAGCCTTTACTCCTCTCCACCTCCAGGCGCTGGAGGAGGAAAGCGCTCTGTTGTTCAATATCGATCAACAAGAGGGTTGGTTACCAGATGCGCTGGGCGAAGTCGCCATGTTGACCTTGCGGCAGTTACTGGAAACGTTGGCTGCAGGAGAAGAAGCCTGGCATGCACCGCTGGATCAGCTATTACCTCCCGACAGTGACATTCTTGCCATCGTTAAGGAGGACGCACGATGATTTCGCGCCCTTCTGCTGTGGTATGCGGCACGCGTTTTGGCGAGCACTACTTAGCCGCACTCGCCCATCCTGATTCTCCATTACGGCTGGCGGGGATTCTGGCGCGCGGCAGTGAGCGATCTCGACTGCTGGCTGAGAAGTTTGGCGTCCCGCTATGGCGTAGCGTTGAGCAAATTGATGACGCTGTGAGCGTCGCCTGTGTAGCCGTTCGCAGCCGCATGGTTGGCGGTGAGGGTAGCGCCTTGGCTGAGGCACTGTTGCGCCGTGGGCTGCGGGTCGTGCAGGAGCATCCTCTTCACCCCGGTGAAGCCGCGCGATTGCAAAGCCTCGCTAGCGAACAGGGAACCCGCTACCACATCAACAGCTTCTACCCGCAGTTGCCTGCGGCACGGCGTTTTATTGATTATGTGCAGGCATGGCGCAAACAACAGCCTTTGCAGATCATCGAAATCACCACCAGTTTGCAGTTGCTCTATTCAGCGCTGGATGTGGTGGGCCACGCATTGGGGACGATGCGTGCCAGCCACTTTGTGGCGGCCCCGGCACCGACGCGCAGTGACTGGCCGATGCGTCAATTGCACGGTGAAATCGACAACATCCCGGTATTGATCAACCTGCAAACCACGCTCGATCCGCGCGACCCGGATCATCATAGTCTGGTCATGCATCGCATCTCTTGTGGCAATACGTCTGGCAACCTCTGCCTCACCGGCAGCTTCGGCCCGGTGGTGTGGAGCCATGCTATCTATGCGCCGGATTATCATCGTGATGACGCGCAGTCATCATGGTTGCTGGCACCAGAGCTGCATCAGCAACGTCACTATAATCAACAGCCCGGAGCATTGGTGTTTGGTTCACCACGCGGGGAGAGCCTCAACGAGCTGGTGCAGGATGCTTTTCCTCGTGGTCTGCACCGCGCCTTTGCTGAACTCCTCGCCGAGGCGTCGCCAGCATGGCAGCAGCCTGAATGGTGGAAAAATCAGGGTGCGCTGTGGCTCGATATCATGCGCCAGGTGGGCCAACCGGTGACGCAACAGTTTGATGCGCCCGCCAGACCGAGTCCCGATCCGTTGCGCTGGGCTGCAGCTATCAAGGAGGAGAGCCATGACTGAATCTCATGACGTATACCGCGAACTCGGAGCATTGTTGGAACAGGCGGGTTTAGCCGAACACGCGCTGTTTCTCAACTGGGGCTATCAGGATCTCGCGGCCAGCCCATTGAATGCGAGCGAAAGCCAGCGACAACTGGTGCTGCAGTTAGTCGGCGATACGCGGATTAATGGACGGCAGGTGCTGGATGTCGGCTGCGGGCGTGGCGGTGCCGCGGCATTGCTGCTGGAGACGTTCACACCGGTCAGCATCACCGGGATTGATCTTAGTCCCGGTAATATCGCGTTTTGCCGTCAGCGCCATCCTCACCCGCGCCTGCGCTTTCGCGTCGCAGATGCCTGCCAACTCCCGCAGGCCGATGCCAGCGTAGATGTGGTACTGAATATTGAATCTTCCGGTGCTTACGAGCAGATTTCCCATTTCTGGCGCGAAACCTGGCGAGTGTTGAAACCGGGAGGCGATTTCCTTTATGCCGACTTGTTCACGGCTGAAAGCCTAAACGATGTGTTCCATGCCCTAACGACGCTGGGCTTTGAAATGAGCGTGCAGCGATCAATAAGCCGTGAAGTACTGGCGGCACGACGACAAAACAGCGATCGTTTGGTCCAGCGTCTCGTCACGACACAGCACAAAGGCCTCAGCGATCAGCAGTTGCGTGACTACTTTGCTCTGCCCGGTTCAGCGGTGTTTAACGCCATGGAAAGTGGTCGGGTGGAGTATTTCATTCTACGCCTGCATAAACCGCTCAACACCACCACCGCCAATACCTTGCCCGAGGAGTTGGAGGCGCGCCTGATGCAACGTGCAGCCCGTTTGGCTGCCGCCGTTGAGGGGGGAACTGAGGCAACATCAGTAGACTATTTCCCATTAAAGGCGCCCAGTGCTGACGCAGAAATTAACGTTTTTGCACTGCCCTATGCGGGCGGCGGTGCGTCGATTTATCGCGAGTGGGGACGTGACGCACACTGGCCCTCCCACTGGCGTTTCTGCGCGTTGCAATTGCCGGGCCGTGAGAATCGTATTGATGAAGCAGGTTGTTCTGACATGCACGATTTAGTGGCGTCTTTGGCTGAACAGATTGTGCCCTATGCAGACCGTCCTTGGGCGCTGGTGGGATGCAGCTTAGGCTGTAAAGTTGCTTACGAACTGGCGCGCTGGTTTGCCAAGCGTCAGCAATCACCGCGACTGCTGTTTTTGATGGCTTGCCCTGCGCCGCATATTCCCATCACACATCGTCTTTCGCAACTTGACGAAAGGCGCTTTGCTGCTGAGGTTGAACGCTTGGGCGGAACGCCAAAAGCAGTCATGCGCGACGAGGAGATGATGCGCACTGTGGGGAAAGCGCTGCGCGCGGATTGTGCGCTGGCTGAAAGTTATGTGGCAACTGATCTGACACCGCTGCCCATCCCGATCGTGCTGGTGCAAGCTGAGGATGATGCACTGGTCAGCACCGAGCAGATAGCCGCGTGGCGCCAGCACTTTTCAGCACCGGTCAGCATGATGACGGTACAAGGGGGTCACTTTTTCCTGCGGCAACATCGTGCAGCCCTCGAGCAGCGGCTGGTTAACGCGATCAGCCCGTGGATAAAACCGCCGGAAAAGCAAAAATGGTTTCCTTTTGCTTTGCCTGAAAAAGCACATTCAGTCATTTGTTTCCATCATGCGGGTGGCAGCGCAGCCAGTTGGCGCGAATGGCTGGAGCCGGCACGACAGGCCGGGCTGCTGTTTTGTCCGATTGAATTGCCGGGACATGGCACGCGCTTTGCTGAAAGCTGTATCGATCAACTGGACAAGCTGCTGGATGAGTTATCAGCGTTGATTGCACAGGTGCCTCACCCAGTGACATTAATGGGGCACAGCCTGGGCGCGTTGATCGTTTTTGCTCTGGCGCAACGACTGCCAACTGAGTGGATTGATGGCGTGATCGTCTCTGCGCGACGTCCGCCACAGCAGGCAACATCTTTGCCATGGCGTCATGAGATGTCGGACGAAGCATTGATGGCAGAATTGGGATCGCTAGGCGGCACCCCTGCTAGCGTGATGGCACAGCCCGAACTGTTGTCGCTGTTTCTGCCTGTGCTGCGCGCAGATTTCAGTTTGACTGAGCGGTATGTGCTGGATGGCTGTGTACCTCATCGGACACTGCCGTTGATGATTCTGGGCGGAGAAAGTGACAAAGAGGTTCCGATCAACAAGCTTGAAGCATGGCGCCAATGGGGAAATGAAAAAAGCGAATACCATTTGCTACAGGGCGACCATTTTTTCCTGCATCAACACAAAATGGCTGTTGTGGCGCGCATCAAGAATTGGCTGGCGCAAATGCAAGGTAGCAGCCTCAAATTTCGCCCTGAAGTAGAAAAAATCAGCTAACTAACCCTGCTTGATAAACGGCAATGCTTCAGCGGCATTGCCGTTCTTACTGTTACTTAGCGAAGCTGTCCCCGCGCCAGATACCGCTGCATTTCACTCTCTGGAACCATCCCTCCGCCTGTCGCCCAAACCAGATGGGTAGATTTCGCCATGATTTCTGCGGAAAACCCGTGCTGTACCCAATAACAATGATCTGCCGATGTAATGTGTGGACCACGCATACCCGCCAGCGCTGAAGGCTCAAGCTGCAACCCTTCGCTGTGGTCAAGCATGGCCAGCAGGTCGTACATTGATTGATCGCTAAGGGTATAGCAGCCATCGATCAACTGCTCCATCGCACGCCCTACAAATCCGGAGGCACGTCCTACCGCCAGACCGTCCGCAGCCGTCTTGTTATCGATACCGATATCCTGAACAGCAATACCATCATGCAATCCAGTACTCATACCCAGCAGCATACAGGGTGAATGCGTAGGCTCGGCGAAAAAGCAGTGTACGTGGTCGCCAAATGCCAGCTTAAGCCCGAAAGCTACCCCGCCGGGGCCACCGCCCACTCCGCAAGGCAGGTAAACAAACAGAGGGTGGTCAGAATCAACAATGATGCCTTTCTCCTGCAATTGCTTAGGCAATCGCAAACCTGCCACCGAATAGCCGAGGAACAGCGTGCGGGAGTTCTCATCATCGATGAAAAAACAGGCAGGATCGGATTCTGCTGCTTTACGCCCCTGCTCCACAGCTACACCATAATCCTGCTCATACTCCATCACGATGACACCCTGCGAGCGGAGTTTATCTTTCTTCCACTGCCGCGCATCCGCTGACATATGAACGGTCACCTGAAAACCCAGTCTGGCGCTCATGATACCGATTGAAAGCCCCAGATTCCCGGTAGAACCCACGGCAATTTTGTGCTGGCTAAAAAACTGACGGCACTCTGGTGACTGCAAAGTACTGTAATCGGCTAAAGGAGTGATAAATCCCTCTGCCAAAGCGAGTTTTTCAGCATGGAACAGCACTTCATAAATGCCGCCCCGCGCTTTGATAGAGCCCGATATCGGCAGATGACTGTCTTTCTTGATCCAGAGTTGGCCTAAAATTGGGGCGATTTTCTCCAACTCAGCTTGCATGAGCGGCGCGGCAACCAGATCGGATTCAATAATACCGCCGGTGATAGCCGTTTCCGGGAACGCTGCAGCCAGCAATGGCGCGAAGCGTTGCAGCCTTGCTTCAGCGTCCTCTGCATCTGCTCGCGTCAAACCGACAGGTTTCAGCCCTTCTTCTGCTGATGTTAGGTTTGGATTAAACCAAGCTATTTCCCGCAGGGACTGCAACTCCGTCACGATAGGCAAAGCAGGTTTCGCGTCAATGGATTCCGTCATAATTCCCCCTCATGGTCTTTGCGGATATTTAACAACAGCTTCCAATGGGCTGACAAACGATGGATTTTCATCTTCACATGAAATCAGCTAACACAAAGAGGTCAGTGAGATGTGATAAAAATGCGGGAAAAGAATCATATATAAACACTATTCATCAGCGAGATAGCCCTATAATTAGCCCCCTACCTACCTATGATGAGGACAACGGCTTGCGTGAAATAAATGGCGGTCAACTGAGTCGGCTCTATACCTTTGAAGTCGCGGCCCGCTGCACATCTTTCTCGGTGGCAGCGGCAGAACTTGCTCTGACACCCAGTGCAGTGAGTCATCGCATTAGTCAGTTGGAGAACGAGTTAAATATTCGCTTGTTCAACCGTTCCCACCGGAAAGTCGAACTCACGGTGGAGGGCGAGCGCATTTTTGCCGCAATGAACACCTCGCTTAACTTCCTCAATCAGGAAGTGCAGAGCATCAAGAATCAGGGGTTTTCGGGACGATTAACGGTGTACTGTCGGCCCTCTTTTGCTCAATCGTGGCTTAGTCCCGGCGTGGCATCTTTTCTTGAGGCTTATCCGCAAATTGACCTCGTCATCCTGACAGGGAATGAAGAGATTGACCTTCACCGGATGGGCGTTGATTTATCCATTAGCTTTGATGATGCCCTTGCCGGAAGCTTTCACCAGGAACATCTCATGGATGAAACCATTGTTCCTGTCTGTAGCCCAGAATATGCCCAACGCTTTGAGCTCATCGACCAACCTCATCACCTCTCTTCCTGTCGTTTGCTACATGACAGGAAAGCCTGGAGCATGAATTCAGGCGGCGGCGAGTGGCAACTGTGGGCGCAGCACTTCGCCATCGATATCTCGGCAGCGCGCGGAACCGAGTTTGACCAGGCAGAGTTGGCCTTGACGGCCGCCGTTCATCACGCAGGTGTCGCAATCGGCCGTAAAAGGTTGATCGGAGAAAAGCTGCGTTCAGGTGAACTCATCATGCCTTTTCCCAATACCGAGTTTCAGTGCGCCCAACACTATTACATCAGTACTCATGCGGACAGACGCTGGCCTAAGGTTGAGGCTTTTATTGGCTGGCTGAAAGCGAGGGCTGCGGCTGATCAGTAAGTCGAAATCGTTGATAACTGATTTCTGTTTATGCTCGGCTTGATGGGTTGAGCTGCTCGAAGGATTAGTGTGATAGCGCTTCCATTTTCACCATCTATTGCTGGTGAAGAGAGGATAACGAGGCGCAGAATGGAATATATAACCATATATGAATATATATTCAGTTACTTTCATTCTAACGCTAAACTCTACCGATCCGAGGAGAATGTCTAATGAGTAGCTACACCTACCCAAAATTTGGTGCCGGATTGTGGCATTTTGCCAACTATATCGACCGTTATGCCGTGGATGGTTATGGCCCCGCGCTCAGTACGCTGGACCAGATAAAACTCGCCGGTAGTGTTGAAGACTTGTCCTATGTTGATGTGCCATACCCTTTCACTGAAGGCGTGACCGTAGAGCAAGTGAAACAGGCTCTCGCAGACGCAGGATTGAAAGCGATTGGTGTGACGCCTGAAATCTATCTGCGCAAATTTTCGCGCGGTGCCTTCACCAATCCCGATGCCGCCATACGCCAGCAGGCCTTTGAATTGATGCACGAAGCCGCCACGGTGGTGCGTGAACTGGGCGCTAATTACGTGAAAGTTTGGCCCGGTCAGGATGGATGGGATTATCCGTTCCAGGTGGATCATAAAAACCTGTGGAAGATGGCGGTCGACGGTATGCGTGAATTAGCCAGTGCCAACCCGGATGTCAAATTCGCTATCGAGTACAAACCACGTGAACCGCGTGTGAAGATGACCTGGGATTCAGCGGCCCGTACTTTGTTGGGAATCGAAGATATTGGTCTCGATAACGTTGGCGTTCTACTGGATTTCGGCCATGCCCTGTTTGCCGGGGAGTCTCCCGCTGATTCCGCCCAGTTAATTATTGACCGTGGCCGTCTGTTTGGGATGGATGTTAACGACAACCTGCGCGGCTGGGATGACGATTTGGTGGTCGGTACCGTTCACATGACCGAGATTTTCGAATTCTTCTATGTGCTTAAGATCAATAACTGGGATGGTGTGTGGCAACTGGACCAGTTCCCCTTCAGGGAAGACCATGTCGAAGCGGCCAATCTCTCCATACGTTTCCTTAAGCACATCTATCGCGCCCTGGATAAACTCGACATCGCTGCCCTGCAAGCAGCCCAACGCGAACAGAATCCATTAAAAGCGCAGAAAATTATTCAAAACGCATTGCTGACAAGTATTGAAGTCTAAGTGCAAGCGCCCGGCAGTCATGCCGGGCATCAACATCAAATGACTGAACAGCCTTCTAGCCGCACCCTAGTCACATTTCGCACTTTTGGAGTACTGAAAACCAAATGTATGTTGTAACGATAACCAGTAACTCATCAACATTACGCATGCTGATGGCGCCACTCCTGGGTAACGCCACCGTATCCATAGGCTGCTGCACGCGCATCAATCAGATGCACATAACTCTCCTGATGCAGATCACTGCGCAGTGCGGCCAGCGCCTGATAGATCTCCCTTAAGTAGCAAGCCTTCTGTGCTTTAGTATTGGTTTCATCCGTAATGCTGATATCAAGATGGAATGCACTGCCTCCCGTATCTGACAGCGCCTTTCCTGCAATAAACCATTCGTCTGCTGGGATAAACTGCACAGTGGTGGCGATCACCCCACGCTCTTTACCCAGCACCTCAGCTGTCAGATCTTGGATCACTTGAACGGATTTCTGCATCAAATCAGCGTCTCGTTCACCCGATAACTGCAACACAATATGTGGCATGTGATTTCTCCTCTGTTGGGGTCCACAGCACTATCGCGCATTGCAATCAATCGGTAAAACGGGAATATATAATAGCATCCAACCAAAAAACCGATGGATTATATGAATAGCTTTGATATGGAACAGCTACGCAGTTTTGTCACCGCTGTCGATGCCGGCAGCCTTACCGCCGCCGCACCGCTACGCTGCCTGTCGCAATCAGCACTGAGTGAGCAACTTCGCAAGTTGGAGCTGCGCGCCAACCAGACGTTACTGTTACGCAGCAAAAGTGGTGTCACACCTACCGCTGCGGGTGAAAAATTGTTGCAACACGCCCGCCATTTGCTGGCACTTGCGGATCTGGCATGGCGGGATTTACAAGGTGTAACACTCGATGGGGAGGTTCGATTGGGGATCACTGATTACTGTCGCCCTGCAGATATGGTCACGATTCTGGCGCGTTTTGCACGTGATTACCCGCACTTGAGGCTGCGAACAATGATGGGGAAAAGCCGCGACATTGAAAACGCCTGGCAGCAAGGTGAAATCGACCTCGCCATAGTGATGCGTATCCCCGGCATCCATCCACCCGCTTCAAATGCACGTGAAACCCTCATGCTGCGTGAACCCATGATGTGGGTTGGAAATACTCCCTCGTCCCAACATGAACCCCTGCCGCTGGCATTGCTTCCTGAAGGCTGTTCTCTGCACCAACTCGCCTGCCACACCTTGAAGCAACATCAGCGATCGTATCTGATTCGTCATATTGCTTCAGGTGTACGGGGGCTCCAAACGGCATTGGTTGCAGGACTGGGTGTTGGATGCCTCAATCAATCAGCCATTCCCGCTGAGTTACATCAATGGGGCGAATCCCTGGACTTACCCTCGCTGCCATTAGCAGAGTTTGTGCTGCTGCATGGGCCCGAAGACAGCAGCGAAACGTCAAAAACCTGTGCTGCATTTAGTGAGATCTTACACAGTGCCTTGTCTGGTATGACTTAAGCGCTGCCAAAGGTCGGTAACCAACCTAGCCAACTCAGAAGCCATGCCGAAATATTGAGCACACCGAAGAGCATGACAAGTGTAATCAGTAACAACGAGCGCGGCATCGTGGCGAAACGCTGCTGTGCCTTCCACGCCAGTAATGCCGGGACTATCACTGCCCACAAGGTTGCAAACAATCCTGCAAAACCGATGGCGGAAACAAAACCGTGCGGCCAGAAGAGCGACGCGATAAGCGGTGGCAGGAAGGTGAAACATGCAGTCTTACAGCGTGCTGCGGGTGAATTTCCCCACCCTAACCGATCGG
>OBJT01000057.1_pt1 | contig 25243 bp, 22 predicted proteins | sample 1519861 | NCBI WGS metagenome assembly OBJT01 (sample SAMN02401118, study PRJEB22541) | soil metagenome, isolate JX
GCATAAGCTCGGCATTATTGGATTTATTAGTGAACATTGGGAAAATGGTGTTCGTGCTGACAACCCTCTTGGGTATTATCTACCTTATTCCCTCCGAGATTGGAGAAGGTTCACAGCACGCAAGCTTAATCATGGCAGTATTGCTGCTTATATCAGCATTAGCAACTTTCACCCTGTACCAGCTATTACGATTGCTTTTCAATCGCATACGGCGGGCTTGATCCATCCTCTCTTTAAACAAAAAGTAAACAAAAATTTGTTACGGCGATCTTTTGGTCTCCATTAACTTGTCGTTGATAATTTGGGGCATATAGTTCTGTCTGTTCTCACGCAAAGAAAAATAATTATGTCTACGATTACACATTCTGAGCCGAAAAATATTGCTTCGGCAGCGCTGTTTTTGCCTTTAGTTAGTGGTAAGTATCGTCCTAATAAGTTGTGGGATAGCCAAGTTTTTCGCCTTAAATTTGCCTTAAGGTCTCTGGTTTTTCCTGCAACTACCTTTAATTATCTCAACCAGCTATCACAACTCTCTTTTTTACCAGAGTTGATTAAGAGCCAAGGATTATTACCAGCAAAGCCGCACCGTCCCTATTTATCTGCCAAGATGAGTGTGGCACAGCGAGCACAAGCGATTCTTGATCACTATCAACTGATCGATCAGCTTGATAACCCGACGCTTCGTCAATTACTGCTTAGCTCTGCAAGTAATTTGCTCGCCAGTTTTACGGGCAAGAATAATGAGCAGTTTGCCATATTGTGCAGTTCCGGTTTTTACGACCGTGAAGGTGAAGTCACGTTGGTATTGCGTTATCAAGACGTCACTATAGCCTCGCTCTCTTTTTCCATTATTCAGGAAAAAGGCAAGCGCACATTATTGATTGGTGGATTGCAGGGACCGCGTAAACACATCTCTAACGATGTGATCCGCGATGCGACTAAAGCTGCACACGGCCTCTTCCCAAAACGCTTGTTGATGGAAGCGGTATTTATTCTGGCGCAGCAGTGTGGTGTGCAAACGATAACTGCGGTGGGGGATACCACGCACGTCTTCCGCAGCCTGCGTTATCGCCACAGTAAAGGTGATAAGTTCTTTGCCAGTTACAGCGAGTTTTGGTTGTCGCTGGGCGGAGAAGCACGAGCCGATGAACTGTTTACGTTGCCGCTACAGATGGAAAGGAAAGCGCTGGAAGAGATTGCCAGCAAGAAACGTGCGGAGTATCGCCGCCGCTATGCACTGCTGGATGCGTTGAACACCCAAGTGCTGCAGGCAGCTGGGGTTGAACCTGTGCAGGAAGAGCGCGCAGAACGCGACGTATCACACGCCGCGTAAAGGCTTATCAGAACGGCTGCTTCGCGTAGCCGGTCATCACCTTCAAACCCATCTCACGTCCGAGCGCGGTCATTGGATGCACCACTACCAAGCCGCGCACGCTCTTCTTAAATGCGCCCATGTTGGCTTGTTCTTTCTTGGTTATCTCACGGCTGAAGCCCAGTTTTTGCAACTGTTGCGCTTCTTTGCTCAGCTTTTCGTCGCGTACGCTACGCAGACGTTCGATTTCCTGCACCAGCTTCTCTTTTTCACGCAGCAGCTCGCCGAGTTTTTCGGCATCGCCAGATTCTAGCAGCTGGGGTTCTTTGCGATTCAATGCGTCCAGTTGGTCACTGAGCAGTTTGATCTCGGCTTTTTCTTGTTCTTTCATCAGGGGAAACTCGTTAAGGAAAACAGGCAAAGGATACATCAAATTGGGGCACATTTGCAGCAGAGTGGGGATTTGCGATGCGGCGAAGTGTAAGGGCACAGTGCACAGGCCCTTAAATCGCGGGCTTCTTAAATGCCTGCTTGTGCGAGATACGCGATATCAGCTCAGTCAGTGAGAGCACCATGGTGGAACGGACCATTTGCAGATAGCGCTGTTGTTGCATACTGCGCAACGCATCATCATCACGGGTGAAATCAGGTTGTGGCGGCCAGGCAACCACGCAATGCAATTCACCGAACGGGCCCAGGATCTCATCGTCAGTAAAACGATAATCGTTGGTATCGTGATTTAACTCTTCACGCAGCGCCAGCAACAGCTCGCAATCTTCGTATTCATGACGATTAATCACACCCAAACCGTAAATAAGCTTCAGGCGTACTGAGAGCTCACCCAGTGGTCCATCGCCCAGCAACAGGGGTTCAACCGCATACTTCACGGCATAGTCGTCTTTGCGGAAAACCTGTAACACTAGCAGGTTCACCGCTTCGGCAAGTAACTCAACGGCGGCGATCAGGAAGCTTCTCACCGATCGACCGGCGTTCAGGCGCTCAAGCACCCGGTTTTCAAAAGCTTGCTTCTCTTCCATTATTGCCTGCATCGTTCAGATACCGCCGACGGGCACGGAAACTGCCGTGCCCGAGTGTGCTATTAAAGGGCGCGCATTATGCCATAGCGTTGTAAGCGCTCACCACTGAGGTGACCACTTCGCTATTGGCTTCCAGCCCTGAGATCTCCGCCAGCGTGTCCTGTGGCCCTTTTTCTGCCAGCAGTGTGGCCAGTTCTTGTGCCTGTGGATCGGCTTCGCTGCGATAGTGCATCGCGGCCGCAATCCCCTGCACCAGATTGGTGTGTGGCAGCTGGTATTCAAGGGTACCCAGCGTAGGCTTGATCAGGCGGTCGCCTGCGCTCAGTTTACGCAACGGCTGGCGGCCAACGCGCTCCACATCATCCTTCAGGTAAGGATTTTCAAAACGAGTGAGGATTTTCTGGATGTAAGCAGCGTGCTTGTCGGCATCAAAGCCGTAGCGCTTGATCAGTACTGCGCCGCTCTCCTGCATCGCACCCTGCACCACTGCACGCACTTTCTCATCCAGAATGGCATCACGGATGGTGGCGTGGCCGGCTAACTGACCAAGATACGCGGTGATGGCGTGGCCGGTGTTGAGCGTGAAGAGTTTGCGTTCCACAAACGCCATCAGGTTGTCAGTCAGCTCCATGCCGGGAATGTTCGGCAATTCACCTTTGAACTGGGTTTTGTCTACAATCCACTCGCTGAAGGTTTCAACGGTGACTTCCAGCGGATCGTTGTTACCGGCTTCGGACGGCGGCACGATGCGATCCACAGCAGAGTCAACGAAGCCAATGTGCTCTTCAACCCACGCGTGATACTGTTCTGGCAGCGCTTTCAGCACATGCTGTTTCAGCTGGCTGGTGCCGCGCACCATGTTTTCACAAGCAATGATGTTCAGCGGACGGACATTACCGCTATCACTGCGTTTGGCCAGACCCTTCGCGACACCGCCTGCAATGCGCTCCAGAATCTGCGGACCAACCGCCGTGGTAACGATATCAACCTCAGCAATCAGCGTGACGATGTCGTCGCTGGTGCTGTTGACTGCACTCACACCTTTAACAATTTCAACTTTTGCCTGCTCGCCAACCACGTGAACCGGATACTCATGACGGGCGTTAAGGGCATCAAGAACCACCTGATTCACATCCGCGAACACCAGTTCGATACCGGCATCTGCCAGCAACTTACCAATAAAACCGCGGCCGATGTTACCTGCTCCAAAATGTAACGCTTTCATAAAGTTGACCCATATCAAATGACGAAAGGGCGGGCAAATCCGCCCCGGAAATGTGGGACGGGCTTGCCCGCCCCAGGGAAGTTAAAACGCGATTTACGCTTTAGGTGACAACAATTCCAGCACTTCCTGCACGCTGGTAGTATTCGCCAGCTTCTCGATCACGCTGTCATCATCCAGCGCGTTAGTCAGGCTGGTAATCACCTGGATGTGTTCGTTATTGCGTGCAGCAATACCGATAACCAGGCGAGCCACGTCATCCGCATCCTCACCAAACAGCACACCCGCTGGATACTGGCAGAACACCACGCCGGTTTTCAGCACACGATCTTTTGCTTCCACGGTACCGTGTGGAACGGCGATAGACTCACCCAGATAGGTTGGGGTCAGCTTTTCACGTTCCAGCATCGCTTCAACGTATTCTGGTTGAACATAACCGCCTTTCACCAGCTGCTCACCGGCAAAACGAATCGCCTGCTCTTTGTTGCTGGCGCTCAAGCCGAGGAACACGTTGTCCGCGCCCAGTTTGAACAGGTTCGAGCTGCCGTCATCGTAGCTGTCCGCCAGCGTGGTCTGCACGGTTTCACGATGTGCTTCGCTGCGGTTAGCGGCGATCAGACGTTCAGTCAGATTGCTGTACAGCGCGCTATCGAGGAAGTTGTTCAGTGAAATATGCTGAGCCTGTGGTGCCTGACGCATCGCACGCTCGGTAAGATCGCGGTGAGTTATCACCAGATCCACATCGGCCGGCAGTGAGTTAATCGCGCTATTGGTCACTGAGATATTGCTCAGACCGGCATCCTGCACTTTCTTACGCAGCACACCTGCACCCATGGCGCTGGAACCCATACCGGCATCACAGGCCACAATGATTTTACGCACGTGGCTCACGTCAACGCTGTTGGCATCGGCAATAACCGGAGAACCGGCAACGGCCTGGCCTTTTGACTGTGCTTTCATGTCACGCATACGCTGGGTAGCGGCTTCGATATCATCATCTTCTTTCACTTTGCTGGTTTTCAGCAGGATTGAAGAGACTACGAAGGAGACCGCAAACGCGGCGACGATAGCAGCGATGTTAGCGAAGTAAGCGCCTTTAGGCGTCATTGCCAGTACTGCCAGGATTGAACCTGGAGAAGCAGGAGACACCAGACCACCGTTCAGTACGGTCAGGGTGAACACACCGGTCATACCACCGAGGATTACCGCCAACAGCAGACGTGGCGCCATCAGTACGTACGGGAAGTAAATTTCGTGGATACCACCAAGGAAGTGGATGATCGCTGCACCGCCAGCAGACTGTTTGGCGCTTCCGCGACCAAAAATCATGTAGGCAACCAGAACGCCCATACCCGGACCTGGGTTAGCTTCAATCAGGAAGAAGATAGATTTACCGGCTTCGCTCGCCTGCTGGATACCCAGTGGAGAGAAGATACCGTGGTTGATGGCGTTATTGAGGAACAGGATTTTCGCCGGTTCAACAAAGATCGAGGTCAGTGGCAGCAGGTTGTTCTGCACCATCAGGTTTACGCCCGCCGCAAGGATGTGTGACAGACCTTCAACTAATGGACCGATGCCGATGAACGCCAGCAGCGCCAGCAGCATACCGATGATACCGGCAGAGAAGTTGTTAACCAGCATCTCGAAGCCGCTTTTGATCTTACCATCAACCATACGGTCAAAGGTTTTGATCGCCCAGCCGCCCAGCGGACCGGCAATCATCGCGCCGAGGAACATTGGCATATCTGCGCCAACGATCACGCCCATGGTGGTGATTGCACCGACCACGCCGCCGCGATCGCCGCCTACCAGGCGTCCACCGGTGAAACCGATCAACAATGGCAGCAGGTAAGTGATCATTGGGCCGACGAGCTTCGCCAGCGTTGCATTTGGAATCCATCCGGTTGGGATGAACAGTGCTGTGATGATACCCCAGGCGATAAACGCACCGATGTTTGGCATCACCATGTTACTCAGAAAGCGACCAAAGCTCTGGACCTTGACCTTCGCTGATGAGGACATAAACCCACCCCTTATTGAGACGCGCTGCAATAAGAGCGCGGTTGTTTTTGTTAAGACTTTTATTGAGCCGTTCCGGCGCGGGCCGTGGCATCACTGTATGCACGCGGACTCTAGCACTAGTTTATTACGCTGCGTAGCATCCAGGGTAAGTGTGATGCAGATCACTATAAATTGGGGTGATGAGGGGGCTATAAGGTGATGTTGATCACACAATTAGGGTGTAAGAAAAGTACGACGGCTAAAATTTAAGCAAAACAAGGTGATAAATGTGACTTAAGTCACCATTAGGGCTGTTCGATTTGTTTCATAAGTGTGATTTGGATCACAAACAATTTTTGGTTGAAAATGCGCCAGATCACACAATGGTGAAGCAGAAAACCGAGCTGTAAGGAAGTGACGAAAAATCTGAAAAAACAGCCGCGATATTAACGGCTGTAGAGGCGACCTTGAGGTCGCCCGCGGAGTCACTAAAGCCTGAGGTTACAAACCACCCTGCACGGCATTTTGCGCTTGAGTCAGCGCTTGTGCGTTACTGGAAAGGTTACTCATTAAAGTATTGTACTGCGTGGCCTGTTCCTGGGTCGGGAACTGCACGCCGCTATCGTTAAAGGTCACACGGGTACCCTGTGATTGCAGATAGTCACCCGTTTGTACCGCGGTCTGACTCAGCGCTTGCAGCTGTGGCAGAAGCGGAATCAAGGTGCCAGCAGGTTGCGTGACCACTTTGGCATAGAGGCTGTCATAAACTTTCTTCAGATCGTCTGGCTGCTTAAGTGTGGCTTTGCTGCTATCGGCCTGCATTTTCGCGCTCTGAATCTGCTGTGACAGCACGCTCAGATTGCCACTCGCCTGACGCAGACTGTCACGACGCGTCAAATAATCCTGAGGCACGCGAATCGCAGCCAGTTCATCGACCACTGGTCGCATACCCTGTTCAACGGCTTGATTGGCCTGCTGTGAGAAGCCATACAAAATGGCGTAGTCGCTGGCGTAGTTACCGAAGGTCTGCTTCTGGTTTTCGCTCAGGCTTGGCAGATGTTCGCCGCTACGCATCGCGGTGTTCTGCAGGAAATCGGTGAAAGCTTTACGCTGATCGCCTTCTTTATCGCCACAGGCGGTAAGTTGCAGCACAACCAGTGCGCTGATCATAAGCATGCCGGTACGCATCCAGATGCGGGATAATCCTGACGCCATGTTGAACTCCTGTTATGGCTAACTAAATTCGATTCGGTGGGAATGGTCCTAAAGGATAGTGCAATGACCTGGCGTGTACAACGGGTTGAGGCACGGCAAACTGTGGGAAAAGGCGCACTCTGGTGCGCCGAATAAGGGTAATAAAAGAAATGTGCGACTGCGGGCAGCCTTAAAAGCCTCAAACACCCAGCCGCATCAGCCTGTTTGCGCTGATAAGACGCAGGTGCGGTGGCGATTTAGAACACCAGTGCTTGTCCATCCTTTCGGCTTTCAGTGGCGGCAATATAGAAGCCCTGCGGATCGCGCACAATCGCCTGCGCACCGCCGAAGTTGTAGCTCTGCAGCGGGTCTTCCACCGTTATCTGGTGGCCCATCTCGCGCAGCTTCGCCAGCACATTACGGTCGATACCCGGTTCCACCACCACCGCGCGGCCTTGCTCGACGCGCCAGCGCGGTGCATCGATGGCTGCCTGCGGATTCTGCTTGTGCTGCATGATGCGCAGCGCCAGCTGCAGATGTCCCTGCGCCTGCATTGGGCCGCCCATCACGCCAAACGACATTAATGGCTGACCTGCCGCATCCAGCGCAAACGCCGGAATGATGGTGTGGAACGGACGTTTGCTGCCGGCCACCACGTTTGGATGTTGCGGATCGAGCGAGAAGCCGCAGCCGCGATTCTGCAAGCTGATACCGGTGCCCGGCACCACCACGCCTGAACCGAAGCCCATGTAGTTGGACTGAATAAACGACACCATCATGCCGCTGGCATCGGCAGTCGACAGATATACGGTGCCGCTCTGCTGCGGTGAACCGAAGGTAAAATCCCCGGCCTGGTCAGGATTGATCAGCTGAGCGCGCTGCTTGAGATAGCTGTCGCTGAGCAGCAACTCTGCTGGAAATTCCAGATGGTCGTAATCGGTGACGTAACGATCCAGATCGACCAGCGCCAGCTTCATCGCTTCAATCGACAAGTGCAGCCACGGCACGGAATCAGGTGTGTAGCTGCCGATGTCCCATTGCTCCAGAATGCCGAGCGCAATCAAGGTCGCGATGCCCTGACCGTTGGGCGGGAGCTCCTGCACCGAACCGTTGGCAAATGGGCGTGATAGCAGATCCACCCAATCGGCACGATGGTTGTTGAGATCGGCCATGCTGAGCGCAGCGCCGTGCTGCTCGGCAAATGCCACTATTTTCTCGGCCAACTCACCCCGATAGAAGGCTTCACCTTTAGTTTCGGCGATTTTCTGTAACGTCGCGGCCTGCGCCGGATTGCGGAACAGTTCCCCGGCACGCGGCGGGCGGCCGTCCGGCGCAAAGCACTCGGTAAAGCCCGGCTGGGATTTCAGTTTGTTGTAGCCGCGCTGCCAAAGATGGGCGATCAGCGGCGAAACCGGGAAGCCGTCACGCGCGTATTCGATGGCCGGTTGCGCCAGCGTGGTCAGCGGCAATGTGGCAAAACGCTCGGCCAGCGTGACCCAGGCAGAAACCGCACCCGGCACGGTCACCGCTTCCCAACCGATTTCCGGCATGGTGCTTTGTCCGGCAAAGCGTTCTGCATTCCAGCTGGCGGGGGAACGGCCAGAGGCATTTAAGCCATGCAGCGCTTTGCCATCCCAGATAATGGCAAACGCATCGCTGCCTATGCCGTTGCCGGTGGGTTCCAGCACCGTTAGCGCCATCGCGCTGGCAATCGCTGCATCCACTGCATTACCGCCCTGCTGTAACATGCGCATCCCCGCCTGTGCCGCCAGCGGTTGAGACGTCGCGACCGCATTGCGGCCCATCATCGGGGCGCGGTGCGAGGCATAACTAACGTTGAAATCCAAATCGCTCATAACGGTTCCTTAATGTGAGTCATTGCGCGGATCAAGCGCGTCGCGCAGTCCGTCACCCAGCAGATTGAAGCCCTGCACAGTGAGAAAAATGGCCAATCCAGGGAAAATCGACATCCAGGGGGCCTGCTCCAGATAGCCTTTCGCGGTGTTCAGCATCGCGCCCCAGGAAGGTGAGGGCGGCTGTTGGCCGAGGCCGAGAAATGACAGGCTGGCTTCGGTAATAATGGCGGAGGCAATCGCCAGCGTGGCCTGCACCAGAATCGGTGACAGTACGTTGGGCAACACATAACGCAGAATGATCCAGCGATCTGGCAAACCGATGGCGCGCGCCCCGTCGATATACTCTTCAAGGCGAATAGCGATCACTTGGCCACGCGTCAGACGAGCAAAAATCGGCATCGCTGAAAGCCCAATGGCGATCATCGCATTGGATAAACTCGGTCCAAGAAACGCACCCAATGCAATCGCCAGAATCAGAAACGGGCAGGCAAGCAGCGCTTCAATAAAGCGCGAGATAATGCCATCGCACCAGCCCTGCCAGTAACCGGCAATCAAGCCCAGCGGCACGCCAATTAAAATGGCAATCATCACGGAGATGCAGCCGGCCAGCAGTGACGTGCGCGCCCCCCAAATCAGACGCGACAGAATATCGCGGCCCAGCTCATCGGTCCCCAACCAGAACAGCGCGGAGGGCGCTTTGCGCACGGCAAGGAAATTTGCCTTGATCGGATCGACCGGTGCCAGCCAAGGGGCCAGCAGTGCCACGGCTACAAACAGCAGCACGATCACTGCGCCGATCAGCGCACTCTTATTACGCAGAAATTTCTTCAGCACCCGGCGGTTGGGCTTTGCAACCGCAGGCACTGCGCCTGCTGTTAACACCTCGCTCATGGTTAGCCTCGCATTTTCGGGTTGATTAACAGATAGAGCACATCGGCCAGCAGGTTCAGCAGCAGAAAGCCGATCGCCACCACCAGCACCACACCTTGTACCACCGCGTAATCACGGTTAAACACCGCATCGACAATCATCTTGCCGAAACCGGGTAGGGTGAAAACCTGCTCGGTTAACACCGCACCGCCCAGCAGCTCACCAAACAGCAAGGTGGTGAGCGTGACGATCGGCATCAGCGCGTTACGGAAGGCATGTTTCAGCACCACTTTGGGGGCCAGCAAACCTTTGGCGCGCGCGGTGCGGATGTAATCGGCCTTCAATACGCTGATCATTGACGCCCTGGTATGGCGCATCAGTGTGGCAGCGAGGCCAGTCCCCAGCACTAAAGCGGGCAGCAGCAGCGTTTTCAGGTTCTGCGCCACATCTTCACTGATGGGTACAAATCCGGAGGCCGGTAACCATTGCAGATGCACAGAAAACAGCAGGATCAGCAGAATCCCCAGCCAGAAATGCGGCACCGATATGCCGGAGAGCGCGACAAAGTTGGTGGTGTGATCGACCCAGGTGTCTTTGCGCACCGCCGCGATAATGCCCATGCTGATGCCAATCCCCAGCGCAATCACCATCGCCAGCAGCGACAGCTCCAGCGTCACCGGCAACTTGCTGGCGATCAGCGAGGTCACCGGCTCTTTGGTGCGCAGTGACATGCCTAAGTCACCCTTCAGCGCATTGCCAATCCACGAGAAATACTGCGTGGGAATCGGATCATCCAGGTGATATTCCGCCCGCAGCTGCGCGATGACCGCGGGATCGCGCTCCTCACCCGCCATCGCCAGCACCGGATCGCCCGGCAGCAGCTTTTGCAGCGCAAACACCATGATGCTCACCAGCAGCAGCGTGGGGATCGCCAGCAGTAAGCGTTTAACAATCAGTTCCAGCATCATCGCTCCTCAGCGGTTTACTGCGCCAGGCTCACACCCGCGAGGCGTACTAAGCCATCAGGCCAGGCTTTAAAGCCCTGCAGTTTTTTTGTCATGCCGAAGATGCGCGGCTCGAAATAGAGATAGGCGATTGGCATATCAGTTTGCAGTTGATTCACCACCTTGGTGTACAGCGCCTGACGCTGCGCCTGATCGTTGGTGAGGCGTGCGGCGCTCAACCACTCATCAACCTGGGCATTGCTGTAACGGCCGTCGTTGAGCGTGCCTTTACTGTTGATAAACGAGTAGATGCTGCCATCGGGATCGGGACGGCCGGACCAGCCAGATAAGCTGAGCTGGTAATCGCCACGCTGCTGACGATCCAGCAAGCTGGCGAACTCACTCATCTGCAAGTTGAGGTTAATGCCCGCTTCACCGACCATCGCCTGAATCACCTGGCCGACCTGCTGTGCGGTTGGATTGTTGGTGACCAGCAGCGTTAGATTGAGCGGCGTGGGGACACCCGCCGCCTTCAGCAACGCTTTGGCTTTCTCCACATCGCGTGTACTGATTGGGGTGTTAACGTGATAGGGACTGACCGGTGAAAACGCCTGGTTGGACGGGGTATACAAGCCTTCAAACGCCACCTGATTCAGCGCGTCACGGTCAATTGCCAGCGAGAAGGCTTCACGTACGCGCGGATCTTTCAGCGGACTGTTGGCGTCTACCTTGCCATTATTGATATTGAAGGTGATGCCCTGATAGCCGAGGCCGGTGACTTTGGCCAGCGCCAGCTTGCTGTCGCCTTCTACCGTTTTCACATCGCTGGCCGCCACGCCTTCTGTCAGGTCGAGATCGCCTGCGCGCAGGTTGGCGAGACGCACTGAGGCATCCGGGATCGGCAGGAAAATCACTTTATCGAAGTGGTATGCGCTTTTGTTCCAGTAGTTTTCAAAGCGCGTCAGCACGATACGGTCCTGCTGCACGCGGCTGGTAAACTGATACGGGCCGGAGCAGACCGGATGGGTCGCGAAGTCCGGTTTTTTAGCGGCTTCCGGTGCCAGCATCGCGCCAGCGCGGTCGGTGAGCTGGCTGAGCAGCGCCGCATCCGGTGTTTTCAGGTGGAATTTCACCTGCATCGGACCGCTCACTTCCACGCTTTCAATGGAGGATATTTCGCTTTTACGCAGCGAGCCCGGCAGCGTCAGTGCGCGCTCGATATTGAACTTCACCGCGTTGGCATCAAACTTCTCGCCATCCTGGAAGGTCACGCCCTCGCGCAGGTTCATGGTCAGGGTTTTGCCATCGTCGCTCCACGCCCAATCCGTTGCCAGGCCGGGCACCACTTTGAGGTTCTCATCCACATCCACCAGACGGTCGCACATGGCAGCAAACACAAAGCGACCGTAATAGGTACGCGCCAGATGCGGATCCAGCATGTCCGGGTCGGCTCCCAGACCAATACGAATCACGCTTTCCGCCTGACTGTGTGCACTGGCACCGAGCAAGAGCAGGCCGCTTAAGGCCGTGAGTAAGGATAAACGAGCTTTCTTCACAGGCGAATCTCCAGAGGGTTAGGCTTGTTGCTTGACCGCCTGCTCAAACAGCGCGCGGCGACGTAAAAAGGCGGCAGAAGGCGGTGCAATCACGATGACGCTGCGATCGCGGTTAATCTCCTGCCAGCGATGACAGGCAATCTGGCGGCCACCGCTCAGCACCTGGTTAATGGGTTCAAATTGACGGCAATCTGCTGTCGCCCATGGGCAGCGGGTATGAAAACGACAGCCGGTGGGCGGATTAGCAGGATTGGGCAGATCGCCCTGCAGCATCGGAATCTGGCGGTTGGCCCCTGGCTGCATCTGCGGCGCGGAGGCGATCAGCGCTTGGGTGTAGGGGTGCATCGGCGCGTCAAAAATCTCATCGACCGTGGCGACTTCCACGATTTGCCCGAGGTACATCACCGCCACGCGATCGCTCATATGGCGAATGACCGCCAGACCGTGCGCCACGATGATCATCGTCAGGCCAAACTGCTGTTTTAGGCTCTCCAGTAAGTTCACCACCTGCGCCTGCACGGAAACGTCCAGGGCGGAAACCGGCTCATCGCCCAGCAGCAGTTTGGGTTGAGAGGCGAGGGCGCGGGCGATGCCAATACGCTGACGTTGACCGCCGGAAAACTCATGCGGATAACGCTCGGCCCAGGCTGCTGGCAAACCCACGGTGCGCAGTAACTCAGCGACGCGATCGTGGCGTGCTTCCCGGCTCAGCTTTTCATGTAGCCACAGCGGCTCGCCGACAATCTGTTGCACCGTCATGCGTGGATTCAGCGAGGCAAAGGGGTCCTGAAAGATGATTTGCAGTTCGCGGCGCAGTTGATTCAGGCGTGCGCCGCTGGCATCGGTAATGCTTTCACCCTGGTAGAGTACTTCTCCGGCGCTGGCGGCCAGCAGACGCAGCAGCAAACGTCCCAAGGTCGATTTGCCTGATCCTGACTCGCCGACAATTGCCAGCGTTTCGCCCGGCATCACCTGTAACGACACCCGGTCCACCGCCGTGACGCCGCGATTGCGTTTGAATAAGCGGTTGGGCCCGGCGAAGGTTTTGCTTAAATCGCGGCACTCTAAAATCGGTTTCATGCGGTCTCTCCCAACGAGACATACTGTTCCAGCGGCGCGCGGAAACAGGCGACCTGATGATCGTTCGCCAGTGCACGCAGCGCTGGGCGGTTGTGCTGACAGCGGAGTTCGGCAAACGGGCAACGATTGGCAAAGCGGCAGCCCGCAGGCATGTTATCCGGCAGCGGAACCTGGCCGGGAATGGTCGCCAGTGCGCCGCTGCGCGCGCTCAGGCTGGGAATCGATCCCATCAAGCCAATGGTGTACGGATGCTGGGGATCGTTAAAAATTGCTTCCACGCTGCCGGTTTCCACCACCTGACCGGCGTACATCACCGCCACACGCTGCGCGACTTCCGCCACCACGCCCAGATCATGAGTAATCATCAATACGGCGGTGCCGGTTTCCTGCTTCAGGGTATTCAGCAGCGCCAGAATCTGTGCCTGAATGGTGACGTCGAGTGCGGTGGTTGGCTCATCGGCAATCAGCAGCTTTGGATTGTTAATCAATGCCATGGCGATCATCACACGCTGACGCATGCCACCAGACAGCTGATGGGGATAGGCTTTGAGCCGCATCTCCGGCGCGGGAATCTGTACTTTTTGCAGGATGGTCAGCGCGGCTTCCATCGCCGTGCGGCGATTGACGTGGCGATGACGCATCACCGCTTCACTGAGCTGATCGCCGAGGGTGAAGGCCGGATTGAGCGAGGTCATTGGCTCCTGGAAAATCATCGCCAGCTGATTGCCGCGCAGGCTGGCGTAGTCGCTGGCGCTGAGATCGCGCAGGCTGCGCCCGTCGAACTGCATCTCGCCCTGTAAAATCTCAGCGCTGGCGGGTTGCAGGCCCATCAATGTGAGTGAGGTGATGCTTTTACCGCAGCCCGATTCCCCAACCAGTGCCAACGTTTCACCGGCATGCAGCGTCAGAGAGATGTCGTCCAATACCGTGACGGGCGAACCGCGAAACTGTACGCGCAAGTTACGAACGGCAAGCACCGGGTGATCGTTCATGGCGTCTCCTCCTGATGGCTGTAGAGCGCTTCAAGCAGCGCCTGTTGCAGCGCCAGTAAGTGTTCGCGCATCGCGGCAGCGGCTTCATGCGGCTGGCGTTGCGCGATGTGATTCACCAGGCGCTGGTGATGGTCGTCGTAGTTGTTGAGGCGAGCGGGCGTGCGGGCCTGTACGCGCAGATGCTGCCAGCCCGGATCGCGGCGCACCGCATCCACGGCATCAAACAGCCCCAGCATCAAGCGATTACCGGCGGCTTCGGCGATGGCGCGATGAAAGGCGCTGTCCCACAGTTCGTGCTGGTCGCCATCCTCCGGTGCCGTGATGCCATTCATGCGTTCCAGCAAGCGCTTCATCAGCGCAATCTGCTCTTTACTGGCGCGCAAGGCGGCCAGTCGTGCCAATCCTGGCTCCAGCTGCAAGCGGGCTTCCATCACCTCAAGCAGGTTCGACTGCTGTGGCAGATCGTGCAGCGCCAAAGGCTGTACAGGGGCGGCAGGGCCAACAAAGGTGCCTTTGCCCTGCTTGCGCCAGATACGTCCCTCCTCTTCCAGCACGTCGAGGGCGCGGCGGATCTCACGACGTCCGACGCCAAAGCGCTCCGCCAATTCGCGCTCCGTAGGCAACGCGCGGTCGGGCTGCTGTTCCTGCTGCTGGATCAGTTGACGCAGTTGCTCCAGAGCAGAACTGGAGTTGCGGGCGCTATCTGACGTGTGACTCATGATTGGTTCGCCTGTTTAAGCATCAGAAAAAGATCGGTAATCCCGGATTAACCAGCACTTTTACTGATGAAAGGCTGAGCAATCGGCTTTATCAGCTTAGGCAAGAAGCGAACCAATATTGGATTGGTTCAAAGATGACAGGCACATGACAGAAATAACCCTTTGAACAGTAAGTAAAAGTTTTTTCGGGCTTCGTTTAAAACTGCGAGGTGCATCAATATTCGTGGAGGAAGGTGCGCTTCATGTTGGTGCACTCACGCTGCATTGCTGTGCACCAGGCGAGCAGTTCAAGCTGAACATGGCGTGAATGATGTTACTTTTCAATGAATTGAAATATTGGCACTTTTTTTGAATGTGTTTAAGCAGATGCAGGAGCGATAGCGGGTAACCGACGTCGCCAGACAATTTGCAATGGGTCACTAGGGTTCCGGTCGAAAGATGCTGGTCCGAGAGTGACCGACCGTCCTCTGACGGTTACACGGCGGGACAAAAGCCCGGGAGGAAAGCGAGATCGTTGCTCGCCGCCTCCTGCTTTTTTTCGCCCGTTAACGCCAGAGGAACCATCATGATCAAAGCCTGCCTTCGCTTGCTGTTGCTTTGCACCGTCGCACTGTTCAGCGTCAATACGCTGGCTGCCGACAAACCCTCCTTCAAGATCTGTTGGTCCATTTACGCGGGCTGGATGCCATGGGATTACGCCCAGCAGAGCGGCATCGTGAAAAAATGGGCCGATAAATACGGCATCGACATTCAGTTTGTGCAGGTCAACGACTACATCGAATCGGTGAACCAATACACCGCTGGTGGCTTTGACGGCTGCACCATGACCAACATGGATGCGCTGACCATTCCAGCGACCGGCGGCGTGGACAGTACGGCGCTGATTGTTGGCGACTACTCCAACGGCAATGACGGCATTCTGCTGAAAGGCAAAGGCAACATTGCCTCGCTGAAAGGCAAACCGATCAATCTGGTCGAACTCTCGGTCTCTCACTATCTGCTGGCGCGTGCGCTGGAGAAATCCGGCATGAGCGAGAAGGATGTCAAAGTGGTGAACACCGCCGATGCTGATTTGGTGGCGGCGTTCGGCACGACTGACGTCCACTCTATCGTCACCTGGAACCCGCTGTTGGCCGAAGCGGAAAAGCAACCGGACAGCCATTTGATCTTCTCCTCCGCGCAGATTCCTGGCGAAATTCTCGATCTGCTGGTGGTGAATACCGCCACCTTGAAAAAGTATCCGCAGCTGGGCAAGGCGCTGACGGGTGCCTGGTATGAAACGCTGAAAACCATGTCCGGCCCAAGTGACAGCGCCAAAGCTGCCCGCACGCAAATGGCGCAGGCTTCCGGCACCGATCTGGCGGGCTTCGATCAACAGCTGGCCGCCACTCACCTGTTTAGCGATGCCAAAACCACCCTCGATTTTGTCGACAGCCCGCAGCTGAAAGCCACCATGCAGCTGGTTGCAGAGTTCTCCTTCAAGCACGGATTACTGGGCGAAGGCGCACCGAGTGCCGATGTGGTGGGCGTGGAAACGCCAGCGGGCAATTGGGGCGATACCAACAACCTGAAACTGCGCTTCACCGATGAGTACACCAAACTGGCCGCTGCGGGTCAGCTCTAAGCGAGACGATGCCGATGCGTAAATTGATCAACTACCAACCGCTGCCGCTCGGTCGCCTGCTGCTTGGCATCCTGCCGCTGCTGGCGCTGCTGCTGGTCTATCTGTTCGCGTCGGATGCGCGTCTCAGCCTGAATGCCGCAGACAAACTGCTGCCGGGGTTTAACGCGATGGGGGACGCCATCAGTCGCATGGCGTTTCAGCCCAGCCCGCGCACGGGGGAATACCTGTTGTGGACCGACACCGCCGCCAGCCTGATGCGTCTGCTGAGCGGCGTGGCGATCAGCGCACTGTTGGCGCTGGCGATTGGCCTGTTCACCGGTGCACTGCCGGTGGTGCGTGCGGTGCTGGCGCCGCTGGTGACGGTAGTCGCGCTGGTGCCACCGCTGGCGATCCTGCCAATTTTGTTTATCTGCTTTGGCCTCGGTGAAGTGTCGAAAGTGGTGCTGATTGTGATCGGCATTACCCCGCTGATTGCGCGCGATTTACAGCTGCAGGTGGAGAAAATCCCGCGCGAACAGCTGGTGAAAGCGCAGACGCTTGGTGGGCACAGCGCACAGATTTTGTGGCGCGTGATTCTGCCGCAGCTGATGCCGCGTCTGCTGGATGCGGTGCGTCTGTCGCTGGCGTCGGCGTGGCTGTTCCTGATTGCTGCTGAAGCGATTGCCGCCACTGAAGGGTTGGGATACCGCATCTTCCTGATGCGTCGTTATCTGGCGATGGATGTGATTTTGCCGTACGTGGCGTGGATCGCACTGCTGGCCTTTGTGCTCGACCTGCTGCTGCGGCTGATTAGCCGTCGTTGCTGGCCGTGGTATCACGCGAAATAACGGGAGATCGAGCGATGCCATTACTGCAATTAAAAAATCTGGAAAAACACTACGGCGATCAGGTGGTGCTGGAGCGCCTCAATATCGATGTGGAAGAGGGGGAGTTTGTGGCGATTGTCGGCGCATCCGGCTGCGGCAAAACCACGTTCCTCAATATGTTGCTCGGTACTGAATCACCGACCAAAGGGCAACTGCTGCTGGAGGGGAAGCCAATACCTGACGAACCCGATGCCCATCGCGGCGTGGTGTTTCAGCGCTACTCGGTATTCCCCCATCTGACCGTGCTTGGCAATGTGATGTTGGCCGAAGAGTTCAGCACCGCCCGTTGGTTGGGGCGGGTGTGGGGCAAAAAGCGGCAGGCGATTCGTCAGCGGGCGCAAGCGATGTTGGCTCAAGTTGGCCTAGAGCATGCGCAAAGCAAATACCCGCATCAGCTCTCGGGCGGTATGCAGCAACGGCTGGCATTGGCACAGGCGCTGATGAAACAGCCGCGTATCCTGCTGCTTGATGAGCCGTTTGGTGCGCTCGATCCCGGCATACGCAGTGAAATGCACCAGCTGATTACGCAACTGTGGCAGCAGCACAACCTGACCATTTTTATGATCACTCACGACCTGAAAGAGGGCTTCAGCCTGGCTTCACGCCTGCTGGTGTTCGACAAACTGCGTCATGACCCACACGCGCCGGAAGCCTGGGGCGCGACCATTACTTACGACCTGCCGCTCGATCGCGATCAGCCTACTGCTGGCCTGCCGTCTGAGCCGCAAGTGGCTTAAAGGAGAAGAGTATGAATGCCTATCAAACACGGTTACCAGCAGGATCGCACTGGTCACTGGTGATGCGCAGCGGAACGGCACTGACGCTGACCGATGTCGAAGGGGGTGCCAACGTGGGCCTGCTGTTTTACAACCCAGAAAACCTGCTGGAACGGTACAACGCGCCCGATACCCTGAAGTGTCAGCACACGTTTCGCCTTACGGAAGGCCACTGTTTGTATTCCGATATGGGACGTATTTTCTGTGGTATCGAGCAGGACAGCTTTGGTTGGCACGAAACGGTGTGCGGCACCCTTAACGCTCAGCAAACTGCCGCCCGTTTTGGCGTCAGTGATTATCAGGAAGCGCGCAATCTGCGCCATCAAAATGGCTATGACAGCTTCCTGACTGAACTGGCGAAATACGGTTTAGGTCAGCGTGATATGGCTTCTTGCCTCAACCTGTTTGCCCAAGTACGCGCCGATGATAACGGTACGCTGCAACTTGAAAAGCAGGGTACGCCTGGTGCAAGTGTGCGTCTGCGCTTCGCCATGGACACGCTGGTGATTCTGCATACCTGTCCACATCCCTTAACCACGGCCAGCGATTATCCGCGCCAGCAGATACAGGTCGAACTCGACAGTCAGCGCGCGCCGCTACCTGAAATCTGCCTTCAGCGCGGTGAAAACCAGCGCGGTCTGCGCAACAACGCACTGTATCAACTGCAAGGAGAAGTGTGATGATCAATGAAAGTGTGCTTAACCTTGCCGACGCGCAGTTCCAGCAACAGGTGAACGCGGGTGATTACTGGCTCCAGCGCATTGAAGCAGGCCAGACATTGCGTATTACCGACCTGGAAGGAAATCAGGCGGCAGATACCCTGTTCTTTAACGCCGACGACACTGCCGAGCGCTACAGCATGAGCGATACGTTGCGCGGGCAGAAGAACGTTTTTCTCACTGCGGGCAGCGTGCTGCGTTCCAACTTAGATCGCCCGATGCTGACCCTCACCGCCGATACCTGTGGTCGCCATGATACGCTGGGCGGCGCCTGCTCCTGTGAGAGCAACACTGTGCGCTACGACCTGGAGAAGCGCCACATGCACTCCTGCCGTGACAGCTGGATGCTGGCAGTCGCAGCGAATCCGGCCTTCGGTCTGACGCGGCGCGACATTACCCACAACATCAACTTCTTTATGAACGTACCGGTGACGCGCGAGGGTGGCTTGACCTTCGCCGACGGGATCTCCGCTCCGGGCAAATATGTCGAGATGGTGGCGGAGATGAATATCCTGGTACTGATCTCCAACTGTCCGCAGCTTAATAATCCCTGTAACGGTTACAACCCTACGCCGATCTTAGTCAGCGTGTGGTGATGCTTTGACGCAACGGGACGACCCGTTAATCGCCGTCACTGTCCACGCAGGACGACCTGCCGTAATAAGAGATTTCAGTCATGATTGATCGCGTATTGATTGCCAACCGTGGCGCGATTGCCGTGCGCATTATCCGGACCCTGCAAGCCATGAATATTCGGGCGATTGCGGTCTATGCCGAAGCCGACCGCCACGCTCGGCATGTGCGTCTGGCCGATGAAGCCTGGTCGCTGGGCGAGGGCCAGGTCCGAGATACCTACCTCAACCAGCAAAAAATTCTGGAAATCGCCGCGCAGAGCGGGGCGCAGGCGGTGCATCCGGGCTACGGCTTCCTCAGTGAAAATCCCGAGTTCGTCACGCGCTGTGAAGCGGCCGGCGTGCAGTTCCTCGGCCCGAGTGCTGAGCAGATGGCGGCGTTTGGTTTGAAACATCGTGCGCGTGCGCTGGCACAGGAGAATCAGGTACCACTGTTGCCGGGTAGCGGCTTGCTGACCTCGCTGGACGAAGCGCGAGTGATGGCGGAACAGATTGGCTATCCGGTGATGCTGAAAAGTACTGCCGGCGGCGGTGGCATTGGTATGCAGCGCTGCGACGATGCCGAACAACTCAACGCCGCATTTACCCGCGTGAAGCGTCTGGCGGGCAATAATTTCGCCGACGATGGCGTATTTTTAGAGAAGTTTATCGCCCGTGCGCGCCACATTGAAGTGCAGATCTTTGGCGATGGTGCTGGCAATGTGATTGCCCTTGGCGAGCGTGACTGTTCCGCTCAGCGCCGCAACCAAAAAGTGCTGGAAGAGACGCCCGCACCGGGATTGAGTGCGGCGGTTCGCGCCGAGCTACAAGCAACTGCGGTGCGACTGGCGCGCGCGGTCAACTACCGCAGCGCAGGCACCGTGGAGTATGTCTACGATGATGCCAGCCAGCAGTTCTGGTTCCTGGAAGTGAACACCCGTTTGCAGGTCGAACACGGTGTCACGGAAATGGTGTACGGCGTGGATTTAGTGCACTGGATGGTCGCGCTGGCGCAGCAGCAGTTACCGCCGCTCAACACTTTGCAGCCAGTGGCTAACGGCCATGCTATCCAGGTGCGACTCTATGCAGAAGACCCGGCCAAACAGTTCCAACCGAGAGCCGGTTTGCTGAGCCACGTCCAGTTCCCGGCGGAAAGTGAAAACGCCACGCTGCGCATCGACAGTAGCGTGGAGACCGGCATGGAGGTGTCACCGTTCTACGATCCGATGCTGGCAAAAGTGATTGTGCATGCGGCCAGCCGAGAAGTGGCATTACACAGCATGGCGCAGGTGCTGGACGCTACCGAGCTGTACGGCATCGAAACCAATTTACTGTGGTTACGCCATCTCTGCTCGCTGCCGGAAGTGCAGCAGGGCCGCATCATCACCGCTACTTTGGGCGGCGTGCAATGGCAACCGCCGACGCTGGATATCCTTAGCGGCGGCACCTTAACCACGGTGCAGGATGCGCCTGGCCGCGTCGGCTATTGGCACGTCGGTGTGCCGCCGTCTGGGCCATTTGACAGCCGCGCGTTCCAGTTAGGTAATCGCTTATTGAATAATGACGCGCAGGCGGCGGGACTGGAGATCACCCTGCGCGGCCCGACGCTGCGTTTTAATCAGGCGTGCAGTTTTGTTTTGACCGGGGCACCGATTAACGCGCAGTTGGATGAGCAGACGCTGGCGATGCATCAGATCGTCACGGCGCAGGCCGGGCAAACCCTGACGCTGGGCGATGTCAGTGAAGGATGCCGCAGTTATTTGCTGCTGGCGGGCGGCTTGAATACGCCGCGCTATCTCGGCAGCCGCAGCACCTTCACCCTCGGGAAATTTGGTGGTCATGCCGGGCGCGCCCTGCGGGCGGGCGACGTGCTGCACCTCGCCGATCCGCAGGTGCTGGCCACAGCAGAATTACCTGGCGAGCTGGTGCCGGAACTCAACGGTGAATGGCAACTGCGGGTGATTTACGGCCCGCACGGTGCGCCAACCTTCTTTACCGATCAGGATATTACTGAGTTCTTTGCCGCCGAGTGGCAGGTGCATTACAACTCCAGCCGCACCGGCATCCGCCTGATCGGACCGAAACCGACCTGGGCACGAAGCGACGGCGGCGAAGCGGGCATGCATCCCTCCAACATTCACGACAACGCTTATGCCTTTGGCACGGTGGATTTTACCGGTGATATGCCGGTGATCCTCGGCCCGGACGGTCCTTCGCTCGGTGGCTTTGTCTGCCCGGCTACGGTGATCGAAGCCGATCTGTGGAAGCTCGGACAGCTCAAAGCTGGGGATCGTGTGCGCTTCCTGCCGATCGATCTTAACAGTGCAGATCAATTGGCGCAGGCAGAGCGTGAAGCGATCATCAAACTGCAATCAGCACCGCTTACAGTGAACGCGGCACTGCCCCTTATTGATCCGCTGTTGCACCATCATGCGGCAGAAAATGGGCGTCCATCGCTCAGCGTGCGTGCGGCAGGTGACCGATTCCTGCTGGTGGAGTATGGCGATTTAATGCTGGATATCGCGCTGCGTTTCCGCGTCCACGCGTTGATGCAACAGCTGGAAGCCCACCCGCTGCCGGGACAGCTGGAGTTAACGCCCGGCATCCGTTCGCTGCAGGTGCATTACGATGCACAACGCTGTGTAAGAAGTGAGCTGTTGGCGCAAATTTTGCACATTGATTATGCACTGGGTGACTTAAGCGATGCTGCCGTGCCTTCACGCACCGTGTGGCTACCGCTCAGCTGGGATGACGCGGCCTGTCGCGAAGCCATTACTCGCTACAGCCAGTCTGTCCGCCCTAATGCGCCCTGGTGCCCCAGCAATATTGAATTTATCCGCCGTATCAATGGTCTGGCCAGCATTGATGAGGTGAAGGAGATCGTGTTTAGTGCCGCCTATCTGGTGATGGGGCTGGGCGATGTCTATCTCGGTGCGCCCGTGGCGACGCCGCTCGATCCGCGTCATCGTCTGGTGACCACCAAATACAATCCGGCGCGCACCTGGACAGCGGAAAACTCGGTGGGCATCGGCGGTGCCTATATGTGCGTATACGGCATGGAAGGGCCGGGCGGTTATCAGTTTGTCGGGCGCACCATGCAGATGTGGAACCGCGATCGACAAACCCCGGCGTTCACTCAGCCGTGGCTGCTGCGGTTTTTCGATCAAATCCGGTTTTATCCGGTTAGCGCCGAGGAATTACTCACCATTCGCGAGCGTTTCCCGTGGGGTGACTATCCGTTGCGTAGCGAAGAGGGCGAATTCCGCCTCGCAGATTATCAGGCGATGCTGGTGGAGCAGGCCGAGGAAATCGACGCCTTCCAGCAACAGCGCCAGCAAGCATTTGATAGTGAACTGTCGCGGTGGCGCGCTGAAGGGCAATTCACCTTTGATAGTCAGTTGCAGGAACAAAGTACCGAAGAGATTACGGTACCTGAAGGTTGTAGCCCGGTAGAGAGCCAGGTGGCAGGTAGCGTGTGGCAATGGTTGGTTGACGAAGGCAGTGACATTGAAGCGGGCGCCACAGTTGGCATTCTCGAATCAATGAAGATGGAATTCCCGATCGTGGCGCCAGTCAGTGGAAAAATCCATAGTTTCTATCGCCAGGCCGGGCAGCAAGTGCAGGCAGGTCAATTGCTTATGGTGATCGATCCTTCTGCGGCATAAGTAAGAATAAAAAATAATCAGTAATCAGGCAGCAAAGCCGGGAATCTGACCCATAATTAGTAACCCGGCTGATTGTTGCATTGCTATGACATCTTTTCGCAGTGTGCAACAGGCTGTGTCCCGTAACGGTTTAATAAAAAATTGAAAAGACCGCTTCGGGATACAGCCTGACTTGGCCGAGTTTCAGCGCCTGGTGGCGCTTACCTCTCTACTTTCACGTGCTTCATAGTGAGTTTTAAGGAGTTCTCTATGGAAATAAAAGATCCAATGGTCGAGTTATTGAGTAGCCTTGAGCAGATTGTTTTGACACGTGATGCACAACCTTCCGTATCAGAAATTACACTCAACGCAGTATCCGTTCCCGAGCCACAGCGTTTACGCGAAATGACCGGCATGCAGGTGGATGAATTCGCCCGCGTGATGGGGGTGAGCGTTTCATCTGTAAAAAGTTGGGAGGCGCAACGCACGCGCCCATCCGCTACGGCACGTAAACTGATGAAACTGCTGCAAGCGAATCCCTACCTGGGACGGCAGTTACTCGAGTAAGAAGACTATCGGTTCTCTGACCCGCCTGCACGGCGGGTTTTTTTCAGCTCAATCCCCCGTATTTCGCCGCCTGTTTCACGAACCAACTCTCCGGTACGCTGTGCGGTGGCTGCGCCAGTTGCCCGATACCGTGCTGAATAATCTGCTCGGCCTGGGTCCACAATTGCTTATCGCCTTCATTTAACAGCTGAATCTGAATCTGCTTTTCCACCAGATAGATACGGGCAAAGTGTGGATCGAATTGTACGATGGCGCGGGTATTATCGATGATATCGGCCAGTTTGATGGTTTGCGCTTCGGGCGAGGCTTCAGCGGTATGCCGAAAATGTGCCAGTTTGCGCGCGGCGCGGTTCTTTGCGTCAGGCTGGGCGCTGTCCGTGAGCATATCGACCAGTTGGGCGACGCGTGAGCCGAAGTGACTTTCAATATCCTTTAACGTGCTCGATGTATCTTCTACCGTGTCATGCAGCCAAGCGGCGGCAATCATCTGTTCATCATTGCTGACGCTACGCACCAATTCTGCCACCGCAGCAGGATGCACAATGTAGGGCTCATCGGTATATTTGCGGCGCTGTCCCGCAGCGGCATGGGCCTGCGTGGCATAACGGCGCGCTTGCTCTTCCAGTGAATCACGCATCAATCATTCTCCTGAAGAAAAGTCGCTTGCAATTATCTAGCGCGCTATCTATATTCTATTGCATGAACAGTAATCAAGATGACAAAAAAGTGCAGCAGACGCCACTCCAGTTAGATCAGCAGCTCTGTTTCGCGCTGTATTCGGCAAATCTTGCGATGCATAAAGTCTATCGCCAGCTGTTGGCTCAGCTGGAAATTACTTATCCACAATACTTGGTGATGCTGGTGTTGTGGCAACAAGATGATGTGACGGTCTCGGAGATTGGCGAACAGCTGTTTCTCGATTCCGCCACCTTGACGCCACTGCTGAAGCGTTTAGAGAGTGCGGGTCTGTTACGCCGTCAACGTTCTCGTCAGGATGAGCGACAAGTCGTCGTTACCTTAACGGATGAAGGACGAGCGTTGCGTGAAAAAGCGCAGACGATTCCTGAAGCGGTGCAGTGCGCCTCGGCCTGCGACGACGACACCATGGCTGCGCTGAAAAGCCAGTTGGATGATCTGCGCGCCAATCTCAATCGAGCCAAGTAAAGCATTAGGGGTGTCGTAAAGGCGGCATCCTGGATCTCAGGTAAATACTGCGCATAATTATATAGTGCGCGATTATATAGCGAATAAAGTGAGGTTATCATGTCTTTAGAGAAAGTTGTTTATACCGCAAAAGCCAAAGCTACCGGCGGCCGTGATGGTCGCGCGACTTCTTCTGACAATGTGCTGGATGTGAAGCTGGGCGTACCTAAAGAGATGGGTGGGGCAGGCGGTGAAGTCACTAACCCAGAACAGCTGTTCGCGGCGGGTTATTCAGCGTGTTTCCTCGGTGCGATGAAGTTTGTGGCTGGCCGCGACAAAATCGCCATGCCAAAAGATGCGTGGATTGAGGGTGAAGTGGGTATCGGTCCTATCCCAACCGGTTTTGGTATTGAAGCCAAGTTGAATATTCACCTGCCAGCAATGGACGCAGCTGAAGCGCAAAAGCTGGTCGATGCGGCACACATTGTTTGCCCGTACTCTAATGCGACG
>OBJT01000058.1_pt1 | contig 25226 bp, 40 predicted proteins | sample 1519861 | NCBI WGS metagenome assembly OBJT01 (sample SAMN02401118, study PRJEB22541) | soil metagenome, isolate JX
CGGTGCAGGTTGACATGACCAACGCCGAGACCAAGCGAATGGAAATGATGATTAAAGCGCAAGAAGCTGGCGTTAAAATCCAAAACATTGAGGCTGATACTGCAAGTAAGAAAATTGATAATATTAAAAAAGTGTTGGTGTAATTTGCTAAATTTTAGTCAAATGCGCTAATATATGACTTGTCCTCCGATGGGACTAAACATCGAGTAAAAACAGGGGTAATCATGCAAGTAAATGAACAGGCAGAAACCGAAGTTATCGAGACTGAAGGCCAAGAACAAGTTGTTAATCAAGAAGATCATCAAGTTGACGAATGGCAAGAAAGCGGAATTGAATCTGAAGAAGGTGAGCAGCAAGAAGCTGATGAGCCAGACGAAGATGAGTTCTATCTCGGTGATGAAAAGCTAGATTCGCCTACTAGCGAAGAAGAAACTGAAGGTGAAGATCATCAAGAAGATGAGAAAACGCCGCAGTGGGTAAAAGATGTTCGTGCTGAAATTAAGCTGTTAAAGCGTGAAAACAAGGAGCTTAAGGAAAAGGCCAAGCAGCCAGAGCAAGCAAAGACAGAGGCTGTTGAACACGTTGAAACGTTGCCAGAAAAGCCAAAGTTAGAAGATTTTGACTATGACGGTGAATTGTTTGCTGAAGCTGTTGAAAAGTGGACTGTTAAAAAGTCTGCTATTGAAGCTGAAAAACAGAAGAAAGCAAGCGAGCTTGAAGAGCTTAAAAGGAAGCACGAAGAAAAGGTATCGGCATATAACACACGTAAAGCAGCGTTAAAGATAAAAGACTTTGATGTAGCTGAAAAGGCCGTTATTGATGATGTGCCACAGCAAATACAAAGCGCGATCCTGCATTACTCCAATACGCCTGAAATGATTGTGTTGGCGCTTGGCAGAAGTAAGGATTTACGCGACAAAGCAGCCGGAATTACCGACCCCGTAGAGCTAGGCCGCTTTATAGGTTCAATCGAAGCAAGAGCTAAGATTGCGCCAAAATCGAAAAACAGTCCGGCACCGACTCCAAAGGTCAGTGCTAAAAACGGCGCAGGTAATCAAAATGTGGCAGACAGAGCGCTCCACAAAGCATTCCCTGACGCAGTAATTAAGTAACATCGGAGCACTAGCTATGGCTAATGATTTAAACAGTAACGTTTCGCAAATCGTTCTTAAAAAATTTGCACCAATGTTCCAAAATGATTGCGTGTTAATGAACACTGTCGATCGCCAATTGATTCAGGGTGAGTTAAACCCAAATACTGGCGACACGGTTTATTTAAAACGCCCTCATCAATTTAAGTCTACCCGCACAGCTGACGGTGACATTAGCGGAACCACTGCTCAAAATCTTATTTCAGGTAAGATTGCGGCAAAAATTTCAAACTATTGCACCGTTGAAGTTGAATACGCTCAGGTTGAAGAAGCATTAAAGCTTAACCAGCTTGATCAAATTCTTAAGCCTGTAAGCGACAAAATCAACACTGACATTGAGATTGAGCTTGCTCAATTTATCGGTCAGCATGGCGCTTTATCTTTGGGTACACCTGGCACAGCAATCACTAAATGGAGTGATGTGGCGCAAACAGGCTCATTCCTTAAAGACTTAGGCGTTAGCACCATGGACGCCTACGCAGTAATCGATCCTTGGGCAGCGCAAAACCTAGCTGACGCTCAATCTGGTCTTAATGCTGTTGATGGCCTTGTTCGTTCTGCGTGGGAAGATGCTCAAATCTCCAAAAACTTTGGCGGTGTTCGTGCATTAATGTCTAATGGTTTAGCGTCCCGCACTGCTGGCACATTGGCTGGCGTGGCTGGTTTGACCGTCAAAACCACTCCTACAGTTGATTACACTGCGGTAAAAGACACGTACGAAATGACAGTTGTGCTGGAAGGTGCAACAACTTTAACGCTTAAAGCTGGCGATCAGTTAGAATTTCAAAGTGCTTACTGGTTAAACCAACAATCTAAGCAAGTGCTAAGCCGTAACGCTACGCCGATTAAGTTCACAGCAACAGTGCTTGAAGATGCTACTGCTGTAGCTGGTGATATTACTGTTAAGCTGTCAGGCGCTGCGATTGTTGATGCGACAAACTCACAATACAACACTGTGAGCACAGCAATTGTTGCTGGCATGTCAGTCTCAGTCAAAGGTGCTGCTGGAGTTACCTACAAGCCAAACCTGTTCTACACTAAACAGGCTATTGCAATGGGTACTGTAGAACTGCCAAAACTGCATAGCATTGACTCAGCTGTAATGTCTAGCGCAAAATCAGGATTAAGTATTCGTGTTCACAAATACTCTGATGGACGCGCTAACAAGCAGATGATGCGCTTTGACGTTCTGCCAGCGTTTGCGATTCTCAATCCTCACATGGCTGGCCAGTTCTTCGGTAACGCCTAACAGCAAATGGCGCTGGCATGTATTGCAGCGCCAATCTTTTCAGGAGTAAACGTTATGCGGATGATTTATCACCCAGTAGGCCATGAAGATATTTGTGGCATCAAGTGCAAAACCAAAATTGTAGAGCTTGAAGATGTTGAATCACACCTTACTGAAGGTTGGTTTTTAACGCCATGGGAAATGACTCAAGAGTCAAAACCAGATAAAGATTCTGACGGAAAGTTAACCAAGGAAGAAGCAATGCTTTACCTTGAGAGCCATGGCGTAGAAATCCCTGCTGGTACGCACTGGAAAACAGTGATTAAAATGGCTGAGGATCATTACAATGGCAACAGTAACGACTAAGGGCGATATTGTATTATTGGCTTTGCGAAAGGCTGCGTTAGCATCAAATAGCACGTTAACGCAACCAGAGCCAGAAATGGTTGATGACGCGCTAACTGATTTAGAGTTAATGCTTGCAGAGTGGCTGAATAAATCGATAGACATTGGATTTGCATTTGCCGATCCATTAGTTGGCCCAGATACTGGTGATGATCACGGAATCGAAGCCGGAAACGTTAACGCAGTGGCATTTAATCTTGCTAAGCGGATACTGACAGACAACTTAAGGCCTGTTCCTGACTCACTAGCGGCTCAAGCTGTAGAGGCTTATGAGTCGTTACTGTACACCACGTTAACCATTCCTTCATTGCAGCGCAGGAATGATATGCCAGTTGGTAAAGGAAATAAACCAGTTAGCTCTAGAGGTAGATTTTACATAGAGCCATTTGAAGAAACTGTTGCTACACCGTAGAAATAAAGAAGCCCCTTAATCGGGGCTTTTTGTTATCAAATAACTTATTTTTGGCGGCTAGCTAAGATTGATTTCATCAACCTGAAAACTCTTGCACCTTTGTACGTAAGCGCTTGATAACCGTCCTCACCCTTAACCACAACCTTATCAGCCAAACCTTTCGCCAAAAGCCAGTCACGCTCTTGTTTGCTTGGCACATCACCGTCACGCAGTGGACCATCTCGGTAAAGGCCTATAATGGTGTCGCTAGCGTTCAATATAGTGTCTTCAGCAAGCGAAACCATCCTAACAAATTGTGCTAATTCTTTATCTGATGACGTATCAAGACTTTCGCTATCGACACTCAATAAATTTTTAATCATTTTTTACTCCATTTACAAATAAGTTATTAATCAGGGCTTTTTGTTATACGTACTTTACTTCTTTTTTCACAAACTCAAATCCTTGAGACTCAATTACTTTCATGGAATTGCTTGTTATTAATCTCTCGTATGCGTTTTCAAGACCTCCAGAGGCAGGAATCCAAACAACTTTTTCGACGTAATAAAAACCGCACATTCCATAGAATTTTTGCACTTTTTTTCTGTATGTATAAACATCGTACTTATCCTTGAAAAGGCTTTTGATAAAGTATGATATAGTTTTTATCATAACCACTCCATTTCACGTTTAAGCCTTAGCCGTTCTTCTAAATCCTCGCGCCTGCGGCGAACATCTGCGGCATGTTTCTGTTCTTCAGTTGTCATACGCTGGCGCTTTTCTGGCTGAGCCATTCTGCGTTTAAATGACTCGATTGCGCTTATATGGAATCCTGTTTGCATTATGGCTTCACTCCATTCATCATTAGAAACACGATAGCTGCTGCGCGGCATGTTTTGTTGTCAAAAAATACAATATCATCAAATCCACCGCGATAAGATGCAGCCATTTTCTTACCTGATGAGCATGGCCCAGTGGTGATATTGTTTTTATCAATAATCGGTCCCATATCTGCCCAGTTGTTGCAAGGGTCGAACCATCCAACTACGCCTTTACCTTTTACAACTACATTTTTTCCGTCATTAGTATAATTTCCTCTGTCGTAATAGCATTTGTGTCCTACGGCAATGGCAACGGCCTTATTGACATCAAAATCACTCAAATCATCCCAAGTTTTCATTTGCTTAACTCCTTAACTCCAGAGCAGATAATGCGGAACTTAGCTTCGCTTTGGTGGTAAAAGTTGATTACAGCAGTTCTACTACCCCATGCCGTGACAACTTCAAGCAAGGTGAGCCCGTATTCACCGCAGATTGTGTTTAGCTTCTGGCGAAACTCTGTTTTTTCAAGTTGAGCTTGTCTTTTCATTCGCAGATACTCTCGGTTGTTTTTCTGCCAATTGCTTACCATTTTGGCGCATCGCTCTTTATTTGCCTCGCGGTATTTCTTTGTTCGCTGGCGATCGCACTCAACGCACATCATGCCAGAATAAGCGCGCCTTTCTGTGCATCCGCACTTATCGCAAGGATGCCATTTGAAAGTGCTTAAACCCGCAATCTGTGCTTGGTGCATGGCTTGCGATTTGGTTAATTGGCTACTTTGCATCTTCAGCTACCTCAATAACCTTGTGGACAGCCCTTGGTGAGTACATGACCTTTTCACCATCAAGAATGCCAAACTTCCACCCAAGACGAATACGCCCCTCTATTACTTGGCGGGAAACACCGTGAATTTTCGCGAACTCTGGAATGTTTTTTATGTTTTTCAATTTTTCACCATTTTTGTTAGTTTGACAGCTTTGTTTACATGCTCAGTTATCACTTGATGAGCCTTTCCTTTGAAAGCGTTCTTTCGGTAGATGTCTGAACCTATAATCGCTTGCTGATGTGCATTAATCTCAGATGCGCCTTTATTCTTGGCGCCCTTGTAAATACTGTTAAAAACAAAATCTAGTGGATTCATTTACGCTCCTATAGATATCCGATGAACTGAGCAGCCTAGCGATTCAACTTTTGGCGTAAAACCATGTTTATCTATCACATAGATAACAAATTGCTTTGCGCAAGAGTTTGCTGAAGTGAATTTCTTGAACTTTCCATGAGAAACATCGTGCTCAACATCTTTGCGCCATTGCGGGTCTAAACCAGTAAAGTTTTTTGATGTGGTGTATTTGCTGTAATCTGCTGACATTGCTATCTCCTTTGGTTGTTTTAGTAAAGTAGCAAACATTATTTCATGTAGCAATATTTATTTGCAACTTTGCCAAAGTTTTTTAAAACACCACTATCCGTATATAATAAACAAAACTACAAACGGACTGATAATCATGCTCTTTGTGTTTACTGCTCATCTGGCATAAAATAAGGCATTATCACAAGGGGTCGTAAAATGCCAGAAATCTCACTCCCATTATTGAAAGGTAACAAGCGCTCGCCTGTTAATGCCGACTATCTTGATTTGCTACCAGTAAATATCCTGCCAGTGTTTCGAGAGCTAGAAGGTGAACAAGGATATCTAAGGTTTTTTCCCGGCATTAAGAAGCGATTCGATACTGCTGGAGTTAGCCGAGGCGTTGAATACAACACAGTAAAATCTGATGCGTATAGAGTAGCAGGCAGCAAGCTTTATATGGGGGATGTTCCAGTTGGTGAAGTGATAGGATTTGGTAGAGTGTCAATGGCTCACAGCAGAACATCTCAGGCTGTATCTGCTGGTGGCGTACTTACCATGTATGAATATGATGGAGAAGTTAAAACGCTTTCAAACTGGCCTGCAAGCGAAACGTTCACTGGTTACACAAAAACTGTAGGCCAAGGCATTCACAATACTGTTGGTGATACGTTGCTTATCACGGCTTCAAACGAGGCTGGTACTTTATCTGTCACTATCACGCCAAAAACAAAAACAGGCAAAGTAGGGACAGCCATAACCATTGATCAAGATAACTGGGCTACACCATCAAGCCAATCAAAGCCAGCCACAGGAACTCCATATATAAAAAATGTTCAAGTGACTGGGATAAAGTTTGCTGGTGGGACTCTTACACTAACTTACGATTTTATACCTAATCAAGACACGGTAACTAATCCATATAACCCAACAGCAAACAATGATCAAAAGGCTGCTATTTTGAAATCATTGTGGACTAAAGCAGATCCATCGCTAGATGAGGCAATTACTGCTTTGTCTGTAGTTGAAGCGTGGGAGACTAGCCCATGGACTGATACAGCAGCGGCACTTGTTGCTGAGTACGACAAAATAAATCCTGCACAACCAACAGCTGCGACTTTAATTACATTAATAAACAATAATAGAGCGCCTGACAATAACGCAGATGCTTCACAGTTAAAATGGGTTCAAGTTGTGCCTGATACAGTAGTGCCAAACCCTCAATATGATTGGGGAGAAGTTGGTGATGTTTGCCGCATTCGTGGCCGCTATGTATTTGCACAAAAAGGTACTGATACATTTTGGCTAACATCAATCGAAGATGAATCGAAAATAGACAAGATAGCTCCTGCTTATCGCGCTGAAAACATGCCTGACGGTATTTATGCTGTTAGAGAGTGGCGAGATTACATTGTCGCATTCGGTTCAAGCACTATTGAGTTTTTCCGCTTAACCGGTGACGCTAACAACTTGGTACAGTTCCAGCCGTCCTACATGGTGCCTATTGGTATTGCTGGTCAATTTGCTATTACCAACTACATGGAGACGTTTGCATTCATCACTAGCCCGTCTAGGGGTCAGGTGGTTATAGCTACTATGGGGCAAGGCACATATCAGCAAATATCAACTCATTACATAAACCAGCTTTTAACAAAATACACTGCTGAGCAATTAGATGACGCTGTTTTAGAGCAGCTTCAATTTGATCAGCACATGCTGCTTATTTGCCACCTTCCAGATATGACGCTGGTTTATGATGCGGTTGGGCAAGCGTGGTCCGTTATCAAAACAGGGTTATTTGACGGGGTTCACAGGGCTATTGATTATTGCAATACCGGAGACAAGATTACATGCGGCGACAAGTTTGGCTCATTTGTTGGTGAGCTTGATAACACAACCTCATCACAATACGAAGAAGATCAAGAAATAGTGCTAAATACGCCTATAATAACATCGCCTTCATCACTGGCTTTTGATCTAGAAATCATTTCTTCATCGGGTTTGGCCTCATACGCCACTAGATTGTTAGTCTCGACAACTGAGGATGGTGTTAATTATGGCAATGAAACACCAGTTGTTATTGATAGCAAATTAGGTTGGCTTGCTCGCTCAATAATTAGGCGTTTAGGCAGGGTTAGGCATAGAATTGGCTTTAGGCTTAGGGTTGTTGGCGCTACACCAGTTACGCTATCAAAACTAAAAATGAGGCTTGAATAATGGCTAACGAGTCGCTTAATAGCAAGGTAACGATTGAAGCAAGGTCGATATACGTAAGAGACTTGCCTCAGTCTTTTTCTTTTCCGCTAACAGACTGGATACTCAATCAAAACGTAGATTTAGAAAATGTGGCAGGTCAGGCAAATAACGCTGCTGCCGGAGCTTTTGAGGCGCAAGAAGTTAACGACAAGCAAAACGCTTTACTTGCCGAGCAAGAGCAATCAATCAGCAATTTGAATGTTTCTGTTGGCCAGATATTTGAGTCTTTAAATGTTATTAACGGACAGTTAACAGACTTAGACTCTAGAGTAAGCTCAAACACCAGTAAGATTGCAGATCATGAAACAAGAATAACCGCCAACGAATTGGCAATAGCAGACCTTGATTTTAGGGTTACAGACATTGAATATGCTATTACTCGCAAGAAATCAGAGGTTGTGTATACGGGGCAAGCGTTGGTGATACCTACAACGCCAGTAAACCTTGTTTCAATATTAAAAGCTCTTACTCCTGTTTCTGGAACATTAGAGCCTTTTTTTGACACGATAAACGATAAGATGGTCGTTTATAACGAAAACAAAACGCTAAACTTTAAGCTGACAATGATTGGCTCTTGGACTAGCGGCTCACTTAACAGATCGATATCACTTAATTTTACTGGCGCTGTGCCTGACACATTGAACGACATTAGATATCCTAGCGCTACAACTGACTCTGTTTTTTTTGCAACATTCTTCAGTGTTGACGTAGACGGGTTTTTGACGGCAAATGGTAGTACAATAACAATACAGTCAAACGGGTCTGATTTTACAGCAAACACTATTAAAATTATCGCGGAGCAATAATGAACATTGTCGCAAGAGTAAACGGGGTTGAAGTTGCAAAGGTTAGTGGAACATTAGAGGACATAAGCCTTCGCAGAAATGCCATTATGAGCGAAGCGATTAGAATAAGAAATTCAGTTGATTTAGGTGAGATTGACGAGGTGATTTGCCCAGTAAAAAATCATTTCTGCAATGGCGTTTACATTCGAGAAATACAAATGCCTAAAGATACATTTATCATCAGCAAGATACATAAGACAGAGTATTTTAACGAGGTTGTTTCTGGCATTTGCAAGGTTGTAACAGCTGAAACAGGAGAGGTAAAAACCTACAGTGCTGGAGATATTTTTGTTTCTAAGGCTGGGGAGCAAAAGGTTGGTTATTGTGTAACTGATGTTGTTTGGAGAACTGTTCACGTTAACGAGTCAAATAGTCAAGACTTGGAAGAAATTGAGAGCAGATTAATTGCATCAAGCTATGAATCGCTCGAAAACGATCAGTTAATTCAAGAATGCAAGAGGATATTATTATGAGTTGGGGATTTGTGGCAGTTGCTGGCGCAACGCTTGTAGGATCAGCAGTATCAAGCAACGCTCAAAAAAGCGCTGCAAAAAAACAACAGCAATCAGCATCTAACGAGCTAGAGCTGCAAAAGCAAATGTTCGATGAGCAGAAACAGCTTTTAGAGCCTTTTCGTCAAACTGGTCTAGATGCCCTTAATCAATTATCTGGAATAGCGCAGCCGCTTGATAGGGCATCAGAACTAGCTGCTTATTATAAGTCTCCAGAATTCGCACAAATGTCACAGGTTGCAAGGAATCAACAGCTAGCATCTGCTGAGGCCACTGGAGGTCTAGGATCAACATCTACAGGTAACGCCCTAGCATCGATTGCCCCTCAACTTGGTCAAAGCTATTTAGCACAAAGAACGGCGCAACAAAGTGACTTATACAATCAGCTTTTTGGTCTAGCTAATATCGGCCTTTCTGGCGCAGGGTCTCAATCTGCCGCGGCTGGAGCTTACGGAAGTCAAGCTGCGAATATTATGAGCCAGAATTCAGCTCAGCAGGCGCAAGCCCAGCTAGCTAATGCTCAGTTATGGGGTAATGCAATAGGTAGTCTAGGTGGACTGGGATACTCGTATTTAAATCAGCCTAAGGTGGGTTAAAATGGCAATAATTGATTACAACATGCAAAACCCTATGGATGCTTTTTTTAAAACTGCCGGAGGTTTGCAACAGCTACAGGCTAACAATCAGCAATACGAAGCTAATCAGCTTGCTATGCAACAGCAGCAGCAACAGCAGCAAGCAGCAGCGCAGCAACAGGAGCGCATTCAGTCATTATTGCCAAAAGTGCAGTCAGGTGATTACAAGGCCGCTATTGAGCTTGCAACTGTTAGCCCTCAGCTATCAGAGGCAATTAACAAGGCCAAGGCTGGTATGAGGGAGGGGCAAGATCGCGCCACTGCTGATTGGATTGCTGGGTATCAATCAGCGCCAGACAAAGAGGCTTATTTGGCTAGCGATAATCAGGCTATTGATATTGATGACCAGTTTAGGCGATTGCCTCCAGAGCAAAGGGATGTTTTAACTAAAATCGTTGGTGCCCAAGTGATGCCTGAACAGATGTTTAACGCCACGTTTGGCCAACAGATGACAGAGTTTCAATCTGCTGACTTGGATATCAAGCGCGAGAACACAAAATTACGCGCCATGGAGGCAGAAGCACGCAGGGCTGAACAGGCGTTAGCATCTGAAACCAATGAGCTTAAGCGCCAAGAATTGCAAGCTAAAGTTGACGAGAAAAACTTAAAAGTGCAAGAGCAGCGTCAAAAGTTTGAATCTGCTGCCAACGAGAAGAAGGCAGAGTTAACAAACGCTATTGGTGCGGCATCTGACACAGTGGCGATTGTTGATAGGATACTTACTTCGCCTGGGTTTTCTGCTGCGGTAGGCGCAAAGGATGCATCAAGCCTGTTCGGGCTAATTAAAAACCCAATAGCAGGAACTCCAGCGGCAGACACGGCCGCCTTGATTGATACGTTGGATGCTAAAAACTTCTTAATTGCTATTCAGCAGATGAAAGGTATGGGGGCTTTGTCTAATGCCGAAGGTGAAAAACTTTCTCGCGCTGTTCAATCGCTAAGTAGAGATCAAACAGAGGTCCAGTTAAAGCGTAACTTGGAAGAAATTAAAGCGATTACTTCACGGGCAGTTGAAACTGTTAGAGCCAGAACTGGTGCTGATAAAAATAACGCTGTAGATGCCAAGCCTTTACAGCAAAGACAAGCACCGCAACAAGCAATTGATTATTTAATGCAAAACCCACAGTTTAAAGAGCAATTCAGAGCTAAATACGGCTATTTACCGGAGGGCGTTTAATGGCTAATCCATTTGATCAGTTTGACGCTCAACCAGAAAACCCGTTTGACCAGTTCGATTCTGAAAAAGCGGAACAACTAGGCACCGATTTGGTTTCTGCTGGCATCCAAAAGCCAGCAATGATGCCAGATTTGCCAGCAGAATTACTTGGTAAACTGCCAGATAATCCGGCTCAGTTTGCCGCACAATTAAGTCAGCCAGATGCCGAGTGGGTACAAAGGCAATACGACCGCAAGAAAGCGGCTGAAACAAGCGGATTAGAGACTTTTGTTGCAAGCGCTGGCAAAGGTAGTATAAACCTATTGCGCGGCCTTGGGTTGATGGATATGGCATCACCAAGGGAGCAACAACAATGGCAAGCGGCTGAAGATGTAAGGCCAATAACCACAACAGCAGGAGAAATTATCGGTGAAGCACTCCCATTTGTCGCCCCAGGTGGAGCGATTGGAAAAATCGCATCAACTGCGCCAAGGATCGCTGCTGCCGGAGCGTTGGGTGGTGCTGAGGCTGGAATTGCAGCAAGAGGAAGGACTGGTTCAGAGGTTGAGGCGCTACAGTCTGGAGGCGCTGGAGTTTTACTCGGTGCTAGCCTTGAGGCTGCTTTGCCTGTCGTTGGTAGGGTTGTTGGCTCGACTTATCGCAAGTTAACTGGCAAAGCACCGCCAAGCAGAGTGTTAGATGATGCAGGTCGCCCTACTCCAGAGGTTCAAAAAGCGCTTGATGAAGCTGGTATTGATTTTGACACGCTATCGCAAAACGCATTGCAAAAAATGCAAGAGTTATCACCGAATACCAATCCTGAAGAAGCGGCTAGGATGGCTTTATTTAATGAGGCCGGAATACCTTACACGCGTGGCGATATTACCCGAGCATTACCAGACCAAACAGCGGAGGCGCGATTAATTGAGTCTGCAAATGATCCACTTGCTGACCCATTTAGGGCAAGGCGTCTAGAGCAATCAGAGGCAATAAAATCAAACCTTGAATCTGAACTTGCTACAGGTGTTCCTGAGAGGGCAGGTGAAGCGACAAAAGAAGCGCTTTCTTCTCAGCTTGCAAAAATGAAGCAGGAAAGGCGAGAGCTTTACAGGTCAGCCAAAGAACAAGCCGCGAGCGCAGGCGGCGTTAAAGTTGTTACAGATAGAATTTCGGATTCTGTTCCTATTGCTGATTTGGAGGATTTGGCAATAACTGCGCCAGCACAAATAAAAGCTTTAGATACAGTGCTTATGAAGTACGGCATTAAAGAGGTGCCAGAAGGAGTTGATATTGCAGTTACACCGCTTAGCATAGAAAACGCTGATCGGTTTAGAAAGACTCTGAATAACATTGAGCGAGGTGATCAAACTGGCGCGTCAAGCGTTGCAATTGGCCCAATAAAAAAAGCTTTAGATGATGAGCTTGATTTAATGACTGACGCAGGTATCGGCATTCCTCCTGCATTACAAAAAACACTCAAAGAAGCTAGAGCGGCAGTGCGTCAAGAAAAAACCGAGTTTAGCCCTCAGTCAATAGCAGGAAGGCTGACAGGGGTAAAGCGTGACGGTGTAACGCCAATTGTTGAAGCGTCCAGAGTCGTGCCAAAGCTGCTTGGGCCATCAGGAACCACCGAGGATTTAATGCGCACAATGCAGACGCTATCGAAAGAGGGCGACAAAGGAAAACAAGCGATTGGCGACCTACAAGCATCGGCAATTATGCAAATTATGGACACTGCATTTGGTGCAGGTTCTAGACAGATTGACGGGGTTCAAACATTCGGCCCAGGCGCTTATAAAAAAGCTATTGATAAAATCGGCAAAGACAAATTAAACATTCTTTTTGCTGACAAGCCTGATACGCTTAAGAAGCTTAAAAACATTGGCGAAATCGCTAAGTTAATTCAACCTTCAAGCTCAGCAGTGCCAAAGGGGTCTGCAATGGCTAACTTGGAGATTGCCAACAAACTGTTTGGACTTGGTCTTGCTTCTAAAGTGCCATTTGTTGGTAATATCATAGGTGAAACATTGGGTACAATATCAAAGAACGCAGGTACTAGAGCGCAGGTTAACAAGGCTTTAGCTGCACAACCAAATCAGCTCAAGTTTGCCATTGAGATCGACAGAAATTATCCGGCCTTAGCGTCAGCGCTTGGGATAGCTGGATTAAGCCAATTAGCAACTGAGGAATAACCATGAACCAATATTTAGTTGATTCACCATATACGCCATTTACGATTAAAAATCAGTTCAAGGCGATCTCAAACGGAAAAGTTTACATCGGAGAAGTTGATAAAGACCCGCTAAATCCATCACAGCAAATTCAAGTTTATGTTGTTAATGAAAGCGGTGTAAATGTTCCAGTTATCCAGCCAATTCAATTGAATTCTGGTGGGTATCTAGTTTACAACGGCCAAGTTTCAAAATTTGTAACGTTAGAACCATACTCTATAGTAGTGTTAAGCAATGTCGATGCTGAAATGTGGCGCGTTGATGATATTTCAAAAGTAGACCCTGACAACATTACGGCATCAACTATTCCAACAAGCAACGGGGGAAGCGTTCAGGATTTTATTGATGCTCAATATACTACAGTTGCAGAGTTAGCAACTGGTAAGTTCCATGTAGGTCAGCATGTGCGATTGACTGATAGAGCAATGGGGTTGTTTTTATTACATAGTGGTGGAACACCAAACGGAACATATGTTTTAGATGCAGGGAATAACAATACTGCCACATACCAATTTTTGGACGAGATAAACATAGACCACCTTGGGGCTGGTCCGAACATATCAACAATTGATAGCTCCCCAGCTATCAATGCTGCATTTGAATTGGCATTTACAAAAGGTTATGTTTTCTCGAATGCGGCTCTAGAATCCTACGGATACCTCGGAGCCAAACCTGAAGTTACAGCATGTACGGCAGCATATTACCTAGGCTCTACGATTAACATACAATCCAATTACGATAATTTTGATTTCTCTAATGCCTTGTTTTTACCACACTCCTCCTTTGTGGACACGAACTACGCTTTTGACATGGAAGTGTGGAATAGTGAGATTAAGAGAATTCGACTAGCAAAATTTAAACTGGGGATTTATGCACATAATAATAATCTGGATAACGGGGTAGTTGTATTTGAGAGTGTGCAAGCTAGCAATGTTGATAAATTATTTCAGCTTGACTTGCGCTCCACTCAAACAGTCGTAGAAAAGTATAGACTAGACAATGTAAAAATAGTTGCTGAGGTTTTAAACGGAGATAAAGTAATATTTGACAAGGGTTTTTTTAGTGCGGGGGTATTTGACACAGACGCAGACGCCCATTTTGTAATGAACTCTTCTGAATCTCCTGGGCTGGAGTTGCTAAGGATGTTTTACGTCCCAAGACCGCAGACTGCTGTTAAGACATCTATAGTTAAGATATTAAATTCACCGACGAGGGTGACGATGGATTGCGGGCTTTTTGGGGGAGAACCCGGATCTATCACTTTAGTCGCTAACTATGTCACAGGCTCTTCTAGTGATAGAGGGTGCCACATCACTTTAAATAATACTATGTCGTTTATGTCATCTGGAGGAGTTCCTGTTATCCCACAGGTGCAACTATACGCCCTACCAAACTCAGTGGTCATAAATGACTCAACTGGATTTATTGAGAACTCTCACGCCAGAAACCTAATAAACTTTAGCTCAGATATCAGAACTTTTTCGTCGGCCAAAGCATTATTAGAAGCAGCCAATGCGCAAATGCAGATTGTCATAGGGGGTAGGAGCATTGACAACTACATAGGCTATACTTATGAGCAGGCAAGAACAATTGGAGTTTATGACGTATCCCCACTTAAAAACAGAAGAAAATTATTTTCTCAGATAAATAACGCTAGCACTGAAATATTATTCGCAGCGACAGAAGCTGGTAGAGGGGCTACATACAAAGTTATGATGTTCGCACCAGACAATAACGGGCCAGATAGGTACTCAGAGTATGTGATTACTTGCACACCACAAGCCGCACCATATGCCCAATGGATCGTGCTGACAATTACACAGGCAACATCTACTGTTGGTGGTACTTTATTTGAGAGCTCCGGTTCTATTTTAATACGTGGTAATAGTGTGGCTGCGACCGATATATATGTGATCGTGCAAGAGCTGTCTAACGTAGATGTTTATTCATAATTAAACGGAATTATGGTTTAATGAGTAAAATAGTATTATTGATGAAAATAATAATCACGTATACAACAAAGCGACACAGTAAAACTGAGGTATAAATACACATAACAAAACCCCTCGATTGAGGGGTTTTCTTTATCTATCACTCCAATGTTTCATATCCACCAAGTGAATCTGATAGCGCATTCATAAGGTGCTTAATTTCTGCCGAGAACAGAACAAAGTCCGCATCAAGTCTTGCTGCTGGATCATCATTTCCAAGCTCATCATTACCAGAAGTAAATTCTTCACTGAATTTAACTCGCTTTAAATCACCATTTGAGCACAAGACAAATGAAATTGATTGTCCAAAACTCAATGCAAGCTTGTGAACCTGCATTCCGTTTTCAATGTGAGCCAATACTTCATCTTCTGCCAGGTCTTGATTCTTGAACTTAGCCACTTCGCTTTCATTGCCGCGCAACTCTGCTTCTTGCTGTAATTCAAAAGGTGATGGTGCGGAACCAGATTTAACCCACTCAGTTAAAGTGGATTCAACAGGAATTTTGTAGTTAAGCGGTATCACCGGTAAACTACCTAGCGCCTTGCGAAGTAACGCTAGCAAATCCTCTGCTTTTGATGCGCTAGAGCTATCAATTAAAATTAACTGCTGCTCAAGTAGGATTAGCGCCTTGGTTACTGATTGCTTGGTAAATGCTTGTGGCAGCATATCAGTAATAATTTCATCTTTGAGCGCATCCTTTTCTTTTTTGGACAGCTTGCGTGCTTCTGATTGTTCGAGCAGTTCAACCTTATCATTTAAACGCTCTTTAATTGATGCAGCCGGAATAATTTTACTTTCCTTGGTGACTGCTACCATCAAGTAGCCTTCAGCGGCGTGAACCAGTGTTTTACCAAGCTTGCCGAATGCAGGGCTAAAACCAAAATTGCTAATGTCTTGACTACCGCATGGCGTGAATTTGAAATCATTGATCGCAGTCTCAAGTGATTCTGCATTAATTGAGAATGGCTTGTTGAAACGGTAAGCGATGATATTTTTAAACATTGTGATTTCCTTTGCGGCCGAAGCCGCATGTTGATTAATAGTTGATTGATACGTTGCTAACTGACTTTGCGTTAATAGCTTTGATTGCGATAACTGCAAATTCATGCGGAATACCAGCTTTAACTAGGTCGTTAATTGCAATAGTTCTAACCTGTTTAACGTGCTCAACGTTTGCCAGCCTTTCAGCATCCAACTTTTGTTGTGCTTCGATAGCGGCCTGTTGCTTTGCTATTTCAGCTTGTCTAGCTGCTTCAACATCGGCTAGGCGTTTCTGTTCAGCAAGTTCAGCATCAATCTTTGCTTGCTGCTCTTGCTGTATCCGGCGTTGCTCTGCAAGTTGTGCCGCTTGCTTTGCTTCAAGCTCTCGGCGCTCTGCTGCTAAACGTTCGTTTTCGGCTTTTATTCTATCATCTTCAGCTTTGCGCTCGGCGTCCAATCGTGCTTGTTCAGCTGCTTGCTTGCGGATATTTTCTTCGTGCTCTAGGCGTAAACGCTCACGCTCTGCCGCTGCTTCATCACGTGCCTTAAAATCGCGCTCCATCAACAAAACAGCAATTTCATAGTCAGCGTCAATAATGCGCTGATTTTCAATTGCAGCAAGTCTAGCTTCTTCCTCTGCCTTAAGTCTTGCCTGTTCTTCTTCAAAATCTGTTAGCGGCTGTCGAATTTCCTTTTGCAAAGCTTCAAGAAAATCCCAAACCTGTTTGCGGTTACTGTCAATCTTCTTCGGGATTTCTTTGTACTCGGCAGCCAGTGCCTTTCCTTGCGCTTCAAGGTAGGTTTTAGAGCGAGTAACCTTGGTTACAACTGCTTTAACAGCGTCTTGGCCTTTCTTCGTTGAAATATCGCCATAGACGATTGATCGCGCTTCTTTTGCAATCTGCTCTAGAACTGTATCAATGCCTTCTCCTTTGGTGAAGAATGGCACTAATTCAACGCTTTCGATTACTAATAACTCTTTTGATTCTGACATGATTATTTCCTTTTAAATTGCGCCATATTGCTATGGCGCTTGAGTGTTTTGGTTACTGTGAGCTAGAACGGAATGTCGTCATCCCAACCATCTTCAAGATTTTGAGCAAATGTTTGCTGTTGCTGCGGTTTACATGCAACTTGTTCCATTGCTTGATAGGTGCTTTGCTGTGGCGTTTGGTATGCTGGCGCTGGTCTTTGTTGCTGACCATAACCTTGTTGCTGTTGTTGTGGCTGCTGCTGTTGTTGCTGCGCTCTCTGCTGCTTAGGTTGCGATTGTTGCTGTTGCTGATGATGCTGTTGATTACCACTATCTGGCTTACTACCTAGCATCTGCATACTGCCGCCTTGGTCAATCACAATCTCAGTTGTGTAACGGTCTTGACCACTTTGATCTTTCCACTTACGGGTTTGCAATTTACCTTCTAGGTAAACCTGTGAACCTTTACGAAGATACTCACCAGCAATCTCGGCTAGCTTGCCAAACAAAACAACACGGTGCCATTCAGTACGCTCTTGCTGTTGACCTTGTTGGTCTTTCCACGATTCGCTGGTAGCAACAGTGATGTTTGCAACTGCGTTACCGTTTGGCATAAACCTAACTGTAGGGTCATCGCCTAAATTCCCAATTAAAATAACTTTATTAACACCTCTTGATCCCATTTTATACCGCCTTAGAATTTAAATTGTTTAAGGATATTGGATTAAGCCTTCCTTTTTTTGAGCAATCTTGCATATTTTCTTTTTGCGTACCAATAAATAAATGTTCTGGATTTGTACATTCAGGATTGTCGCACTTGTGACACACAAGCATTCCTTTAGGTATTAAACCAAAATGCTTTTCATAGCTTACTCTATGCGCTTTTTCTGGGCTAAATTTAGATCCTTTACGATTAGAAATAGTCCCGTAACCTTTACCATCTTTGCTACCAGACCATGACCAACATCCTTTATCGTTAACAACCTGAAACCTAGAAAGTCTTTCATAGATATCAGTAAATCTGCTTTTACTGCCGTTATTGCACTTCATTGAGCAATACTCTCTTGCATCCCATTGCTTATTTGAGTCGCTATATCTTTCAATGAAAACAGATCCGCACTCTAAGCATTTCTTTTCTCTTTTCTTACTAGTCATGGTAATACCTCCGCTTTCGGATATATTACCATGATAATATTATAAATCAAACAAATTCTGGATCTTGTCCCAAATTGCCAACGATAATTACCTTATTTACTCCACGACTGCCCATGGTTAAAACTCCATTGGTTTAGAAAGTTTAACAATCATCTCTTGAAGATTGTCGGTGAAAATATTTACCTTTTCGCTTAACTCTTTGATTAAGGCTTCATCACGGTAAACGCGAGTGCAAAGGTATTGCGCCGCGGTATCAATGCGATCATCAAAGCTTACAAAATCCCACCATTCACGCTCAGCCACCCAGATACATCCATGCACCTGCCATTTGTATTCATCAGGTAGACCAGTTTGATATAAATAACGTTCAACCTGTGTTTTTGTATTAGGGCACTTGATTTCTAAGCCGCCATTCAAGCCGATTAAACCGTCAGGACTTACACCGACAAAATCATTGTGTTCGATGAATGCAACTTCAGAGACTTCATTACCGCTGATTAGCTCGTACATTGCACGGGCTTGTGGCTCTGTTTCTGTTCCGTGGCGCATTGCGTCATTTTCAAAGAATGGCAGACTTTTACCTGTAACCGCTTCAATTGCCAATTCAATCATGTAAGACTCGGCTGTTTTGCTTGGAGCATTACCACGGCCATTAGTCATTACATCTTTGAAGCGTGAAGCAGTGACTTTGCCAAGCCTTAGCGCGTGCCACTCATCCGAGCCTTGTTGAATATCGTGGATTATTTTCATTTTGTTGCTACCGCCATGATTTTATCGAAGTCTTTAGCTTTAACATTTGCGATGTTGTCAATCTTAAACGCCTTGGCTACCTTTGCGCCTTTTTCAGTGTAAAAGCCGTTAGCATCACACATTACAGAATAAAGCCTATCGTACTGTTCAGGACTAACTAGCTCGTTAGACTGTGGATTAACACGGCCGTCCATATCCTCGTCAGCAGTTGCAATACCTAATGCACCAGTAAACGTGTAGCGGCGAAGGTAAGTAACAGCAGAAGCAATAGCCTGAATAGCTTGCTTGTTGCCACTCTTGTCAGCGTCAGAACTCATTACTGTCTTTTCTTCGTGGCCTTCAAAGTGAGAAATTATGCAAGCCACTTTAATGATGCCATTATCGGCCTGTGATTGTTCAAATCGGTAAGCCAAACCGCAATCAGCCAGAATATGCTTAACCTGTGAAATAATGTCCTCAAGCGGAGCATATTTTGAATTGTGACCCTGTTTTGCCTTGGTGATAGTAGGGCACATTGACTGGAACTTTGACAAAGCAATAAAAAACGATTTGCGAGCCTGTCCTTTTTCCCAACGTTCTTGCAAGTCCATGAGCTTTTCAAGCTTTTCAACATCTGCACCAGAGCTAACAGCGGCACTGATCAAAGCCATTGGGCTGTTATCAATAACTTGTACTTGCTTGCTTTCAGCTTCAACTAAACCGCTCATTACTCACCATCCTTTTCTTTTAATTGCAACTCATGCTCTTTGTCTGCGACTTTTTCCAACTGCTTAATAATGAATGAGTGCTTCATCATTCCTTGGCGTTTTGCTGCATCACCAAGCAGTTTACTTACGTAATCGTTTACATCATCAAGTCTAATTATTGCCATTAACTTTATCTCCTGTTGCTAGATTAATTGCATTTGACATAGCAAAGATTAGTGCATATAGTTAAGCAAGTCAACACAAAGAGGAAATAAAATGCAGTTCACAGCAGACCTAGAAATATTCGGCAAAGTTGTAGAGGTTGAATGCCACACCAACAACATTTGCGTTTACAAAATCACTCACGGAGAAGATGACCTTTCAGACCTGCTCAACATTGCGCATGTCGAGGAAGAGTTGCACCGACAGTACATCGACCACAAAGATAACTTAAAGGCAGGAGTTTGATATGCGAAAAGTAACCATGGTCAACATACCAGTTGAGCTATCAAAGAAGGCCGCTGCTGTGGCCTATATCCACGATGTAAAGCACTGGAGCGTTAGACGGAAGATATACAAAACTCCTTACGGCAACTTTGCAGTAAGGGCGGCCAAAACTATCATTGTTAGATTGGTTAACTAGGGGGTTTTATGTGCTTTTCAAGTTTTAAGCCGCGCAAATTAAAAAATAAATGGAAATATTTAGGAAGTGCTACTTATGAAAATAGTTATGGAGATAGGGTTCATGTAGGGGGAATGCTTGTAAAAATTGGATCACAAAGACCTTTTATTGCAAATGATTCAGTTTTGAATAATTGTATGAAAATAATGTCATCAAAAAGCGAGCTTTCAACAAGGAGAAGAGGGTTAATGCTTTATTGCGAACATTACAGGGAAGTAAATAAAGAGTTTTGGAGTTAACAATGGCTAGCAGACCACACAAAACAGCAGCTAAACGCTATTACACAATCGCCAGGTTAGTCGTTAAAGACCTGCTGATTGTGTTCGTAGCTGGCCAGAATGACGGTAAGGTGCAAGTCTGGAATCGCAAGAAGAAGCGCATCGAGCACATTAGCAAAACACTGGCGGGAGCTATTGCTGACGTTCCGCACAAGTGGCTTCAGCACTGTGTCGTTACTGGGCGCAGACAGGATGGTCAAGAGTACAGCAAGCTTGAAATACTTGCACCTCCGCATCCGGTAATGCAATCGCAGATAGCAAATAGCTGTAACGAGTTACACAAAGAGATGCTGGCCAAGTTCAATAAGGCGCACCAGCTAACAGCGGCATGGATTGCAAGTCCTGTAGGTGAAGAACTTGACGACACTGAACTAAGTGAAATATTAACTAAATTTTGCGCTTATGAGTTTAAAGCGCGATGGGAGTATTAAAATGATTGATCACAACATAGTGGTGGTAAATAGCAAGGAGTATAAGGCTGTTGCTGAATCAAAATATAATTCATGCAGGCTGTGCGCGCTTGATAACATCAGTCCTGTTCCTTGCTGGGGAATTAACTGCGAGCAAAAAACAAGAAGTGATGAGCAATACGTCATCTTCAAGCCCCACTACAGGCCAAAGGCGAGTGAATTAAAATGGTAAGACAAATTCTGCAAGTTTTGATGCTTTTGATTTTCACGGCAGGAGTTCTTTTAGCTGTTAGTGCTATCAAATACAGCTTATACGAAGCTGGATGGGTTTCTTTTGCAATGTTTATGTCACTTGTGCCACTTGGCTTTATGCATGACACATTGCGCCTCCTAGAGCGAATTGAAGCAACTTTAAATGATAAAGGTTAATGAAGTGAAAATATTTACTCATGAATTTGTTATTTATCACAATGGGTGGGTTTTTGAGTGGAGGAAGAAACCTGAGCTTAAAAAATATGAGTACGGCACGATTGATGGATCGATTAGGCGGAGATGCGTTGCAACTGGAGTTGTAGAATTTATCTTGTGGCCTGCTGGTCAACTTGGTCACAAAGATGATTTTTGGCATCCTTGCGATCGCAGCTACTGGAATGAATTTAAACCTTTTTCTGAGTGATGATGCAAAAATGAACCAAGAAGATTTTGACAAGTGGTTTGATGATAACTGGGATAAAGAGGATTGATGTAATGAGTAAATTTACTGCTGCTTTAAGAGTTTTAGATTCTAAAATAGATGGACATATAACGCTTTGCTTTTGCGAAACAAAAAAATCAGGAAAGGTTTCAACTCACAACGGAAATGGCGTTGCCACGGTTATCGATGTGGTTTATTGGGAAAGGGTTGATTTAACAGTTGCTTTGGTTGATTGCGATTTAGCGATGGAACGCCACGAATACTACAAGAGCAATGGTTATGATTACGACCATGAGTTCATTCCACATGTAACAATTGGTAAAGGCGACTTAGTTGCCGACAATTTAGCCATAAATGGTGAACGACTTATTGTTGGTAATGAGTATATTAGAATATTTTAATGCTCAAACACGCCAATCAAACAAACCCGCTTAGGCGGGTTTTTTATAGTTGCAAATTATCAAATACGTAGTAAAATTATACACAGTCAAGCTTTTTTAGTTGACAGGACTTTCGAGTCCGGCAGTGTGGAAGCTGCTTTGGAAGCAACTGGAAATAGGGTTTAGTTAGTAGCAATCTCGGCGGGCTTTAGTCTACCAGTTGCGCCCCACTTCCAGCGGGGTTGTTACTACCTAAGCCCTTTTTTGTGTCTGGTGAAATGATGATATGCCTCGACAATGGTTTGCAGGATAGAAGTAACCAGACACAATCCTTTATACAGTCTCCACAGAGATGGCCCAATAGCATAATAGGTTAATGCACTCGCCTCATAAGCGATAGAAGGAGCGGTTCAAATCCGCCTTGGGCTACCATCCTTATCTGTCAGCCAGATATCTGCACAAAGCGCTCGGCTATGATTGGCCGAATCAATCAGACAAATTCTATGCATAACGTTAACTCGCGGATAAACCAAGTGGTAATGTGACCGTAAAAAGGTCAGGCTGGCATCGAGCCTAGTTAAGACAACTGAATCGATCAATGGATACCTTGCATAGATGACTATTGAAATAATGATTTCTTGTTAGTGGCATAGGTCACAAAGCGAGTTAATCAAAGACCAACTATTAACTAAAGGAAAATATCTATGAAAAGTGTTTTAGATGCATGCTGCGGTTCTAGAATGTTTTGGTTTGATCCTGCTAATCCTATGACTGTTTTTCAGGACAAAAGAGAGTTAGATACAAATCTTTGTGACGGAAGGCAGTTAATAGTAAAGCCTGATGTTGTCGGAGATTTTACAAATATGGGTTGGGATGATGAAAGATTTAAATTGGTTATCCTTGACCCTCCTCACTTTAGTGTAGGTGGCGATAATGGTTGGCAAGTATTGAAATACGGAAGGCTTCCAAAGGATTGGAAAGAATACATCACAAAGATGTTTAGTGAGTGCTTTAGAGTTCTTGAGAATGACGGCATTCTTGTTTTTAAATGGAACGAGACACAAATTAAAGTAAGTGAAATTCTTGATTGCTGTGAATACAAACCGATGATTGGGCACAAAAGAGCAGGGAAAAGCGCTGATACGCATTGGATTTTATTTATGAAAAGCGAGCTTATGTTGAATGGCGATAGAAAAGACGACTAAAAGTGCGCTTATGCGCACTGAACGCCAGTTAACCAAGGCTATAAACAAGATGAAGCACTCACAAAGGCAGGTTGATAAAAACGCTGCCTTTGATGAGATAGAAAGGTTAAGCGCAAAGCTTAGTAAATTGAAATCCGCCCACTGAGGCGGTTTTTTATTGCTTGCAGATCGGTGGTTTACATTGGTATATAATGCGTATATACTCAGTATACAGTCTAATTAATACAGAGGTTTATGTGAGTAAAAAAAGATATCTTTTAATGCTTGATACTGATTTGCATCAATGGGCTAGAGAGTTTGGTGATCAGCATGACCGCTCCATATCTTGGGTGGTTAATCGTGCTATTAAGTCGGCAAAAGAAAAGGTCGATGATGCAGGCGCTAAGAAGTCTCCAACTTCCAAGCAAGTGGACACGACAGAAATTGATGATGCATTCGAGAGATTCTACTCGGCAGGGTTGGTTAAGAAGTCAAAGCAGGCTGCGTACAAAGCATTTAAATCGCTTGTTAAGGAGTTTAAGTGCAATCCTATGGAGTTTGCAGAATTGCTTGCTGCCGACATTAAAAACAGGATTAACGCTAAAGAATTTGGGGTTGATGCGCTTCACCCTTCAACATACTTGAATCAGAGGAGATGGGACGATGAAATCACCAACACTGGACGGACTCAAGAAAATAGTCGCCAGTCAGCAGCAGAACGAATCGCAGCAAAAAACGCAGCCAAGTACGGCGGCAGCGGATTGGGTATGGCAACGGGCGGCGGAAATTTACGGGGAGCAGTGGACTCGGGAGAACGGGGAATCCCCGTCTTTGATGTGGAGCCTAGCTTTGAGCAAGCTCGATCAATCGACTGTGATGAATGGCATCAGGCAGATAATTGAGAAACGCATATCTTGGCCGCCTAACCTGCCTAAGTTTCTTGAGCTGGCCAGCGGTATTGATACCGATGCGGCATTTGACCGGATGATAAAAAACCAGCCACCTCTTGATGATGTTGAAAAGTACGCAAGGCAAGAATGCGGTTATGCCTGCCGGACTCGGCTTGCAGAAGATAAGGCCCGTTCAAAGTTCAAATCATGTTATATGAAATGGCATGAAAGAAATCAGCGCGGAGAAATACCAAAACCTAGCCAGTTAGCCATTGGTCGAGTGTCTACAACAAAGAAAACCGATCACATGGTAGAAGAAAGAATGAGAAGCAATAAACCTAAAACAGAGCTTGAATTGAGAATTGAAGCTTTAGCCAAACAAACAGGAAAGGTGAGATTATGAATTATTTTGATAAGCAAGAGCCTTGCGAATCAGTAAAAATCTGGTCAAGGCAAATAATAACAAGTGAAATGCTTGATTATGGATTTAACATTTTCAAGCGTTTCAACTTTGAAATACAAAAAGGTGAAACATGCGGAAAGACTGGGTGCATGTACTCAAACAATGTCTATTCTGCATACGTTAAAAAGACAAAATCAGGCTGCGCTTCAGTTTGCGTTGAAATGATATGACACCTTACGCAGAATCGCTTATCGAATACTGCATGTGGTGCGGCAAGCGAACAAGAGAGCAGGCGATCGCGTTTCTAGATGATAACGCATCGCCATTGTGGAAAATGTCGCGTGAACAGCCAAGTGTTCACGCTGAGAAAATTGTGATTGATGGAGGTTGTGATGAGTGAATTAAAGAATTGTCCGTTTTGCAATGGAGAGGCTGAGTTAATAACTAGCTTTAGTGAGTATGGCGTTGAAACTGGTGCAAGTTGTGAAAGATGTGATGCTTACTGCGAATCTTTAGATAAGTGGAACACCCGCGCAGATGGTTGGATTGATACTAATGATAAATGGCCGGAAAGAATTTGCGGAAATAAAATATGGTGCTTTTATGACGGGCTCCAGTTTGAAAGTGAGTGTGATGAGGATTTAATCTGGTGCAATATTTACGGTAATCCTTTCACCCACTGGATGCCGCTACCAACTTGCCCGGCGAGAAAATAAATGGCAACTGACTTAATGGTAGTAGTCGATGACATGCGGCGCTTAGCCCCTGCTACATCAAATGACAGAGAAA
>OBJT01000060.1_pt1 | contig 24951 bp, 26 predicted proteins | sample 1519861 | NCBI WGS metagenome assembly OBJT01 (sample SAMN02401118, study PRJEB22541) | soil metagenome, isolate JX
GTATCAAACACCGCCGCTTCAGACGGGCAAAGCTCTTCTGCCCCTCCCGCAACCATGACGGTTTGATAACCATGACGAATCGCTTCCCACGCATAACCAATCGCCTGGCTGCCTGAAGTACAGGCACTGGAAGTCGGGATAACGCGCCCCCGTAAACCAAAAAATAGCCCCGCATTCACCGCCGTGGTGTGTGGCATCATCTGCACGTAAGTGGTGCCGGTAATATTATTAGTATGCTTTTCCGTCAGCATAGTGGCGAATTCACTCACCGGGCCGGTACTGCCGGTGGACGAGCCATACGCAATACCGGTTTCACCACTGGTCAGCACCGGATGGTCAATCAGCCCCGCTTGTTCCAGTGCGAGTTCAGTCGCACGCGTCGCCATCAATGAAACGCGGCCCATGGCGCGAATGCGTTTACGGGTGTAGTGCGCAGGCAGAGCGAAGTTATCGACCGGGGCGCCGAGTAAGGTATGGAGGCCATCATAAATCTCCCACTCAGGCATCTTACGCACGGCATTTTTCCCCTGCTTCAGACGCGCAGCCACTTCAGGCCAGCTTTCACCAAAGGCCGTGACGCCGCCCATGCCGGTTACCACTACACGCTGAATCACAACATACCTCCGTTAATTGAAATCACCTGACGTGTGACATAGCCCGCGATATCTGACATCAAATAGCTGGCCAGCCCGGCGACTTCTTCCGCCGCGCCCATGCGCTTCATCGGAATCATCTTCAACGCTTCATCGATCACCAACGGCTCCAGATCGGTCATCCCGGTGTCGATTAACCCCGGAGCGATACAGTTGACGGTGATTTTTCGTTTCGCCAGCTCTATCGCCAGCGCTTTGGTTGCGCCGATAATCCCCGCTTTTGCCGCACTGTAGTTCACCTGACCACGATTGCCCATCAAGCCAGAAACCGATGACAACGTAATGATACGTCCGCCTTTACGCAGACCAATCATTGGCATCACACAGGGGTGGATGACGTTGTAGAAGCTGTCGAGATTGGTGTGGATCACCGTATCCCACTCCTCTTCGGTGAGCGCCGGGAACGCGCCATCCCGCGTGATACCCGCATTGTTTACCACACCGTAGTATGCACCGTGCGCAGCAATATCCTGTTCAATGGCTGAACGTGTCGCCTCACGCTGCGCGACATCGAATGCCAGCAGGCGCCCGTTGCCGCCCGCCGCTTCAATCTCCGCCAGCGTCCGCTGCGCGCCCTGCTCATCACGGTGATAATGCACCACCACCTGAAATCCATCCTGCGCCAGACGCAATGCGATGGCACGGCCAATACCTTTACTTGCGCCGGTCACTAATACGTTGCGTGTCATGGCTGAGTTCCTTGTTGTGCTAATCGGGTGAGTTCCTGTTCATCCGGCTGATAGGTATTCAGCCGACCACTGGCTATCACCTTGTCCTGACTTAGGATCTCACCTTCAAAACTGCCGAGTTTGTCATCCCGCATCAGCAAGTGCATTGCAACGCGTAACCGGCTGTTCGCCGCAAAGCTGGGCGCTGTTGCACGATAGCCACGCCCCCCTAACAGCATGCCGGGACGAATATCTTTATCGCCGCGTTGGCGGGCATGAAAGCCGGACCAGACGCCCACCGTTTGCGCCATGATTTCAACGCCATACCACGCGGGTAATTCACCTTGCGCGGTCAGAAAAGGGGCCAGCACACCTTGGTTATTCACTGTCACTTCACACACGACACTGTCTTCGGTGACCTGAAGGACGCGGTCTAATAACAACATCGGTGCGCGGTGCGGCAAATATTGGCTCACCGGCAGAAAATCAGTCATGAGGCTTTCCTACAATCAGGCAGGTATTGTTCCCGCCAAAAGCAAAAGAGTTTGAGGCAATAATGGGACGCGCCAGCAGCTGTGGTGACGTGAGTAACCCACAGGTTGGCAACGTAGAATCCTGGGTGCTTGCGGTAAAATCTTGCGGCGGTAAGGGCAAGTTTTGCTGCACAATCAGCGCTGCCAAGGCGGCTTCCGTCGCACCAGCGGCACCCAACGTGTGGCCCGTGAGATGTTTGGTCGAGCTGCATGGCACGCTGTCGCCAAACAGACGATGGATAACACCGGCTTCGACCTGATCGTTGAGCGGCGTAGCCGTACCATGCAGATTGATGTAGCCAATATCCTGCGGCTGCAAACTCGCCTGCTGGAGCGCCATCCGCATCGCGCGCTCGGCACCCTCACCTTCTGGATGCGGTGCTGACATATGCCAGGCATCCGACGACTCGCCAGCCCCAAGCAGTGCCAGTGGCTGGGGTTCACGCGTGAGTAAGATCAGTGCCGCGGCTTCCCCGATGGAGATGCCATCACGTTCGGCGCTGAACGGCGCACACTGGGATGCAGAGAGTGAATCCAGGCTGGCGAAACCGTTAATCGGCATACGGCTCAGAGAGTCTGCTCCCCCCACCAGCGCCACGTCCGCCAGTCCAGCCTGAATTAAGCGTTGCCCGCTGATTAGAGCACGAGCGCTGGAAGAGCAAGCTGTAGAAAGGGTGTAAGCCGGGCCGTCGAGTTCAAGGTAGTGCGCCAGAAAACGTGAGGGGTCTCCTAACTCTTGCATGCGATAATCGTAACCCGCCAGGCCTTCATCGACCTGCCGATCACCCTCATCCACACCCGACGTACTGGTACCGAGCACAATCGCCACGCGCTCACGCCCGTACTGGGCAATGGCGGCCTCGACGGCTGGCCGCATCTGAGCCAGTGCCGCTAACAGAAGTTGGTTATTGCGCGTGTTGTGCGCAGCAAGTGCCACCGGGATCGGCGGTAACTCGCCCTGCACTTCGCCGAGCCAGCAACCTTTCTCCTGTTGCAACCACCCCTCGCGCGGCTGCATACCGGGCGCATGGCCTTGCGTCAACTGTGCAGCAATCTCTGCCAGACTGTTGCCCAATGCATTCACCATACCGAAAGCCGAGATGTAGATCATGAAGAAGCGTCCAGATGCTGGATGTCAATGTGATAACCGAAGGCGCGCTGATCGATGCTGATCGGCTCGCGGATCTTCCCGCGTTGCAGATAGCGAATCAGCGTCACCAGCTCGCCGGACGCATCGCGCAACTCGCGACGGTCGCCAATGTCGACCAACTGCCAGCCTGGCGGCAACTGCGGCTGCCAGGCGCTAACGGGCCAGTGGCTGAGCATCACATCTGCCAGCACCTGGCTTGCGGGCGGCATCTCTGGCAGTGCCATCATTTGCTGCGTATGAATGCCGTTTTTATCATAGGTCACGCGGAACAAGCGAATCCCCAGCGAGGATAATCCCGCCAGGCTAATCTGTTGCGAGTCAGCACTCAGCAGCACCAGTAGCGACTGGGTTTTCCCTTTCACGTGACCGGTCAACAATTGTTGCTGCTGAAACGCAGGTGAAATACCTGGGGCCGGTAACGTGACGCGCACGCCTGGCTTGAGCCATGCGGTTGGCCGATTGGACTGACTCTCATGCTGCGCACAGCCGCTTAACAGCAGGCTCAGCATCAGCAGAAATGCACCCGTTCTCATCGTTGTTTCCTTTTCCCCGGAGCCAGCGCCATTGGCGCCAGCAAGAATGCACAAAAAATACCGCTACACAGCACCGTACCAAAGCCACTGATCGCCGCCGTGCTGCTGAACACCAGCATGCCCAGCGTCAACAGCGTGGTCATCATCGCCAGTGTCACGGCCAGCATCGACGTCAGCGGTGTGCCGCGCGGATTGCTGAAGAACAGCGTGTAGTTGATCCCAATGCCGAGCACCAGAATCAGCGCCAGCAGCGCGAATAAGTTTAAACTCGCCCCGATCCACCCCAGCGTTGCCAATGCCGCCGCCAGTGATAACCACGACGGCAAAGCGCTGCGTAAGCCAGCTTTTAAACCAAGGCGCACGGTGTAACTGACCGTGATCAAGAGCAACGCCAACACCAGTAAGCCACTCAACAACGTGCGCCAGAAACGGAACAGTTCATCGTAGCTGGCTTTGCGATCGACCCAGCTAACGCCAGATTGTTGGGTTGCCAGTTCCAACAGCGCCGCACTGTTTTTCACCCCGTTAACCGGGACCAACACACTGCTGCGCCCATCCGGCAACGACAACCAGAGCAATCGCCAGCCCTCACTCAATGGGCTGGCCAGCCAATCTTGCGGGGTGATCGACATCGCATTCAGATCGGCGTTCCCGCCGGTGATACCCGCCTGCTGTAACCGATGCAAAATGGTCGGTGCCGCCTGTTGTAACAGCGCCATATCTTGCTGCTGCTGTGCCAGTGAATTAAGCGGCAACACCCGGTAACCCGCAAGCCAACCCTTCTGCTGCGCCTGCTGTAACTTGGGCGACAGCGCACTTAAGCGCTGAAGCGCCTGCTGCTCGTTATCGCCCCATACCACAAACCAGGTTTGATCTGCCTGCTGTCCTGTAAGCTGCGCCAACTGGCGATCCTGGGCTAAAAGTTTGGCCGGCGCACTTTGCAGGTGGGCAATATCATCATCGACACGCAGTTGGATCATGCCGCTAATGGCATAAATAGCCACCAACAGCGGTAAGCCAAATTTCAACCCGTTGTGACGACGCCACGCCGCTAACCAACGTGCTAACCACACCATGGCAGGAACCGGGCGTACGGGTAAACCGCGCACCAGCCAAGGGTAGAAAAAAATCACCGTCAGGCAGGATGCGCTTAACCCACTGGCGGCAAAGACCGCAAGCTGACGCAGGCCAGGGAACGGCGCTAATAGCATGAGCAACCAAGCTATCGCAGTGGTGCCCAGTGCCAGCAGCAAGGTTGCACGCACTTTATGCAAGCTTTGCCAGGGTGTCGCGTGCGCGCCATGCACCATCCGCTCCGTCAGATAGTAGAGGGTATAATCGGCAGAGATACCGACAATACTGAGGCTCATGACTAAGGTGGTGAGATGCAGCTCACCAAAAAACAGCAACGTCAGTACAGTTCCTGCCATCGCACCTATCGCCACGGATAAGGCGCACAGCGCCAAAGGCCGCAGCGACCGGAACACCAGCCAAACCAGCAGCAGCAAACCGCCCAGGGTCACACTGCCCAGCGTTTCAACATCATGTTGTGCCCGCTGGCTGGCATCATCGCTAAACAGTACCGTGCCACGCGTCAGTAACTGTGCATCCGGCCATCGGGTTTTCAACTGCTGTTCTAACTGATTCAGCGCGGTGACCAGTTGATGGCTCTGCTGGATACTGAATGCGTTACTCGCCAGTTCACCGTGCAGGAAATACCAGCGACGCTGCTGAGCGTCATTCACCGTGAGCCAACCGTTGTGCAGCACCATTTTGCTGGCGTTCTGTTGCAGCGCCAACTGCGCACCGCGCACCAGCAGCAGCGGATCGTTTTGGATCTCTTTGCTACCCACACCGGCAAAGGCTGAAAAAAGCTGCGCCAGGATCCAGTCTGCCTGCGCCCCACCGCCATTTTGCAGGCGTGCTCGCGTCAGCGGGTCGATCAATCCATTACGGTGCTGAAAAGCGTAGCGGCCCCAACGTTGCATCTGGTCATCATCCAGCGCACCACTCACTTGTTTCAGCATCGGCAACGCCTGTAACTGCGTTTGCCACCACTGTGCTACCGCATCACCCTCCTGCGGATTGGCACTGACCAGCCACACCAGTTGACGATCCAGGCGCTGCATGAAGCCTTGCTGAATTTCAGCCGGTGCCTGCCCCAAATTTTGCTGGGGCAACAAGGCCAGCACGCTGCTGTTTAACTGGCTGCGTGGCAGTAGGATGGCCAGCGCAACCGCCAGTGCCAGACATACCGTTAGCCAGAGCAATGCGAAGGTTTTTTTACTGCGCTGGGGCAAAACGCGCTCGCTCTTCATCAGTCAGTTGCTTGGGTTCAGTTCGGGTATCGCTGAGGGTGATCACCGTTTTGTCGCCCTGTTTGTCATCCAAGGTGATGCCATTCAGGAAGGCCGCGCCCTGCAGATCGATACGATTGAAGATTTTATTCAGCGGTGCCGCTTTCGGTATCAGACTGAGCTGCCAGTTATCGTTACCCCGGTCCTGAAAATCGAGGTCGAAATTCTCCCGCAAAACCTTTTCATCGGCCTGAAAAAGCGCGCGCAGTAGGTGATTAAACTGGAACATCTGCGGATTGCTGTCAGCGGTGATCACCTGTGACGGCTGGCCGCTCATACTCTGCACCATACGTTTGTCGTCAAGGATTAACGTCATGACAAACGGCGTGGCCTGATGCCACCACAGGCCCTGTTGCTGGGCAATCAACAACTGGCCGCGCGACACCAGCGGCTGCGACATGCCGGAGATGGTGCGCACCTGTTCGAAGTTAGCCCGAATCACCGGCTGGCTAGCGAAGCGTTGCTGTAACTGGTCGAGCGTGACGGCGTGCGCACCGGCAGCCACCAGCGTGAGTAACAGGCAAAAGATTCTGATCACGGTTTCACCCCCAGGCGTTCAAACAAAATGTCGGGGGAAACGAATTGCATCTCCTGGCTCTTCGCATCAACCGCCACCTGCAAAGTATGTGCTTTGGTGGTGACCTGCCCTGCGCCATTGCGGATCACATAATCGATGCGCAGGCGGTTCTCATATTCGCTGATGCTGGCTTCAACGCTGATAGCCTCTTCACAGCGCAGCGGTTGGCGGTATTTCACACGCGTATCCACCACCGGCCAGACAAATCCGCTGGCGGCCATCTCGCCATAGCTGTAGTTGACGCTGCGCAACAGCGCTTCTCGCGCCACTTCAAAAAAACGGAAGTAGTTGCCATGCCACACGACGCCCATCGGATCGCAGTCGTGGAATGACACGGTTAATGCAACTTCAGCGCGCCAGATGCGTTCACTCATCGCGGCTTTTCTCCTCTGGTAAGGTCCAGAAATCGTAAAAGTTAAACCAGTCCAGCGGCGCCATCAGCGCATGCTGTTGTAATCGTTCGGCATAGCGATCCACCGCTGCCTGCAACGCCTGTTGGCGCTGGGCACGTGGCAACAATAGCGGATCGGCGAAGGGTTCACAGTGCACCCGCAATGTGCCCTGTTCACGCAAAGCAAACATCAGCAGTACCGGACAGCGCAGCGCGGCGGCCAGCACAAATGGCCCTTGGGGAAACGGCGCCGGACGCCCCATAAACGGACTCCATACCACGCGACGTTCACCGCCGCGTTGGCGATGCACTGCCGTACGATCGCCCACGATGGCAACCCACTCGCCGGCATCCAGTTTCTGTTGCAGCAGGATCGCCGTATCGGGGCCAATATCCGTCACCGGCATCAGGTTAACCCCAGCCTGTGGCGCGATGCTTTCTAACACCTCGCGAAAGCGCTGCGCGTTATCGGTAAACACCAACGCATTAATCACCAGCCCGCTCACCTGTTTCGCCATCGCGCGACAGGCTTCGATATCACCCAGATGTGAGGCCAGAATCAAATGCCCTTTACCGTCAGCTGCACGAATGACCTGTTCAGCACCTGGCGCAAAATCGATATCACGCCCCCATTGCACATCACCGCGCCAGCTGGCGACTTTGTCCAGCATGCTATAGCCGAAACGCAAAAAGTGCTGATAGCTGTTAAGGGGGGCAGGCAATGTAATCTGCTGCTTGCTGGCTTCCGCTTGCACATGTGCCAGCCATTGTTGGGATGCCGCACGCGCTTCACGCCCGCTCAACCAGTACACCGCTACCACCGGCCATAGCAACAACATAAACGGCAATCGCCCGGCACGATGATATAACCACAGCATGAAGCGTAAGCCATGCTGACCACGACGTTCCGGCGTGGCTGACCAGTGCTGCGTCAGGTCGCGGCGGCGCAACAGTTGAGGGATGCGCGGCAACATGCCAAAGAACAGACGCGTGTGCATCCATGAAATACGCAGGTTGTCACGCAGCGCATCGAAGTGTGACAGACCGGTGGCGGGATAGGTTACGCGCGTACTGATAAAGCGGCTTGGCGTACCCTGCCAATACAAACGCACCATGATTTCGGTATCAAAGTCCATGCGGTGGCCGATCGCTCGGCGATCGCACAGTGATAGCGAAGGTTGCAGTGGATAAACGCGAAAGCCGCACATGCTGTCTTTCAGTGAGAATGACAGTGTCTCGACCCATACCCAAAAATGGGTGATGTAGCGGCCATATAAACGGGATTTAGGAATGGAGGCATCGTAAATCGGTTGGCCGGAAATCAGGCAGTGAGGATGACGTTCAGCTTCCGCCAGCATCCGTGGTGTATCCTCAACCTGATGCTGGCCATCTGCATCAAGTTGCAGCACATGTGTGTAGCCTGCCGCTGCGGCTTTACGCATACCCGCAATCACGGCTGCGCCCTTACCCTGGTTGTGCGGTAAAGTCAGTATCTCTAGCTGTGGTGCAGTCAATGCGGCGATATGCTGTTTCGTCTGTGCATCACTGCCATCATCAACGATGATCATCGGCAAATTAAAGCGGGCAAGCCGTGCTAACACCGATGCCAACATTGCACCGTGGTTGTAGCAAGGAATCAAAACACAGGGCTTCAGCACAGGCGAATCTTCCCGCTGCTCGCAACGTCAACGCTGTCATGGCCTAGCAGGCTATAGCTAAAGCTCAGCAGCGATTTCTCTTCCTGCCAATGGAGTTGCAGCTCCAGTTCCGCATCCGGCGGTACGGGCTGCTGGAACTTGATATTATCAATGGAGGCAAACGCTTTGCCGGGTGCCAGCCGAGTTAAACCGTAGTGCATTACCCAGTCAAGTTGCGCCACACCGGGCAAAATCGGCAACGTGGGGAAGTGGCCGCGAAACCAAAAAAGATCGGCGCAGGCGCGCAGGCGCAGCGTCAGCGTCGTCCCCTGTTGCTGAGCGTCAAGTTCAACCGGCAACATCAAATAACTCCTCAATTTGTGGCCATGCGCGTTTGCTCTGCGCCGTGACGGGAATATGGGTCACCACGCGCCAGTAACGCGGCATCGCCACCGGTTCAAGCCAAGGCTGTAACGCGTTTTTCCACTGCTTCTTATATTGTGACAGCGTTGCCGCATCCGGGATGTCAGGCAAGGCGAGCACCACACCGATCGCATGACGACCATGGCGCTGAATCGCCAGTGCCGCAGCATCTTCGACGCCAGACAACGCTAACAAACGGCGTTCAATTTCGCTCAAAGAGACACGCTTATCTTCAATTTTGACCACGCGATCCTGGCGACCAGCCAGCTGAAATTCACCAGTAGGCTGTTGAAGAATACGGTCATCAAGCGGCCAGCCGGCTTCGGTTTCCAGCAGGGCGGAAAAGACCCGCCAGCGTCCAGCCTCCTGCTCACGCAAAGTCACATCGGGAAAACAGCGCCACTGTGCCTGCTCGGCATCGGCGTGTCGCCAGCCAATCACACCGGTTTCGGTGCTTCCGTAGATTTCATCCACGACACAGTGCAAAGCGGTTTGTGCACACTGTGCATCAGACCAAGGTAAGGCGCCTCCGGCAGAGACCACCAGTGCACAAGGCGGTGTATTGAGTGAAGAGTCCAGGCGGCGCAAAAAGGCTGGGCTGCTGATAAACAGGTAGCGACGATCGCGGCGCTGATCGGCGAGCTGTTCACTGTAGAAAATTTGCTGCGCGGCGAGTGGCAAACTGAGCGCCATTGGCAGCACGATGCGGAATGTCAGTCCATAAAGATGTTGATGGCTGACGGAAGCGATAACATGGCACTGCTGTAAGCGCTGGCCCCATAAGGCAGCCAACCATTGCGCTTCCAAATCCAACGCCCGCAAAGATTTCACCACCCGACGTGGCGCGCCCGTTGAACCTGATGTGAACAGCACTAACTCAGCGCTATCGTCAATTAGCGGCAATTCACCCAGCGCTAACGCCCCGTCCCAGCGTATTTGTGGCAGTGAGATGGCTAACGGCATATCACTGATGACGCCATCAAGATGTTCTGCCATCTCTTCAAGTTGCGCCGCTCGGCAATGTCCCGGGATCACCGGCGTCTTACCGGCGTACCACAATGCCAACAGCGCGGCTGTGAAATGGTAGCTGTTATCAAAGCACAACGCCCAGTGTTGGCCGGGTTGGCTGCGGAGCTTATCCGCTAGCGCCTGCACCTGCTGACGCATTTCTGATAACCAGTGTTGCTGCTGCCCTTGCCAGGCGACCACGCGATCCGGTGCGGTAAACCAGTCGCGGATACTCAAAACCTTCATGTCTTGTTCCTTAAGCGCTGGCGTAACAGCCATTCGCCGCCCATCAGCGTCCCCATTAACAGGTAGCTGATGCACCCATTCCAGAGTGTCCATAGCGTGACATCATTGAGCAGACAGGTGATCAGCGCCACACTGCCATTGCCGATAAAAAAAACGCACCACACCCGCGTAACCCGTCGCGTGTATTGCACCGCTCGCGGCGGCAGTTCTGGCTCACGTAGTCGCGCCAGCCGCTCAATCAATGGCATTGGACTCCATAAGGAGCCACCAAAAAGCAGCAGCATCAGTACATTGACCACCACTGGATACCACAGCAGCAGATGCTGGCTACGTAACAGCACACTGGCCATGCACAACAGGGTGCCAACCAACGCCAGCAGCAGCATCACGCTGCCCATCGCACCCTGCGCATGCCGCAAATTCCAGATCCGCCAGCCAAACAGCAGTGCCAGCAGTACAATCACTCCGCGCCACTGCGGGTGTGTCACCGCCAGCCAGACCAAAAATGGCCAGGCCAGCAGCGCCAGCGCATTCAGCAGGCGCAGAAGTGCAGGCATAGGGCTAATCAGGCCTCGTTGCGCATGAGTTGGTCAACGGCGTCAACCACGTCCTGCACCGTGCGCACTGCGCGGAAGGCTTCCGGTTTGATTTTGCGTCCAGTACGCTTTTGCAGATGGACGACCATATCGACCGCATCAATGCTGTCGAGCTCAAGGTCTTCATACAAACGTGCGTCCGGACGGATATCATCAGCATCAATTTCAAACAGCGAGGTCAGCAGCGTGGCCACTTCCTGGTAAATTTCGTCTTTGTTCATCATTTTGACTGTTCTCAGGCTTGCTGTTGTTCAACAAACGCGGCCAGTGTGGCCACGGAAAAAAAGTGCGCGCGCAAGGTTTCGCTCTCCGCTGAGAGCTGTACGCCGAAGCGATTTTTCACTGCCAGCCCTAGCTCAAGCGCATCGATGGAATCGAGGCCCAGCCCCTCGCCAAACAGTGGCGCGTCGGTTTCTATATCGTCCGGGCTGATATCTTCCAGATTCAGCGTGTCGATAATCATGATTTTGATGTCGTCAATCAGTGCTTGCATGCTTACTTCGTCTCTTCAGGGACCAGTGCCTGTTGCAGGTGGCGCGTCAGGCGACGTGCGGCCAATGGCTGCGCATCTTCATCCGCTTCGCAAAAGGCCTGGCTATCAATACGCGATTGTACGCGTACAGTAAAAAGCGGTTTAACCAGCGGAATCTGATACCAGCGGCTTTGTTTGTCGAGCATACGCTGGGTACAGCTAATATGAACCACGCGCAGATCGCATCCGGCACGCACCGCAATGTTGGCCGCTCCGCGTTGTAGTTTTAACGGCTCGCCGTAACGGGTGCGCGTGCCTTCTGGGAAAATCAGGATAGTGTCGCCGCGTGCCAACCGTTGTTGGCTATCGGGCAGGAGCGTGTCTGCTTCGCTGTTAATTAAATAATCGGCAGATTTAATCACACCATTAAAAAAAAGGTTGTGCTGCAACTCGGCCTTCACCAGGCAATCCATTTCTGGCAATACAGAGGCAATCATCACGTAGTCAATGAGCGAGGGGTGATTGGCGACAATCAGGCATCCACGATCTTCACGCAGCAAGGCTTCACCAATAATCTGATAATCGAACACGCCAACAAAGCGACAAAAACGCAGGAAACAGCGGAAGCTCCATGCAATACTGCTGCGCGCAATGTGTCGGCGCCGCAGACCATCCCGCTGTACCAGCAATAACAGATTAAACCAGGTGAGGGAGAGCAATAAGCCTCCCAAGCTGAACAACGTGAAACTGACGGCTGTCATGACCAGACGCCAGTAATAATTAAAACCAGGCCGGCGCGGCATTGGCTGTGAATTATCGTTCATGACGGCGTTCCCAGTGCCACTGATGACGTTCACCGGGAATGGTCACATGCTCGACATCCTGTAAGAGCGCACGCAGGAACTGCAAACTTTGCGGTAGAGCAGCGGCTTGAGGTTGCGCAGCCTGGCCTTCGCAACACCATGATTCCCCGGCACGCAACAGCAAGGCAACGGCATAGGGCGCATTAAAGTGCTCCGTTTCCGGCAGCCAGGAACGGTAGTAGTCCGGCACCGCACCGTCAAAATCCACCAGTAATACCTGCTGATACCCCGCCTGATGCAGCGCGGTCACGTCGATTAAGCCCTGCTGGAAACTGTCGACGCCAGCGGAGAGGGAAGAGGAAACCAGTGGCTGACGTGCAGCGATGGTTAAACTGCCGACGGCTGAGTTGTGTACCGACATGGCGAAATCCGTCGGCGATAGCGCCTGCTGCTCTGCGAGTGCAGTCAGGATACGTAAGTTCCGCTCGAGCTCCCCATGACGGCTGGTGAAGACCACGGCATCAACCGATTGACGCGCCAGCAGCGTTAATCCGCACTCGACAGCAGCACGGCTACCGGCACTGAGACGACGCGCGGTCATCATGGGTAAGCATTGCGGTTTTGCGATGGGTAGGCTGGCATCCAGCACAGGCGCATGTTCAGCCCAATGACGCCATTCATCGGCGGTGCTGTGGCCCGGAGCTAATGCGTGCCAGTCAACCAAGGTGTAAGCGAGTTTCATACCTGGATTCTTTCTTCAGCCTCGGGAATGGTCAGATTTCGCTGCGCGGCATCCCTTCCCTGCTTGTATGCTATTCCTATCACCCGTCTTATGCGGATGTCACCGATTAACAAGGCGGGCACATGGCCCGCCTGTTTTCTATTTCGGCAGCGTTTTGGCTAACTTTATCAATGCGTCAGCAAAAATGCCTGGCGCTTATTTTACCGCCTGAATGGCAAGACGCGTCTGAATGCCCTGATTCAAATTCTGAATCCAGCGATTGTAATTTCGGTGAATCTGACCACTGCCCGCTTTCAGGTTGGTGCTGCTCACGTAATCAATACGATAGCTGTTTGCGGTGTAGGCAATGCGAATGTTGGCAGTGTGGCCACGCTCGGCCAGCTGACCGTTCATTACACCCGGTCCCGCAGGTGAAATCACCCAGTGGTTCGCTGCGCCCGCTTCGACAATTGCACGTTGCATCTGGCTGTCTGAATAGTTCTGGCCAACGGTCTGGCTCACATTTTCAATCGGTGCGGTGCGCGGTGCGCAACCGCTCATCAGCGCAGCAGTTACCACTAATGCGAAAACTGCTTTTTTATTCATCATTTCCTTAATTTCCCCTGTCATGGCAAGTCACGTATTACCGAGACCGTGCAAGTCAACCCAAGTGCACTATTCCGTTCAGACTTTGTAAAGCGCGCGAATAATACCACTATATGTAAAGACAAGTAAAAAAAAGCACGAATGACTTAAGAACCGACGCGCTTTACGGCAAAAACAGAATTTAACGGGTTTACTGCGCTGAAAATGCCGCAAAAACCCAATATCGCATCAAATTTAACCCTGCCAGCCGCCCCCCAACGAACGGTAAAGTTCGATTTGTGAGAGCAGGAGCGTATTTTTCACTGAAACGATATTTAACTGCGTGCTGAATAGCGTGCGCTGCGCATCCAGCACATCCAGATAGGAGGCATAACCATTCTGATAGCGATTCTGCGCAATACGGTACGCCTCGGCGACGTAGCCCTCTTGTTTCTGTAACTCGTCTAATTGCTCCTGGCTGCGCCTGATCGCGTCAATCGCGTTATCGACATCGGAGAAAGCGCTGCGCACCACCTTTTCATATCCATAAAGCGCCTGATTGCGCGTCGCCATCGCCACATCGACCTGAGCCGTGAGCGCTTCACGATTAAGCAGCGGGGCCAGTATGCTGCCGCCAATACTCCACAGGCGGAAAGGATTATCCAGCAGCTGATGCAACTCGTTACTTTGTAACGTACCTGTTGCCGTGAGATTGAGTGACGGCAACAGGTTGGCTTGCGCTGATGCCAGTGAGGCATCCGCTGCAATGAGTTGGCGCTGAGCCTGCACAATATCCGGTCGGCGATTCAGCAATTGAGAGGGTAACAAGGATGGCAATGTTTGCGGCTTGATGTGGTCGAACGGGCTGGTGCGTGCAATCTGACGCGGATTCATACCCACCAGCACGCTGAGCGCATTCTCCTGTTGCTCAATTTGGTGCTGCAACTGGGGGATCTGCGCTTTAGCAGTTTGATACTCTGATGCCGCTTGCATCCACTCCAGTCGCGAGGTGTAGCCGGTTTCAAACTGACGTTGTGCCAGATTGAGGGCGTTTTCACGTGTGGCCAGCGTCGCCTGTGTGACACGCAGCTGCTCATCCAACGCACACAGGCTGAGATAGCCTGACGCAACGGAACTGGCTACCGTTAACTCCGCCGCTGAGGCTGCTGCGCGCTGCGCATCCAGCGTAGCCTCTGCTGCCCGAATGCTGTTGCTGCGGCTACCCCAAAGATCGACTTCATAGTTCGCCTGCAGCAATCCCTGAAACACGGCGTTTTCATAGGGCAACCCGGTGGCGGCCGACAAGGCGCGTTGATGCGTTGCGGCAACACCTGCTGATAAGGTCGGAAAATTATCCCCCTGTGCGGCCCGCAGCTGGGCACGATACTGATCGACCCGTGAACGGGCGGTGAGGATGTCGCTGTTATGGTTTAAGGCCTGATTGACGAGATGATTCAGGTTATCGTCACCGAAACTTCGCCACCACTGTGCTTCTGGCGCGGCAGTAGGCCCAACTTGCTGCCGCCAACTATCGGGTATCGGTAATGATGAGGGGGCTTTATCGACTTCCGTCGCACAGCCGACAAGCAGGAATGCAACCCATGAAGCCAGTAATATCCGCTTCATGGTGCATCCTTGTGCGGTTCTGCTGCGGTATCAATATTCACTTCCACTGACATGCCGGGGCGCAGGTCTTGGGTGTCACCGAGTATGCTGATGCGTACCGGGATACGCTGGGCAATCTTCACAAAGTTGCCCGTGGCGTTGTCTGGTGAAATGGCGCTGAATTCGGAGCCAGCAGCAGGGGAAATGAACTCTACGCGCCCGTCAAAACGCCGCCCTTCCAACGCATCGACACGAATGGTGACCGGCAAACCAGGTCGAACACGTGCCAGTTGGGTCTCTTTTAAGTTGGCGATCACCCATTTGTTGTCTGGCACTACCGATGTCAGTCGCGTGCCTGCGGTGACGTAAGTCCCTTTGCGTACCGACAACTGCCCTAACTGGCCACTGTCTGGCGCAATAATTCGGGTGTTGGCCAGATCAATATTGGCCAACTCAAGTGCGGCTTTCGCGCTGGCAACATCCCCTTCTAACGAAGCCCGATTCACCACGACGGTTTGCAAACTCTGTTGCGACACGGCAACTTGCGCTTCCGCCTGGCGCAGCGCAGCCTGCGCTTGGGCATTAGCGGCGCGTGAGGCATCGCGCTCACGCACAGAAAGCGATCCATCGGCCGCCAGATTCTCCACGCGTTTAAGGTCAAGACTACTCTTTAACGCCTGGGCTTTGGCGTTTTCCAGCGCGGCTTTGTTGCTCAGGATGGTCGCTTCGGCGCTACGACGCTGCTGTTGGTTGTTATTCTGCGCGGCAATCTTCATATCCAACTGCGCCTGTGCCTGATGTAGCCGTTGACGATAAATCCGGTCGTCAATGGTCATGATCAACTGCCCTTTCGTCACGGGCTGCAGGTCCACTACCTGCACATCGGTGAGGTAACCGCTCACCTGTGGGCTGATAAAGGTCACCTGACCGCGCACATAGGCGTTTTCCGTGGACTGAATGGTGCTGGTGAACGGCCAGAGTTGCCAGGCATACAGAATGACAAGTACGCCAACAATCGCGATACCGCTGCCAAAAGCGATAGAAAGAATGCGTCGGCGGTTAGCGCGCTCGCGTTCCGCGGCCTGAAGATCATCCTGTTGGCTCATGAATTCTCCGTCTGATTTGATGCTTGATATTGTTGTTCTGCTAGATTGTGGCGCGCCTGACGCCAATTGATATAACGCAGCCGCGTGAGTCGCCATAGCACCCACATCAGGGTAATGAATGCCACGCCGGCGGTAAGTAAGTAGGTGTCGTTATAGGCCAAAACGTTCGCCTGAAGGGTCGCGACGGTTTGTAACTGGCTGGTGCTTTGCGCGCTGAGCAGCACGTTGTCAGGTAGCTGGCTGCTGAACAGTGAGCTGTATTGGCTCAGTCGCTCGATGACATTAGGATCAAGCTGCGATAGCTGATCGCCCAACTGGCTGGAGTGGTATTTCTCACGCCATGTCTGAAACGTGCCGAGAATGGCGGCGCCAATCAATCCCCCCAGGTTTTGGCTCATGCCAAACAGCACCACGAAGCTCACCAGGTTTTTCGGCTGCGTCACCACACCGCCAATCCCTAACAACATCGCGGGTGCAAGGAAGAAAGCACTGCCGAAGCCAAGCAAGAACTGGCTCACATACAAATTGTTGCCACGCGTCACCGGGCTGGATTGCGCATCCATGTAAGACGCTATGATCATCACCACCAGTGAAGTCACAATCGGCCAGCTGAGGTGCGTAGGTTTAATGGTGAGCGCACTGGCTACCATGCCGCAAATGACGCCCGCAATAATCGCCAGAGCCAGCCCACGCATCTGATCATTTAGTAATCCAAGCTGCTGCAGAAAGCCCACTGCACCGGTGTTCTGCTCAGCCAGCACGATACGCATCATAATCATCACAATGCCGAGTCGGACAATCATGCCGTTGCTCAGCCAGCGTGTATTGATCAGCGGGTTAGCTCGGTTGTGCTCCACCACGACGGCCGCGACGATCAGCACTAAAGACATGGCCAGCGCGATACCCAACCAAGGTGTAGTGAACCACCACTCAATGCGCCCTAGCGAAAGCACAGCGCACAGCAGCGCCATACCCGGAGCCAACAGCATGAAGGTGACAAAATCCATTTTCTCGAAGGCTTTGATGCGGTCACCCGGTGGCAGTTTCACCACCAGCACACACCCTAGGGCAATCATTGCCAACCCCAGCTCAAACAGATACAGACCCCGCCACTCTTCTAGCTGTAACAGCTCGGTGGAGAACAAGCGTGCCAGCGGAATCGCCAGCTGTGAGGCGGTAATACCGATGACCAAGGCTTTGAGTCGATGCTTCGCAGGCCACGCCTGGATTTGGTAATAGATGCCAAGGGAACTCAGTGCTGCTCCCACCATACCGTGTGCCGTCCGCACGATAATGGCCGAGCTCAGATCGTTCGCCAGAATGTGGAAGAACGCCACAATCACATACAGCACCAGAAACGCTTCGGTAAACAATCGCAGACCAAACTGTTGGCGGAATTTCACCAGCAATAAATTGATGGAGATATTGCCCATCACATATACCGCCGGTAACCAGGCGATCTCGTTGGTATAAGCCTCGAAAGTGCCTTGCAGATTGGTGAGATTGGCCGTCACCAACGCGTTACTCAGTGCGCCGGTTATCGAGATAAGGAGACCAATGATCCCAAAGGCCACCCGTTTTGACGGCGAATGGATCGGCGTGGAGGGCGACCCTGGCAGCATGGGTTTTTCATGGGGTAGCCATTCACGCTGTGCATAAGGATTGCGTTTGGCCACGTTCAGCTCGTTCCTAGCCGGGTAAGCAGTTGTTGCAGCACTTTTTCAGTGACAGCTAGTGCTTCAGGATCAATATCTGCCAGCAGCTGCGCACGTAATGCATCCGCTTGGGTTTTCACCTCGGCGAAAGCCACACCGCCCTGCTCCGTCAGCACCAACAGGCGCTTACGGCGATCCTCTTTGGGTTGTACGCGGGCCAATAGTTGTTGTCGGACCAGCCGATCAACCAATGGCACTACGCTCGCCTCTTCCAAGCCCAACAATTGTGCCAGCGCTTTTTGCGTGGGTGGCTCAGTTGCCGTGGCAACCGTGGCAATCGCCATCCAACTGCTCATACTGAGCCCACTCTCTTTCAGGCGGCGATCCACCGCCAGCCGCCAGGCGTGGGCCGTCAGATGAAGTAAACGTGAAAAAGGTTGTGGATAGTCGCTCAAAACGTAGTAGCCTAATGGTTAGGTATCTAACTAAACGGGTGCGTTATTATAATCAAAGCATGAGGCCATTGAAAAGATTGCTTACAACCTCAAATTTAGACGCTCACCTGCTATAAAACCAATTTTCAGTTTTTCGAACGAAAAATCCGCAATAAAACGATCCTGTACAATTATTCTGTATAGATTCACAGCCAAAATGCTAATTCATGTCATTGTTTTAAAACAAATAGCACAAAATACTTAAAATTTATCTTGTACAACTTACCTGTAATTGTATAACTTTACTCGCCGTGAGCTAGTGAATAGCTCCGTAACGAATGATGCAGTTTGCGTCGCCTCTGAAGGTGCAGTGGATTTCCACCTTCAGAGGTGTCTTTTTTTGCGTTGGTTGATGAGTTTGGGTTTTACGTGCCTGTCCGCACGTAAATTTTTCCATGATGGCACTGAGGGCTGTGCGCCTTCGCTCCAATCCTAAGGGCTTCACTATGCAAAATGCTGTCACCAGCAGCGAAGCTATCGCTGACTATTTTAAATTGCCGGGAAACAGCGACAGCGCTGAGATGGAAGTTTTCGGTCAGATCATCGCTGAAATCCTGCAAACCGGTATGCCAGTGACCAATAAAGCGATCATCTCATCACTTATCTATCGCCTTGAGTTGGAGAGCGATGTGGTACAGCTGGATATTTATCGCCATTTGCTGGAATTAGTCGTTAATAAAACGCCAGACGACCTTTCTGCCTAATGTCTGATTCCATGGATGGAATCTCCTTTGTTAACCTGCCATTGCTACTAGCATCCCTCTTCATTGCCCGGTAACATCATTCCCGTCTAATTCCTGTCTGGTTACTGCCATGTCGTGACGGCATGTGCAAAAAAATAAAAGAGCCTGCAAAATTTATGAGCCAACCCGCTGAACACGCCCCTGGGGCGAACGATATCACCGTGGGCAGCGTCCTACGCTCGCCCGCATTATTGACCCGAGAGTGTCTGGCAGGTGTCATCACTGCGCTGGCACTGATCCCTGAAGTCATCTCCTTCTCGGTGATTGCCGGGGTTGACCCCAAGGTCAGCCTGGTGGCATCGGTGGTACTGTGTTTGACCCTGTCAATCCTCGGCGGACGCCCAGCCATGGTGACTGCTGCCGCCGGCTCGGTCGCACTGGTTATCGGACCGATGGTGCATGCTCACGGCGTGGAATACATTCTTCCTGCCGTGATTCTCGGCGGAATCATCCAAATCATCTTTGGCCTGGCTGGCCTGTCACGCATGATGCGCTACATCCCCCGTTCGGTGATGATTGGCTTCGTTAATGCCTTAGGTATTCTGATCTTCTTTGCTCAAGTCCCCCATGTTTGGGGGCAGTCGGGATTGGTTTGGGCATTGTTCGCCGTGACATTAGCCATCGTGCTATTGCTGCCGAAAGTTCTGAAGAGCGTTCCCTCCCCGCTGGTGGCAATTGTGGTGGTGACCGGCGTTGCGTTGCTATTGGGATACCGCGTACCTAACGTTGGAGACGAAGGCCCAATGAGCTCAGGCCTGCCCGGCTTCACCACCCTGTTAGTGCCTTTTAATCTGCAGACGCTTTCGATTGTCTGGCCCACGGCGTTGAGCATCGCCTTTGTGGGTTTAATGGAATCGCTGCTGACCGCCAAATTGGTGGACGACATTACTGATACGCCTTCAGGTAAACGCCGCGAGTCGTGGGCACTGGGCGTAGGCAATATTCTCGCCGGTTTCTACGGTGGAATTGCCGGTTGCGCAATGATTGGTCAGACAATTGTTAACGTTGAACTTGGCAAGGCACGCACCCGCATTTCAACCATCGCAGCGGGTGTGGTGTTGCTGTTGCTGGTGACAGGGCTGAGCCAAATCATGGCGCAAATTCCCATGGTGGTACTGGCTGGGATCATGATGGTGGTGGCGGTGAAAACCGTGAACTGGCACAGCCTGCAGCCCGCCACCCTTAAGCGCATGCCGTGGTCCGAAACCTCAGTGATGGTCCTCACCGTTGCGGTCACCGTGTGGACAGGTAACCTGGCGCTGGGCGTGCTGATTGGCGTGATCCTTGCCATGATGCTCTTCGCCCGCCGCATTGCGCACGTTATCCATGCTGAGCGCCAGTTAAGCGATGATGGTGAGCAAGTGCATTACACCGTGCGTGGGCCGCTGTTCTTTGGCAGCAGTAACGATCTGTTTGAACATTTTGATTATGGTCACGACCCGAAAAACGTCACCATTGATCTGACCCATGCGCAAATTTGGGATGCCTCCAGTGTTGCCACGCTGGATGCCATTGAGTACCGCTATCAACGACATGGGGCATCAGTGCACTTTATTGGGCTGGATAACCGTAGCAGCGATTTCCGCGACCGCTTGAGTGGGAATTTAGGCTAGCCCTTTCACACCCGGATTGATCACTGAAACGGCCATTTCTCACGAGGTGGCCGTTTTTTTATCGGCGTAAAGGGCAATGCACGTCGATGATGATGATGATGATGGTGATGGTGATGGTGCGATATCAACTACGCTTAAGGAGCAACGCTGGGTTGCTGATTAAAGGACGCTGTTATGCATCACTTCTTAGGTGGGATACTGATTGTCACTTGCCTAACGGGATTGGTTGGCTGCCAACAGCCAGAAAGACCTATCGGCCCGGATGGTCGCCCAAATGTACCTACTGAGCAGCCGATTCCCGGCGGCCCAATGAGTAAAGGCCCGGTCGGACAGCCGCAAGCCTAAAGAGACTTGTCAGATTCATCTGCGACAAAAACCAAAAAACCGCCCTTGGGCGGTCACGACATTGCTGCTTATTGCTTTGATTTTATTTGGTTTTAGCGGTTACTAAATATGGTGCCCGGGGCGGGACTTGAACCCGCACAGCCATAAGCCGAGGGATTTTAAATCCCTTGTGTCTACCGATTTCACCACCCGGGCAGGGTGTAAATTGGAGGCGCGTCCCGGAGTCGAACCGAGGTAGACGGATTTGCAATCCGTTGCATGGCCACTCTGCCAACGCGCCTTTATTCTGATGTGTCATTCGTTGAAAACGAATCACTAAATTTGGAGCGGGAAACGAGACTCGAACTCGCGACCCCGACCTTGGCAAGGTCGTGCTCTACCAACTGAGCTATTCCCGCATAATCTTCGTCTTTCACTTTGCCGCTGCGTTAGCTTCCTTTACTCACACAGGTCACTTACTGAAGTAAGCTCTCTGTGATTCGTTCAGTTGCCGCCTTGCTGCAAACCGAAATACTCGATTCTGGAACTTCGTCTTTCACTTTGCCGCTGCGTTAGCTTCCTTCACTCACACAGGTCACTTACTGAAGTAAGCTCTCTGTGATTCGTTCAGTTGCTGCCTTGCTGCAAACCGAAACACTCGATTCTTCAATCTACCAAACTCACTGATTTTACTCAGCTTCTTGCAGACTCGCTGCCGTTCGATGCGTTGCATTCTACTTATCTGACGCAATGAGTCAATAGAATTATCCACACACTGCGTCCGTTTGCTGCTTTTTAAATCGTATCGATCAGCTATCGAGCAAATCACCGCGCGCAGCGCTCAGATACTGGAACATCGACCAGAACGTCAGAACCGCAGCGATATACAACGCAACCACGCCAACACCGACTACCGTCGCATCAGGACGCCACAGCAAGGCAAAAAGCGAGAACATCTGCGCGGTGGTTTTCACTTTACCAATCCATGACACTGCGACGCTGCTGCGTTTACCAATCTCGGCCATCCACTCACGCAAGGCTGAGATAATAATTTCGCGGGCAATCATGGTGGCAGCGGGCAAAGTGATCCACCAAGCGTGGAAATATTCTGCCACCAGCACCAAGGCAATCGCGACCATCACCTTATCGGCAACCGGATCGAGAAAAGCACCAAAACGAGTGGTCTGCTTCCAGCGACGAGCCAGAAAACCATCAAACCAGTCAGTGACAGCGGCAACCACAAAGATCAATGCGGTGACAAAAGGTGCCCAGTGAAATGGCAAATAGAATGCCAGCACAAAGAAAGGAATCAGTACAACTCGAAACAGGGTAAGACACGTCGGAATGTTAAATTGCATATGCCAGTAACTGTCTGGTGTGAGTAGGATTTAACGTATGTTCCTACATTGCCCACCCTGTTTCAATGTTAGTGTTTCAGCGAGTGGTAGATTTTTTCTGCCAGGGCGAAGGAAATCCCAGGGACTTTGGCAATCTCATCCACGCTGGCATTCATCAACGGTTGCAGGCCCCCCATGTACTTAAGCAACTGTTGGCGGCGTTTTGGCCCCACTCCTTCAATGCTTTCTAGGGCACTCGTGTTCTTCACTTTGGCGCGTTTCTGCCGATGTCCCGAAATTGCATGATTGTGAGAGTCGTCACGAATATGCTGGATGACATGCAGTGCCGGTGAATCTGGCGGCAGTGAGACCCCCTCACCTTCGGCTTCAAAGAACAGCGTTTCCAGACCTGCTTTACGATCGCTGCCTTTTGCTACCCCGAGCATAATCGGTCGATCTTTATCCCAAGGCACATCCAGCTCAGCAAACACTTGCTTTGCTTGCGCCAACTGACCCTTGCCGCCATCAATGATAATCACATCGGGGATCTTGTCCTCTTCCAGCGCTTTGCCGTACCGACGGCGTAGCACTTGATTCATCGCCGCGTAGTCGTCTCCCAGCGTGATCCCCTCAATGTTATAGCGACGATAATCGGAGCGCAGCGGACCATCGCGGTTGAAGACTACGCAAGAAGCAATGGTCTGCTCACCCATGGTGTGACTGATATCGAAGCACTCCATGCGTTTGATGCTATCCAGTTCAAGAAATGCCGCCAGTGCTGCCAGCCGCTGTTGGATGGTGGAGTGCTGGGAGAGTTTAGTGGTCAAAGCGGTGGCCGCATTAGTGCGTGCCAGTTTAAGATACCGCGCACGATCGCCGCGTGGTTTGCTCTGGATGTTGACCTTGCGCCCCGCCAGTTCACTCAACGAGTCGGCCAGCAAGGCACGTTCCGGCAAATTGAAATCAAGTAAAATGTCAGCCGGCAAAGTGCGCGCTTCACTGCCCTGCAAATAAAACTGACCAACGAAAGTTTGCACCACTTCGGTCAAATCCGTATCAGCAGGCACTTTCGGGAAATAACTACGGCTACCCAACACTTTGCCCTGACGGATAAATAGCACATGCAGACACGCCATTCCCGCGTCGTAGGCCACGCCCATCACATCCAGGTCGTCTCCCTGGTTAGAGACAAACTGCTTCTCTGTCACACGGCGCACCGCCTGAATCTGATCGCGTAGACGTGCTGCCTCTTCAAAGCGAAGCGCATGGCTGGCGTCCTCCATACGTTTAACCAACTGGTTGATGACCTGATCATCTTTACCCGCCAGAAACAACCGCACGTAATCGGTTTGCTGTGCATATTCTTCTTCTGAAACCAACCCCGCTACGCAGGGTCCCAGGCAACGCCCAATTTGGTATTGCAAACAGGGACGTGAGCGATTGCGATAGACGCTGTTCTCGCACTGGCGGATGGGAAAGACTTTTTGCAACAGCGCCAGGGTTTCACGCACCGCGTAGCCGTTGGGAAAAGGTCCAAAGTATTCCCCTTTGGCATGTTTCGCCCCCCGATGCATCGCCAGACGCGGGTGAGTGTCTGCGCTTAGAAAGATATAAGGGTAGGATTTATCATCGCGTAACAACACGTTGTAACGCGGCTGATAGAGCTTTATATAGTTGTGCTCAAGCAACAGCGCTTCCGTTTCAGTATGGGTAACCGTGACATCGATGTTCTGGATGTTACTCACCAATACTTCGGTTTTGCGACTGCCAACCTGAGTCCGGAAATAACTGCTCAGGCGTTTTTTGAGATCTTTGGCTTTACCAACATAGATCACCGTGCCTGTCGCGTCGTACATACGGTAGACGCCGGGCTGACTGGTCACGGTGCTGAGAAAGGCTTTAGAGTTGAAGACGTCACTCACTACTGATTAATGGCTCCGCATTGTACAAGCCATGACGAATGGCTAAATGCGTTAACTCTACATCTCCGCTGATATTCAGTTTACTGAACATGCGATAACGGTAGCTGTTAACGGTTTTCGGGCTCAGATTAAGCTGTTCGGAAATCTCCGTCACTTTCTGCCCGCGGGTAATCATCAGCATAATCTGCAATTCCCTTTCCGACAAACAGCTAAACGGCGATTCCGTCTTTTGTGGCTCGATTTGACTTAGCGCCATTTGCTGAGCGATATCTGAAGCAATATAGCGCTGACCGGAATGCACGGCACGAATGGCACTCACCACTTCCTGCGGCGCGGCGCCTTTGCTCACATAACCGGAAGCACCGGCCTGCATGACTTTCGCGGGCAGCGGGTTTTCTGTATGAATGGTGAGCATAATGATACGAATGTCTGGATTAAAACGCACAATCTTGCGCGTGGCTTCCAGGCCGCCAATACCGGGCATGTTCATGTCCATTAACACCACGTCAACCGGGGTATTGCGACACCATTTTACCGCATCTTCACCACACGCCGCTTCCCCGGCAATCACCAGTCCCTTCATATCTTCAAGTACGCGGCGAATACCGGCGCGTACCAGTTCATGGTCATCAACAAGAAGCAAGCTGATCAACGGGACGTACTCCGCAGGTTAGTGAAGGGAAAATATATTACAGGGAGGCCATCTTACCGGGTTTAAAGCTGAAAGAACATCTGGTGATGCAGATAAATCCCTAATGAAATGATGCAAATCAATTAGGACCCTAAGGCGCTTTTTTTT
>OBJT01000061.1_pt1 | contig 24863 bp, 19 predicted proteins | sample 1519861 | NCBI WGS metagenome assembly OBJT01 (sample SAMN02401118, study PRJEB22541) | soil metagenome, isolate JX
AGCCCGGCATCAAACTGACTGACGTGGCTATCGATAAAGTGTTTATCGGCTCCTGCACCAACTCACGTATTGAAGATTTGCGCGCGGCGGCAGCCATCGCAAAAGGCCGCAAAGTCGCGCCTGGCGTTGTTGCCATGGTCGTACCGGGCTCAGGCCCAGTGAAGGCACAAGCCGAAGCCGAAGGTCTGGACAAGATTTTCCTCGAAGCCGGTTTTGAATGGCGTCTGCCTGGCTGCTCCATGTGCCTGGCGATGAACAATGACCGTCTGAACCCAGGCGAACGTTGTGCATCCACCAGTAACCGTAACTTTGAAGGTCGTCAGGGCCGTGGCGGTCGTACTCACTTAGTGAGCCCAGCGATGGCAGCAGCCGCAGCGGTAACCGGTCGTTTTGCCGACATTCGTGAATTGACTCAGGGAGCTTAAGCCATGGCGAACAAATTTACTCAACACACCGGGATTGTGGCCCCGCTGGATGCCGCCAACGTCGACACCGATGCCATCATTCCAAAACAGTTTTTGCAGAAAGTGACGCGCACCGGTTTTGGTGCGCATCTGTTCCACGACTGGCGCTTTGAAGATGATGCAGGCACCGTTCCTACCGCCAGCTTCGTATTGAACAAGCCGGAGTTCAAAGGCACCAGCATTCTGTTGGCGCGTGAAAACTTTGGCTGCGGCTCGTCACGTGAGCATGCGCCTTGGGCACTGACCGATTTCGGTTTCCATGTGGTGATTGCACCGAGCTTCGCGGATATCTTCTACGGCAACAGCTTCAACAACCAGCTGCTGCCAGTGAAGTTAAGCGATGAAGAAGTGGATGAGATGTTCAAACTGGTGGCCGCGCAGCCAGGCGTGACCTTTACCGTGGATCTGGAAGCGCAGACCGTAACGGCAGGTGATAAGTCTTACAGCTTTGAAATCGACAGCTTCCGCCGTCACTGCATGATCAATGGCCTCGACAGCATTGGTTTGACGCTGCAACACGAAGCGTCAATCTCCAACTATGAGACCAATCAGCCGGCATTCTTGCGTTAATGCCTTATTCGGTGCGCTTCAATGTGTACCGATTGATACGCACTCAATGTCCATAAAGTCGCCTTTGCTGGCGACTTTTTTATTTATTGCGCATCCCGCACTCGTGAAGCCAGCCCCAGCGCCACAACCGCCATCACTAACGCCAGCCAATACACCGACTCATGCCCAAAACGTTCGCTGAGCGTTCCCTGAATCAATCCCGCGATGATCAGTCCCGTCGAAATTGAGGTGGTGAACATGGTGGTCGCCGCACCCGCGCGACCGGGCATGAGATCCTGGAACCACAGCATGCCAATCCCCGCGACAATACCAATAAACGCCGCATTGAACAGCTGCAACACCATCAACGCCGTGCGTGAATGGAACATTACCAACCCAAGATAGAACAGAATGGCAGCCACCAGCGCTAACAGCACCAGTTTGCGTTTACCAAAGCGTTTGGCGTAGTGTCCGGCCAGCAGCATGATCGGAATTTCCAGCCCGGCAGCTGTGCCCATTAACAGGCCCGCCAGCTTTTCCGGCAATCCCAGGGTTGAGCTGATATAGAGCGGCATATCGATGATATACATGGTGTTGCACGCCCACATCACCACCGAAGCGATGAACAACATGCGTACCTGGCTGTCCTTCCACGGGCTGAGTTGGGTCAATACCTGCTCTGGCGTCGCGGCCACGCGCGGCACCGATGGAAGAGTGCGCCAAATCAACAGCATACTGAGCAGGAAAATCGCCGCCGCCACGCAGAACAGCGTCACGAAGCCGTAATTGAGTGCCAGCGCAAATGACAGTGGCGGACCAATCACCCACGCCAACGACAGCTGCGCACGCATCACCGAGCTGAACATCACCACTTCACGCGCCGACTGATCGGCATATTCTCGTGCCAGCGCAAATATCTGCGGTATTGCCACGCTGGCAAGTGCCGACAACAACACTCCCACGCTGATCAGCGTCAGGTAATGACGATTAAAGGCAAAAAGCAGCGCATTCAGTACCGCCATCAGGCAGCAAAACAGAATCAGATTGCGACGATCGCCACGACTGTCGGAACGCTTGGCCATCAACAAACTGATGACAATGCCCGCAATCGCGTTGATGGTAAAAAACAGTCCTACCCAGAAGGGCCGCACCTGTACTTCACGCGTCAGAAACAGGCTCAGCGTGGGTGCCTGCAACGCACCGGCCACACCGGTCATAAAAGACACAGCCATAAAAGAGAGATAAACCGGATTGAGGCGGCGCTGGCGCGTTAACAGCGATTTCATACAGAAATCCCTTTGAGGAGAATCAAATAACAGAATTGAGGGATGAAGGTTTTCACAGCAAAACGAAAAAAGCCAGCAGAGAAAACGCTGCTGGCGGTGAAAATGCACCCTACTCAGAAAAGGCTCCACGTCGGCGGAACCGCTGGCAGAGCGCCATTCATTGCTGAATGCCTCCCGCTCTTCCATTGCCCGCCAGTATGCCTCTAATATGGGGCAGGAAAAACTGAGCGATTTTGAGAAGGAGTTCCCCTTTTATGTCCTCTGCGCGACTGCAGCAACAGTTCATCCGCCTGTGGCAAAGCTGTCAGGGTCTGGATCAGGAAACCACGTTAAATGAACTTGCTGAGCTATTGCACTGTTCACGACGCCATATGCGCAACCTGCTCAATGCCATGCAGGATGCAGGCTGGCTGATTTGGCAAGCGGAAGCCGGACGTGGTAAGCGCTCAACCCTGAGCTTCAACTATACTGGGTTAGCGCTCCAGCAGCAGCGTGCGGAGGATTTGCTGGAGCAGGATCGCATTGAGCAGCTGGTCCAACTGGTGGGTGATAAGGATCAAGTGCGGCAGATGATTGCCGCGCACCTTGGACGTAGCTTCCGCCAGGGCAAGCACATTTTGCGCGTACTCTATTACCGTCCGCTGCCCAACCTGCTGCCCGGATCGCCGCTGCGACGTTCAGAAACCCACCTGGCGCGACAAATTTTCAATGCGTTAACGCGCATAAATGAGGAAAAGGGGGAAGTCGAACCCGATATCGCGCACCACTGGCAGCAAACATCTCCGCTGCACTGGCGCTTCTTTTTGCGTCCGGCGATTCGCTTCCATCATGGCCGTGAATTGGAAATGGAAGATATCATTGCCTCTCTCGAACGTGTACGCCACCAGCCACTGTTTTCCCATATTGAAAAATTGCATTCGCCCGCGCCCTGGACACTCGATATCCACCTGAGCCAGCCCGATGACTGGTTGCCATGGCTATTGGGCAGCGTCAGCGCCATGATCTTGCCGCGTGAATGGCCGACGATGCGCCATTTCGCCCGCCAACCGATTGGCACCGGCCCATACAGCGTAGTGCGCAATCAGCAAACGCAGCTAAAAATCGCCGCCTTCGATGACTATTTTGGCTATCGAGCGTTGATTGATGACGTCTCTATTTGGGTGCTACCGGAGATCAGTGACGAACTGGTGTATGCCGGGGTGAAACTCCAGGGTGAAACCGCTGATGAAAAGTCGGAAGAGAGCCGTCTCGAAGAGGGCTGCTATTTCCTGCTGTACGATCAACGCTCCGAACGCGGGCGCGACGCTCACTTTCGCCGTTGGGTCAGCTATCTGTTTAATCCCATCGCCCTGCTCAACCATGCGGGCGTAGGCTATCAACGCTACTGGTTCCCGGCTTACGGTTTACTGCCGCGCTGGCACCATCGTCGTGATTTAACCCCTGCGGTGAAACCAGAAGGATTAACCCAGCTCACGCTGAGTTGGTACAGCCATCATGTCGAGCATGAAGGCATCGCCAACGCATTGCGCCCGCTGCTGGCACAACAGGGCGTGGAACTCATCACCCGCGAACTGAGCTACGAAGAGTGGTTTGAAGGTGAGGGAGAAAGTGACATCTGGCTCGGCAGCGTCAACTTCACTCTCCCGCTCGAATACGCACTGTTTGCTCAGCTCTACGAGCTGCCGCTGATGCACCATTGCATTCCGATTGACTGGCGCGCTGATGCTGAACTGTGGCGTCAGAAAGCCCTACCGCTAGCAGAGTGGAGCAAACAACTGGTCGACAGTGACTTTATCCATCCGCTGTTTCATCACTGGCTGCTCCTTGAAGGTCAGCGCAGTATGCGCGGTGTGCGCCTCAATACGCTGGGCTGGTTTGACTTTAAATCGGCCTGGTTTGCCCCACCTGAATTGTGATGCTTTCGCACTGTCACAGAAGTGTCTAAACTAGGCCGTTCTCAACGGGGTGCCCTATTCATTGGGCTGAGAGAAACCCGTCGAACCTGATCCGGCTCATACCGGCGTAGGGATTTGAGATGCCCGCTAACTCAGATCCTTTGCGACTCGAACTCATTTTCTCCTCAAGGAGCGCAAAGTGTTAAACAAAGTTCTGCCTCTGGTCCTGCTTTTTGCTGCCCCGGCCTTCGCGGCTAAACCGGTACTGACCGTCTACACCTACGATTCGTTCTCTGCGGATTGGGGCCCTGGCCCTGCGGTGAAAAAAGCCTTTGAAGCCGAATGCGGCTGCGAACTGAAATATGTGGCGCTGGAAGATGGCGTGTCCCTGCTCAACCGCGTACGCATGGAAGGCAAAAACAGCAAGGCCGATGTGGTGCTGGGTCTCGACAATAATCTGGTGCAAGCGGCAGAGAAAACCGGCCTGTTTGCTAAAAGCGCCGTCGACACCAGCCAGCTGCAGTTGCCTGACGGCTGGCATAACGACACCTTTATCCCCTTCGATTACGGCTACTTCGCTTTCGTTTACGATAAAAACAAGCTGAAAAACCCACCGAAAAGCTTGAAAGAATTGGTTGAAAGCCCAGAAAAATGGCGCGTCATTTATGAAGATCCGCGCACCAGCACCCCAGGTCTTGGACTGTTGCTGTGGATGCAAAAAGTCTATGGCGATAAGGCACCCGAAGCATGGCAAAAGCTGGCGCAAAAAACTGTCACCGTCACCAAAGGCTGGAGTGAAGCCTACGGTTTATTCCTGAAAGGCGAAGGCGACCTGGTGTTGAGCTACACCACCTCCCCGGCTTATCACATCATCGAAGAGAAAAAAGAGAACTACGCTGCCGCGCCGTTTAGTGAAGGTCATTACCTGCAGGTGGAAGTGGCCGCGCAACTCGCCAGCAGCAAGCAACCTAAGCTCGCACAGCAGTTTATGCAATTTATGGTATCGCCCGCCTTCCAGCAGACCATTCCAACTGGTAACTGGATGTATCCGGTGATCAAAAGCGATCTGCCTGCCGGTTATCAATCGCTGACCGTACCGGCGAATGCGCTGCAATACAGCTCAGCCGAAGTGGCCGAACACCGTGCTGACTGGATCCGCACCTGGCAACAAGCCGTTAGCCGTTAATGCCAGCCTGGTTAATTCCTGGAAGTGCCGTTGCGCTGCTATTGTGCGCAGTGGCACTGCTGGCGTTTGGTGCCCTAGTGATGGTCGCGCCGGTCACTGACTGGCGCGCCCTGCTGTCAGACAGTTACCTGCATCATGTCCTGGCCTTCTCGTTTGAGCAGGCGCTGCTATCTGCCCTGCTCTCGGTGCTGCCGTCGATTCTGCTGGCACGTGCGTTGTATCGTCGCCGCTTTCCGGGACGGAATCTGCTGCTGCGCCTGTGTGCCATGACGCTGGTATTGCCGGTTTTAGTGGCCGTATTTGGCTTGCTCAGTGTTTACGGTCGCAGCGGCTGGCTGGCGCAACTTTGCAGCCTGTTTGGCATTGATTACACCTTCTCGCCCTATGGCTTGCAGGGCATTTTACTGGCACACGTGTTCTTCAATCTGCCCCTCGCCACCCGCATGCTGCTCCAGGCGCTGGAAAGCATTCCTGGCGAACAGCGCCAGCTCGCGGCGCAGCTGGGCCTGCGTGGCTGGAATCTCTTTCGGCTGCTGGAGTGGCCGTGGCTGCGGCGGCAAATCCTGCCCACTGCCGCGCTGATCTTTATGCTGTGCTTTGCCAGTTTCGCAACCGTACTGGCGCTGGGTGGCGGCCCACGCGCCACCACGTTGGAACTGGCGATCTATCAGGCCCTGAGTTTTGATTACGATCCCAGCCGTGCGGCGCTGCTGGCACTGCTACAAATGGGTTGCTGTTTGCTGCTGGTACTGCTGAGCCAGCGCTTTAGTCAGGCTATTCCCGCTGGCAGCCAAAATATTCACGGCTGGCGCGATCCGCAGGATTCCTGGCATGCGCGGCTCTCTGATAGCCTACTGATTGCTCTGTCGCTGGTGCTGTTGCTGCCGCCTTTAGCGGCGGTGATCGTCGACGGATTACGTGGCGGCGTGTCCGGAGCACTGCAGCAGCCAGCGTTGTGGCAAGCGACGTTCACCTCGCTGCGTATCGCGCTCGGTGCCGGGCTGCTCTGTGTGATTCTGACCATGATGTTGCTATGGAGCAGCCGTGAATTGCGTCAGCGCCAGCATAAAGTCACGGCGCAAGCAATGGAACTTAGCGGCATGCTGATTCTGGCAATGCCCGGCATTGTGCTGGCCAGCGGCTTTTTCCTGCTGTTTAACACCACTGTGGGGTTACCCGAACGTGCCGATGGTGTGGTGATTTTCACCAACGCGTTGATTGCCATTCCCTATGCGATGAAAGTGCTGGAGAACCCCATGCGCGATATCCACGCACGCTACAGCCAGCTCTGTGCTTCGCTTGGCATCCGTGGTTTTAACCGCCTGACAATCATTGAGCTGCGCGCGCTGAAGCGCCCTCTTGCCCAGGCAATGGCGTTTGCCTGCGTGTTGTCGATTGGCGATTTCGGAGTGGTAGCTCTATTTGGCAGCGCTGATTTCCGCACGCTGCCGTTCTATCTGTTCCAGCAAATTGGTGCCTATCGCGGCGCAGATGGCGCCGTGACGGCACTGCTGCTGTTATTGCTGTGCCTGTTACTCTTTACATTGATGGAAAAATTACCGGGTCGCCATGCTGACACTGAATAACCTCACTTATCTTTACCAGCACCTGCCCATGCGCTTTAGTTTTGAGGCGCAGGCAGGTGAACGGCTGGCGATCCTTGGCCCAAGCGGCGCAGGTAAAAGCACCTTGCTGAGTTTGCTGGGTGGCTTTCTGCCGGTGAGCCAAGGCTCACTGATCATGAACGGGGTCGATCACACCAGCAGCGTACCAGCAGCACGACCGGTTTCGATGCTGTTCCAGGAGAACAATCTGTTCCCACATCTGACGGTACAGCAAAATATGGGATTGGGCCTGCATCCGGGCCTGAAACTCTCACCGGAACAGCAGCAACAGATTACCGCTATCGCCGAGCAAACCGGTCTGCAAGCATTGTTAACCCGCCTTCCCGGCCAACTCTCCGGTGGTCAACGGCAACGCGTCGCCCTGGCTCGCTGTTTACTGCGTAACCAACCGATTTTACTGCTTGATGAGCCCTTTTCGGCACTGGATCCCGCATTGCGCGGTGAGATGCTCCAACTGGTGCGGTCCGTGTGTGAAAGCCGCAATATTACCCTGCTGATGGTGTCGCACAGCCTGGAAGATGCTCAGCAGATTGCATCACGCAGTCTGGTGGTGGTCGATGGACGGATTTACTGGGATGGCAGTACTGAGCACTTAATCCGCGGTGAGAGTGAGGCAGCCGCCATCCTTGGCGTGAAAAAGCGTTAAGCGAAGAAGACCTTCCACAGCAGATGGCGGAAAACAGGCATCATCGGATGGTATTGGATAGCGATAAATGCCGCCGCGCCAGTCACTGCCGCTAGGGGTGCCAGCCAGCGCAGACGTGCCTGCGGCAGATATCGGGTGGCCCAATCCACGGTTTTCCCACTGCGATACCAGCGCCAGAGTAACCAGCAGCCGATCCACACCAGCAGCGCGACCAGCAGCAGCAATACTTTAAAATGGCTACCCTGCGCGGCTTGCGGAACATCTATCGCCACACCGGCCAAAATTCCCGGCATCAAATAGGCCGGAGGCCAGAGGATGCAACCGATCAGATTTGGCGGAATAAACTTACGCACGGGTAACTCCAGCATGCCTGCCGCTAAGGGAATCAGCGGACGGGTCGGCCCAACAAAACGTCCAACTAAAATGGTAAACATGCTGTGCTGGTGCAGCGCGTGTTCTGTTTTATCCAACAGCCCTTTGTACTTTTGCAGATATTTCCAACGGTGCAGCGGCCCCTGAAACTTCCAGCCAATACCGTAGGAGACCCAGTCACCAATCAGACAACCGGCAAAGCCCGCCGCCCAGGCAGGGTACAAACCAATCTGCCCGCTGCCGACCAGCGCGCCGAGGCTGGCCATTAACACGGTGCCTGGTAACAGCAATCCTACGAACGCCAGTGACTCGAGAAAGGTGACCAGCGCCACAGCAAAGAGCGCGAACTCCAGCGATTGCGTAAACAGGTGTTGAATCCAGGCTTCCATAACTATCCTCTGCGGAATATAGAGGCTGGATTGTCCGGAGCCAGCGCCACAGCGTCAAGGCAAGAATTGTAGAACGATGTTGACAAAGTGCTGACAACTTCATCGCCACAGGCACTGTATAAACATCCATGATATACTTAGCGCAGTTCATTTTCTGGAGTTACTGTGACCGATCCGCGTGCAGGTTTTCTGCTGACCCGACATTGGCGAGACACACCAACGGGCAACGAAGTGGTGTTGTGGCTGGCCACGGAGCAAGGCCCACAGCGGCTGGTGCTGCCGGCCCAGGAGTCGGTCGCCTTTGTCCCCGAAGCGTTCCGCCAGCAAACCGAAGTGCTGATCCGCGATGAGCGCCACACGCGGATACAGTCGCTTGAGCTGAAAGATTTTCAGCGCCGTCCGGTGTTTGGCCTTTATTGTCGTAGCAACCGCCAGCTGCAAAATCTGGAAAAGCGCCTGCGTGAAAACGGCATTCCGGTGTATGAAGCGGATATCCGTCCTCCTGAACGCTATTTGATGGAGCGATTTATCACGGCACCAGTGTGGTTCAGCGGAGATGTGCGGGGCGACAGTATCGTCAATGCCCGTCTGAAGCCACATCCTGACTATCGTCCGCAATTGAAATGGGTATCGCTGGATATCGAAACCTCCGAGCATGGTGAACTTTACTGCATCGGGTTGGAGGGTTGCGGCCAGCGTCAGGTATACATGCTCGGTCCAGCAAATGGCGATGCCAGCACGCTGGACTTCGACCTGATCTATGTCGACAGCCGTCCACAACTACTGGAGCAGCTCAATGCCTGGTTTGCGCGCCACGATCCGGATGTCATCATCGGCTGGAGCGTGGTGCAGTTCGATCTGCGCGTACTGCAAAAACACGCCGATCGTTATGGCATTCCACTGCGCCTGGGCCGCCAGAATCAGGCGCTGGAGTGGCGCGAGCATGGTTTCAAACCGGGCGTTTTTTTCGCGCAGGCGCAGGGACGTTTGGTGATCGATGGCATTGAGGCGCTTAAGTCAGCCTTTTGGGATTTCCCCTCGTTTAGCCTTGAAGCGGTATCACGCCAGCTTCTTGGGGAAGGGAAAGCCATTGATAACCCCTGGCAACGTATGGAAGAGATCAACTGGCGTTTTGCTCATGACAAACCGGCGCTGGCGAAGTACAACCTGAAAGATTGCGAGCTGGTGACGCGCATCTTTCAGCACACCGCGATTATGCCGTTCCTGCTGGAACGCGCCACCGTCAACGGTTTGGCGGTTGATCGCCACGGCGGCTCGGTTGCCGCCTTCGGCCATCTCTACATTCCACGCATGCATCGTGCCGGATTTGTCGCACCTAATCTCGGTGAAGTGGCCCCCGAAGCCAGCCCCGGCGGCTATGTCATGGATTCTCGCCCCGGCCTGTATGATTCTGTACTGGTACTGGATTACAAAAGCCTCTATCCGTCGATTATCCGCACTTTCCTGATCGATCCTGTGGGGCTGGTGGAGGGCTTAGCGCATCCTGATGATGTCGATTCGGTGCCCGGTTTCCGCCATGCGCGCTTCTCACGTCATACGCACTGCTTACCCGCCATTGTCGAACAGATTTGGCAAGGGCGTGAAGCCGCCAAGCGCGCGAGCAACGCGCCACTGTCACAGGCGCTGAAGATCATCATGAACGCCTTTTATGGTGTGCTCGGCACCAGCGCCTGCCGATTTTTTGATCCGCGCCTGGCGTCCTCAATCACCTTACGCGGTCACGCCATCATGCAGCAGACGCGTGAACTGATTGAAGCAGAAGGCTTTGATGTGATTTATGGGGACACGGACTCGACCTTTGTCTGGCTGAAAGGTGCACACAGCGAAGCGGATGCGGCGGCCATTGGCCATCGTCTGGCGCAGCAGGTTAATGGCTGGTGGCGTGAGCATCTGCAGCAAAGTTATGGGCTGGAAAGCGCCCTTGAGCTGGAGTATGAAACCCATTTCAGCCGTTTCCTGATGCCCACCATTCGTGGCGCTGAACAAGGCAGTAAAAAGCGTTATGCCGGCATGATTCGCAGCGATGGCACTGAGCGCCTGGTCTTTAAAGGCTTGGAATCCGTCCGTACCGACTGGACGCCGCTGGCGCAGCAATTTCAGCAAAATTTGTATGGCCGCATTTTTCGCGGCGAGCCGTGGCAGGATTATATTCGCGACACGGTGGCACAGTTGCTGGCAGGAGAACTGGACGAACTGCTGGTGTATAAAAAACGCTTGCGCCGTCCGCTAAAAGATTATGAAAAAAATGTGCCGCCGCATGTCCGTGCCGCACGTCTCGCCGATGAGCACAATCGTAAATTGCAGCGTCCCTTGCAGTATCAGAACGGCGGCTCGATTCGCTATGTCATGGCGACCGCTGGCCCGGAGCCGCTGGAAGCCCGCCATACGCCGCTCGACTACGATCACTACGTCACCAAACAGTTACAACCCGTGGCGGATGGCATTTTACCTTTCGTCGGCGATGATTTTGCTACACTCATTACTGGGCAGCTGGGGCTTTTTTGACAGGTGACGAATGCCTTGCCATCCAGTACCATAGCGCCCTTCCTGATCCTCACCGCATTTACAATCTGACCAAACACCCGTTTGGCGGCAATATATTGCCTGAGTGCAGGCGAACTTCTTTATGGCATGTCAGAGAGTCGAGCTAAAAATATATGGTTTTTACACTGGGTCAACGCTGGATTAGTGATACGGAAAGTGAACTGGGATTAGGAACAGTGGTGGCGATTGATACGCGCATGATCACCATGATGTTCCCGGCAACCGGCGAAAACCGCCTGTATGCCCGAAATGATGCTCCCGTCACACGTGTGATTTTCAATCCGGGTGACACCATCACCAACCATGAAGGTTGGCAGATGAGTGTTGATGAAGTCCGCAACGATAACGAATTAATGACTTACATCGGCACACGTCTCGACACCGCAGAAAGTGGCGTGGTGATGCGTGAAGTGATGCTGGACAGCAAACTGGTGTTCAGCAAACCTCAGGATCGTCTGTTCGCCGGTCAGCTCGACCGTATGGACCGCTTTGCGCTGCGCTTCCGCGCGCGTAAATATCAGAGCGAGCAGTATCGTCTGCCGATCAGTGGCTTGCGCGGTATGCGCACCAATTTGATCCCGCATCAGTTGCACATTGCCCATGATGTGGGCCGTCGTCATGCGCCACGCGTCTTGCTGGCGGATGAGGTTGGCTTAGGTAAAACCATTGAAGCCGGGATGATCATTCAGCAGCAGCTGCTGGCAGGCCGTGCCGAACGTGTGCTGATCGTGGTACCGGAAACGCTGCAACACCAGTGGCTGGTGGAGATGTTACGCCGCTTCAACCTGCGTTTTGCCCTGTTTGATGACGACCGCTACACCGAAGCCCAACACGACAGCGACAACGCCTTCGAGACAGAGCAGCTGATTATCTGCTCACTGGATTTCGTGCGCCGTAACAAGCAGCGTCTGGAATTGCTGGCCGATGCCGACTGGGATCTGCTGGTGGTGGACGAAGCCCACCACCTCGCGTGGAGCGAAGAGGCGCCAAGCCGTGAATATCAGGTGATTGAACAGCTGGCTGAGAAAACTGCGGGCGTACTGCTGCTGACGGCAACGCCGGAACAGCTGGGTCTGGAAAGCCACTTTGCTCGTTTACGTCTGCTCGACCCGAATCGCTTCCACGACTTTGGTCAGTTTGTCGCTGAGCAGCAAAACTATCGTCCGGTGGCAGATGCCGTCAGCTCACTGCTGGCTGACCAGGCCATCAGTAAAGACGAGATGAACCTGATCAACGACCTGATCGGTGAGCAGGACATCGAGCCGCTGTTGCAGGTCGCGAACAGCGATCGTGATGGCAAAGAAGATGCGCGCAAAGAGCTGGTTTCGATGCTGATGGATCGCCACGGTACCAGCCGTGTTCTGTTCCGTAATACACGTAATGGCGTGAAAGGTTTCCCGAAACGCGAGCTGCACCAGATTCGTTTGCCGCTGCCCGCCCAGTACCAGACCGCGATTAAAGTCTCGGGCATTATGGGTGCGCGTAAAACGGCAGAAGAGCGCGCGCGCGACATGCTGTATCCAGAGAAGATTTATCAGGAATTTGAAGGTGATAGCGGTACCTGGTGGAACTTCGATCCGCGCGTTGAATGGTTAATGGGCTACCTGACCAGCAACCGTAAAGAGAAAGTGCTGGTAATCTGTGCGCAAGCCGCTACCGCACTGCAACTCGAGCAGGTGCTGCGTGAGCGTGAGGGCATTCGTGCCGCCGTGTTCCACGAAGGATTGTCGATTCTGGAACGCGACCGCGCTGCGGCGTTCTTCGCCTCCGAAGAAGAAGGCGCGCAGGTGCTGCTGTGCTCGGAAATCGGTTCCGAAGGTCGTAACTTCCAGTTTGCCAGCCGCCTGGTGATGTTCGATCTGCCGTTTAACCCGGATCTGCTGGAGCAGCGTATTGGTCGTCTCGACCGTATCGGCCAGATGCACGATATCCAGATTCTGGTGCCGTGGCTGGAAAAAACCGCTCAGGCGGTGCTGCTGCGCTGGTATCACGAAGGCCTAGACGCGTTTGAGCATACCTGCCCAACCGGTCGTACGATTTATGACAGCGAATACAGCAAGTTAATCGAATACCTCGCCGCACCTGAGAATCCACAGGGACTGGATGAGTTCATCGCCGAGAGCCGCAAACAGCACGACACGCTGAAATCACAGCTGGAACAGGGTCGTGACCGATTGCTGGAGCTGAACTCCAACGGTGGTGAAGCAGCGCAGGCGCTGGCGAACGCCATTGGTGAACAGGATAACGACACCGACCTGGTTAACTTCGCACTGAACCTGTTCGACATCGTCGGCATTAATCAGGAAGACCGCAGCGACAGCCTGATCGTGCTGACGCCTTCTGATCACATGCTGGTGCCAGACTTCCCAGGCTTGCCGGAAGATGGTTGTACCGTGACCTTTAACCGTAACCAGGCGCTGTCACGCGAAGATACCCAGTTCATTACCTGGGAACATCCGCTGATCCGCAACGGTCTCGACCTGATCCTCTCAGGTGATACCGGTAGCTGTGCACTGTCATTGTTGAAGAACAAGGCGCTGCCGGTGGGTACCTTGCTGGTTGAGATGATATACGTGGTGGAGGCGCAGGCGCCGAAGAGTCTGCAACTCACCCGCTTCCTGCCACCGACCCCGGTGCGTTTGCTGATGGATCGTGCGGGCAACAATCTGGCGGGCAAAGTCGAATTCGAGAGCTTTAACCGCCAGCTGAATGCCGTTAATCGTCACACCGGCAGCAAGCTGGTCAACGCGGTACAGCAAGAAGTGCACGAAATTCTGACACAAGCCGAGAAAGTGATTGTACCAGAAGCGCAAGCTCTGATTGCCGCAGCGAAAGTTGAAGCGGATGAGAAGTTGAGTGCAGAGTTGTCACGTCTGGAAGCCTTGAAAGCGGTCAACCCTAACATCCGTGATGATGAGGTTGAAGCGCTGGAGAGTAATCGCGAGCAGGTGCTGGAAAGCTTGGGCGATGCCGGATGGCGTCTCGACGCGTTGCGTCTGATCGTCGTGACACACCAATAAAGCGCTGAAGGCCACTACGACATGTTGATGGAAGCTTACAATCCACCGCTCGAACCCTGGTTACATATTCTGTATCAGGACGAGCACATTATGGTGGTCAACAAGCCTAGTGGCTTGTTATCGGTGCCGGGACGCCAGGAAGAACACAAGGACAGCGTGATGACACGCATCCAGCGTGATTTTCCGCAGGCGGAATCGGTACATCGATTGGATATGGCGACCAGTGGCGTGATCGTGGTGGCGCTGAATAAAGCCGCAGAGCGCGAGCTAAAGCGGCAATTCCGTGAGCGTGAACCCTCCAAGTACTATGTGGCGCGCATCTGGGGCCATCCGGCGGCAGAAGAGGGATTGATTGACCTGCCGTTGATTTGTGACTGGCCGAATCGACCAAAGCAGATGGTGTGTTTTGAGAACGGAAAAGCCGCGCAGACGGAGTATCAGGTGCTGGAGTATGAAGCAAGCAACAGTGCGCGTGTGCTGCTCAAGCCGATTACCGGGCGCTCGCATCAGCTGCGCGTGCATCTGCTGGCGTTAGGGCATCCGATCTTGGGTGACCGCTTCTATGCACACGAAGAGGCGCTGGCAATGGCGCCTCGTTTACAGCTGCATGCAGAATCGCTGACGATTACCCATCCGGTGTTCGGCAATAGCATGACGTTCAAACAGCCAGCAGACTTTTAATCTACTGGTCAAAAAAAAGGCCGTCAGTAAGAGACGGCCCTTTCAAATTCAATCTGAATGTCCCAGGCTATTTAAATCCCTTCTCCTTACGAATCAAATCGTAAGCTGCCTGAATCTCCTGCGCTTTCTGCTTCGCCATCTCCATCATTTCCGGCGGTAAGCCTTTCGCCACCAGCTTATCAGGATGATGCTCACCCATCAGCTTACGGTAGGCACGTTTAATCGTGGTGCTGTCATCGCTGCTTTTCACGCCCAGTACGCTGCAAGCATCTTCCAGCGTCGGCCCGCGTTTCGCCTGTTGGTAAGCACCACCATAAGATGAACCGCCACCGCCGAACTGCTGTCCGCCTTCCATCATGCGCAGGAACTGATCGAACTGTGCGCGCGAAATTCCCAGCTCTTCAGCAATCACGTACAACACCTGGCGTTCATTGGGATGCAGCGAACCATCAGCAAACGCCGCCTGAATCTGAATTTCCAGAAACATCCTAATTAGATCGAAACGCCCAAAGCAGGCACTGCGTAACTCACGCAGTTTATTACGCAACGGATAATCGCTCTGCTTACCTTCACGGAACGCGCGCTGGGCAGCCACTCGGGCATCACCATGCAACTGCATACGATCCATAAATAAGGAAGCAATTTGGATATCGGCTTCGGTGACGCGCCCTTTTGACTTGGTCAAATGGCCCATCACCTGAAAAGTGGTACTGAAAAACAGCGTCTGTCGCGCCTGATTATTGGCGAAATAACCCTGTCCTTTTACACTGCGCACTTTGTCAAACATGTGGCCAATGATCAGACCCAGTACAATGCCCCAGAAGCCTGCCCCAGAAAGTAAGCCGAGAGCCAGACCAATAACTTTTCCCCAGTAGCGCATAAACTCCTCAATTCGCCATGCTTGCGGCTGAAAATTGCATTATCATACCTTTCATTTACTTCAGTGCCTAACAGCAACGCGATCAGACATGGATTAACACTGGCACAACGCCGGGCAGTAAGTTAGTCTCTGAGCCGATTGTCGGCATGATGCCCGTTCTCATGGAAATCCCGAACCGCGTATGAAAAAACAGATACCTACCCTGCTGGCTACCATGATTGGTGCAGCGCTCTACAGTCAGCAGTCATTCGCCGACGATCTCATGTCGCAGTGTATGCTGGGCGTGCCGAGCTACAACCGCCCATTAGTGAGTGGCGATACCAATTCGCTGCCTGTCACCATCAACTCCGACTCGGCCAAAGGTAACTACCCGAATGACGCGGTTTTCACCGGCAACGTGGATGTTCAGCAAGGCAACAGCCGCCTGCGTGCCGATGAGATGCAGCTACACCAGCGCCAACAGGATGGACAAACCACGCCAGTGCGTACCGTGGATGCGCTGGGTAATGTGCACTACGACGACAATCAGGTCATCCTGAAAGGTCCGAAAGCTTGGTCAAATCTGAACACCAAAGACACCAACGTTTGGAATGGTGATTATCAGATGGTGGGCCGTCAGGGCCGTGGTGTCGCCGATCAGATGAAACTGCGTGGCGACAACCGTTACACCATTCTGGAAAACGGCAGCTTCACCTCCTGTCTGCCGGGTTCGAATAGCTGGAGCGTGGTGGGTTCCGAGGTGATTCAGGATCGCCAGGAAGAAGTCGCTGAAATCTGGAACGCCCGCTTTAAACTCGGCAATGTGCCGGTTTTCTACAGCCCCTATTTGCAGCTACCGATCGGCGATCGCCGCCGCTCCGGTTTCCTGATCCCTAACGCGAAGTACGGCAGTAATAACGGCTTCGAGTTTATGCTGCCGTATTACTGGAACATCGCGCCGCAGGCCGATGCCACCATTACGCCGCATTACATGAGTAAACGTGGTCTGCAGTTGCAGAACGAATTCCGCTATCTGACCGTGTTTGGTGCCGGTTTGATGGAGCTGGATTATCTGCCTTCGGATGATCAGTACAATAACGATAAAGCAGTACGCGGTATCGCTGAAAATGATAGCTCTGACCGCTGGTTGTTCTACTGGCAGCATGCCGGTGTGTATGAACAGCACTGGCGCTTTAATGTCAACTATACCAAGGTCAGCGATCCGTATTACTTTAACGACCTTGATTCGAAGTACTACAGCTCAACGGATGGCTACGCCACGCAGAAATTCAGCTTCGGGTATGCTGATACTAACTGGGACGCGACCCTGTCGACCAAAGACTTCCAGGTATTTGGCACCACAGACTCGACCAACGTTTATCGTGCGATGCCACAGCTCGATCTGAATCTCTATCAGAACGATATTGGGCCATTCGATGGTCGCATCTATGCCCAAGCCGTGAAATTCACTAACGTTAACAGCAAAATGCCGGAAGCCACGCGACTGCATATTGAGCCAACGCTTAATCTGCCGCTCTCAAATGGCTGGGCGAGTCTGGACACGGAAGCCAAATTCCTTGCTACCCATTACCAGCAAGACAACATTGATCGTTATAACAATAACCAAATCTCTGGCATTGATAGCACTGGGAACCGGTTAGACGATTCAGTGAACCGTACACTTCCCCAATTCAAAGTGGATGGCCGACTGGTCTTCGAACGAAATATGAATTGGGAAGAGGGTTACACACAGACGCTGGAACCCCGCGTTCAGTACCTTTACATCCCGTATCGTAACCAGAGCAATATTTACCCGTACGACTCGACTCTGCTGCAAACCGACTACACCGGATTGTTCCGCGATCGTACTTACAGTGGCCTTGACCGCATCGCTTCAGCCAACGAAGTGTCTACCGGCCTGACCACGCGAATTTATGATAACGATCTGGTTGAACGTTTTAACGTTTCTGTAGGTCAAATCTACTCGTTTACTCCGTCTCGTACCGGCGTAAACCAGACGAGTGAAGAAGATGACACCGGCAGTTTGATTTGGGCAGGTGACACCTACTGGAAAATCAGCGATCGCTGGGGCGCGCGTGGCGGTCTGCAGTATGACACCCGTCTCGATAACGTTGCACAAGGCAACGCCATCCTGGAATACCGTCAGGATGCCGATCGTATGGTGCAGTTGAGCTATCGCTACAGCAGCCCGGAATACGTGGCGCAGGCGTTGAACAACTCCAGCTTGCTGACGAACCCGATCTACAAAAACGGGATATCACAAGTTGGCGCAACTGCGAGCTGGCCAATTGCCGATGCCTGGTCACTGGTCGGCGGATATTACTATGATACCCGCAACAGCCGTCCGGCTGAGCAGTTAGTCGGCCTGCAGTACAGCTCGTGCTGTTACGCCATTCGTCTGGGTTACGAGCGTAAGATCAACGGTTGGGAAAATAACGACAGTAAGTACGACAACCAAATCTCATTCAACATTGAGCTACGTGGTCTGAGTTCTAACTATGGCTTAGGCACCAATGAAATGCTGCGTCAGGGCATTATCCCTTACCAGCGCGCTTTCTGATGTTGTGATGTTTGACAGGCTATCCCGCAGTGCGGAAACAACAATGGATAAAGTATGAAGAACTGGAGAATGCTGATTCTTGGTGTAGCGATTACCGCTAACACTGCGTTCGCAGCCCCCCAAGAGGTTGATAAAGTTGCCGCCGTTGTGAACAACGGTGTGGTGCTGGAAAGTGACGTTGATAACATGATGCGCACCGTGAAATCACAGGCGCAACAGGCTCATCAGCAGTTACCTGATGACAAAACCTTGCGTCATCAGATTCTTGAGCGTCAGGTCATGGATGCCATCATTCTTCAGATGGGCGAAAAAGCCGGCCTGCAGGTCAGCGATCAGCAGTTGGATGAGGCGATCAAGAATATCGCCGCACAAAATAAGATGAGCATGGATCAGCTGCGCAGTCGTCTGGCCTATGACGGTATGAACTACAACGCTTACCGCGCGCAGATTCGCCAGGAAATGCTGATTTCTGAAGTGCGTAATAACGAAGTGCGCCGTCGCGTCACCATTCTGCCGCAGGAAGTTGATGCTCTGGCCGCTCAGGTGGGTTCACAAAATACCCAAGGTACGGAGTTGAACGTCAGCCAGATCCTGCTGCCGTTGCCGGAAAACCCGACGCAGCAGCAGGTTGACGATCAGGAAGCGCTGGCGCGCCAACTGGTGGGGCAGCTGAAAGGCGGTGCGGACTTCGGTAAACTGGCGGTAACCTATTCTGCCGATCCGCAAGCGCTGAAAGGCGGCAACATGGGCTGGGCAAAAATTGAAGAACTGCCAACCCTGTTCTCGCAAGCGCTGAGCACCTCGAAGAAAGGCGACATCGTTGGCCCAATTCGTTCAGGTGTCGGTTTCCATATCCTAAAAGTGAACGATCTGCGCGGTGAGAGCAAAAATATCTCTGTGACGGAAGTGCATGCGCGCCACATTTTGCTGAAGCCTTCTCCGATCCTCACTGATGCGCAGGCACAAGCGAAAATCGAGCAGATTGCAGCTGACATCAAAAGTGGCAAAACCACCTTTGCGGCGGCGGCAAAACAGTTCTCTGACGATCCAGGTTCAGCCAACCAAGGTGGCGATCTCGGCTGGGCAACGCCTGAAATCTACGATCCGGCATTCCGTGATGCGCTGCTGAAATTGCAGAAAGGCCAGATCAGCGAACCGGTACACTCTTCCTTCGGCTGGCATTTAATTCAGCTGCTGGATACCCGTCAGGTAGACAAAACTGACGCAGCCCAGAAAGAGCGCGCATACCGCCTGTTGTTCAACCGTAAATTTGCTGAAGAAGCACAGACATGGATGCAGGAGCAACGCGCCAGTGCTTATGTGAAGATTCTGGACGGCAATGGCCAATAATTATCGTGTTGTGATCACTCCCGGCGAACCCGCCGGGATTGGTCCAGATCTTACCGTTCAACTGGCCCAGCTTGACTGGCCAGTTGAACTGGTTGTCTGTGCCGATGGCTCTCTCTTGCGTCAGCGCGCCAATCAACTTGGATTGCCTCTCACGCTACGCGATTACCAACCCCGTGTTGCCGCACAACCGCAGCAAGCAGGGACACTGACGCTACTACAGGTCGATATTGCGCAGCCCGTCACTCCCGGCGAGCTGACGGTGGCAAATGGTCACTATGTACTGGAAACGCTCGCACGCGCCTGTGATGGTTGCCTGAATGGCGAGTTCGCGGCGCTGATTACCGGCCCAGTGCATAAAGGCGTGATCAACGACGCTGGCATTCCGTTTACTGGGCATACCGAATTTTTTGCCGATCGCGCTGGCGGCGATCGCGTGGTCATGATGCTGGCAACGGAAGAGTTGCGGGTGGCATTGGCCACAACGCACCTGCCGCTCAAGGATGTATCAGAGGCCATCACCCGTGACAGCCTGCATGAAGTGATCACTATCCTGCACCAGGATTTACAGCAAAAATTTGGTATACCGCAGCCACACATTTTCGTCTGCGGCCTGAATCCGCATGCAGGTGAAAGCGGCCATATGGGTCGTGAAGAGATTGATACCATTATTCCGGCGCTCGATGAGTTACGTCAGCAAGGTATCCAGCTTACTGGCCCTTTACCGGCCGATACGCTGTTCCAGCCGAAATATCTGCAGCATGCCGATGCCGTTTTGGCGATGTATCACGACCAAGGCTTACCGGTGCTAAAATATCAGGGGTTTGGTCGCGCGGTGAATATCACCCTTGGCCTTCCCTTTATCCGAACTTCTGTCGACCATGGTACCGCGCTGGAATTAGCCGGCCAGGGTAAGGCAGAATCGGGCAGCTTTATCACGGCGCTTAATCTCGCCATCACTATGATCAAGAGCAGTAATGAATAATCGCGTCCATCAGGGGCATTTTGCCCGTAAACGTTTCGGGCAAAACTTCCTGAACGATCAGTATATTATCGACAGCATTGTCTCCGCTATTCACCCGCAGAAGGGAGAAGCGATTGTGGAGATTGGTCCCGGCCTGGGTGCCTTAACTGAACCGGTAGGCGAGCGCCTCGATGAACTGACCGTTGTTGAGCTGGATCGCGATCTGGCCGCGCGTTTGCAGACCCATCCGTTCCTCGGACCTAAGCTGACCATTTACCAGCAAGATGCCATGACCTTCGATTTCTCGGCACTGGCCAAAGAGAAAGGTCAGCCGCTGCGTGTGTTTGGTAACCTGCCTTACAATATCTCCACGCCGCTGATGTTCCACCTTTTCAGCTATACTGGTTCGATTAAAGATATGCACTTCATGCTGCAGAAAGAAGTGGTCAATCGTCTGGTTGCCGGCCCTGGCAGTAAAGCTTATGGTCGCCTGAGCGTGATGGCACAGTATTACTGCCAGGTGATTCCGGTGCTGGAAGTGCCGCCTGAATCCTTTACGCCGGCACCTAAAGTTGATTCAGCCGTGGTACGTTTGATGCCTTATGCGCAGCCACCCCATCCAGTCAGCGACATTCGCTTGCTCAGCCGCATCACCACTGAAGCATTCGGCAAACGTCGCAAAACGCTGCGTAACAGCCTTGCACATATGTTTACAGCGGGTGCCTTGGATGAATTAGACATTGACGCCTCGCTGCGTGCCGAAAATGTCACCGTAGCTCAGTATTGCCAGCTGGCAAACTGGCTAGCCAACCATCAGGCTGAAACGCCGGAGAACTAAGTGTATGAGTGAATTGGCCCGCGTCTCTATTCACGTGCTGAGTCAGTATGTGGAATCGCAATCCTTGCCCGACGAGGAACGCTACGTGTTTGCCTACACCATCACTATTCGTAATCTGGGACGTAACAGTGTGCAATTGCAGAGTCGTTACTGGCTTATCACCAATGGCAACGGTCGAGAGACGGAAGTTCAGGGTGAAGGCGTGGTCGGCGAGCAACCACACATTGCAGCCGGTGGGGAGTTTCAATACACCAGTGGCGCGATTCTTGAAACACCGATGGGCACCATGCAGGGCCACTATGTGATGATCGACGAAGAAGGTGAAGCGTTCCACGTCGACATCCCGGTGTTTCGACTCGCGATACAAACCCACATTCATTAATCCTCCTCCGCCCGGCCTGTCCGGGCGGCGCGTTTTGATCGGACTGACCTAATGAGTACATACCTGATTGGCGATATTCACGGCTGTTATGACGAATTACGTGCGCTGCTGGCGCAGGTTAATTTCGATTCACAGCAGGATGAGCTCTGGCTAACGGGCGACTTAGTCGCGCGCGGTCCTGGTTCGCTAGACGTACTTCGCTATGTGAAATCGCTCGGGGATTGCGTGCGCCTGGTGCTCGGGAATCACGATCTGCATCTGCTGGCGGTCTATGCCGGCATTAGCCGCAACAAGCCGAAGGATCGTTTAACACCTCTCCTCGAGGCGCACGATGCCGATGAACTGATTAACTGGTTGCGTCGCCAACCGCTGTTGCAGGTGGATGAGAGCAAGAAGTTGCTAATGGCGCATGCGGGCATTACCCCACAGTGGGATCTTGAGACCGCCAAGCAGTGCGCGCGTGAGGTAGAAGCGGTACTGTCCAGCGACACCTATCCCCTGTTTCTTGATGCCATGTACGGCGACATGCCGAACAACTGGACACCGGAACTAAGCGGCCTCGCTCGCCTGCGCTTTAGCACTAACGCCTTAACCCGCATGCGTTTTTGTTTCCCTAACGGGCAGCTCGATATGATCTGCAAAGAAGCGCCTAATTCCGCTCCTCCGCCGTTGAAACCCTGGTTCCTTGTGCCGGGCAAGATGGGGAGTGAGTATACGCAGGTGTTTGGTCACTGGGCCTCGCTCGAGGGCAAAGGCACACCCGAGCACGTGATTGGGCTTGATACCGGTTGCTGCTGGGGCGGCACGCTCACCCTGTTGCATTGGGAAACCATGCAATATTACGTGCAGGCCTCTAACCGTGTCCAGGCGATGGCTGAAAGCGCGGTCAGTGCACATCCGCCCTTGGGCGACATGTCTTAAATAAAAAGCCCCGCCAATTGAGCGGGGCTTTTTTTTGCTCGCCATTAATGGCGACCCTACATTTTTCGATGCGGTTTTCGTAGGGTGCGCATTCATGCGCACCAGGCAAACATCAACGGCGATCTAAAATCTCGAAGCAGTAGCTGTGTGAGTTCTGCGCATCAGCATCGTGGAACTCACTGAAAGTCGATTGCCACTCATCGGGCTCGTAATCCGGAAACTGGGTGTCGCCTTCAACTTCAGCATCAATATGGGTCAGGTAAAGACGATCCGCACGGGCCAGCATCTGTTCATAAATGCGGCCACCACCGATCACCATGATCTCTTCCACATCACCCGCCGCTTTTACGGCCTCATCCAGAGAGGTCACCCAAGTGACGCCTTCGTGGGTGCCTGGCTTGCTGCTTACCACAATATTCAGGCGTCCAGGCAATGGACGACCAATAGATTCAAAGGTCAGACGACCCATAATCACCGGCTTATTCAGCGTATTACGCTTGAACCACGCCAAATCGGCTGGCAGGTTCCATGGCATGGCATTTTCCATACCAATAATGCGATCGGCTGCCAGTGCTGCGATCAGACTAATCATGTTAAAAGACCTACAGGAAAAAAATTGGCGTCATCATACGTAAAGGCGAAAGTTTCGTCGATAGGCCGACCCCGCTATTTGCGTAAAGCTCCTATGCGACCGCATTTTTGTTATTGGACAGAGTTTTACACCGACTTTCACGGTTAAACTGGAAAGAGGCGCCAGAATAGTCCAACACAACGGCACAATTCAGGGTGAAAGGGGGGTGTGGCGTGGCAGAGTGTAAAGAAAACCGCACTCAATGCGACAAAGAAAAACGGCTCCCGCAGGAGCCGTGGTAAACACGATTAGATTAGAAATCGTAGCGCAGACGAACCAGGTTCATGTTGCCCAGTGATTTGTCGGTGCTTGAGGTGATCACGTATTCGTAATCAACCTGGAAGCCGTAGTCCAGCTTGGTGCTGATACCCACGCCATTGTCGATACGTTTGTAGTTGCGTCCATTGACGAACTCCAGACGGTCGCCCATGAAGTAAGGCTGAATAGATTTAACCGCATACTGGCCGATTGGGAATTTGTAACCGGCGAAGTATTCCACGCCCCACGCATCATCTGCGAAGTAGTGGTTAACGGTATTCTTCTTGGTTGGTGAGAAGTTCTGATACCAGCCCGCACCCGCAGACAGCGTCCAGTTATCTGGTGTCCAGCTCAGCGCGGTGCCATAGATGTTCTGGTCATAATCTTTGCTTTCGCCCGTGCTTGGACGATGAATATCAGCACGGGTGTAGTTCCACGCCGTACCCCAAGCCAGATCTTGAGTGATGTGATAGTTCACACCCAGTGAGCCGCCGCCTTTGCGCTTGTAACGCAGGCCGTTGCCTGGCAGATAGTTGTTGTCTTCAAACAGGTATGAAGCATAAACATCAACGTCACCGAAGGTGTTTTTATACTTCAGCATCTTGCGTGAACGGTATGAGCCGTCGTAGTCGCCATTGATGCCGTTACCCGGTGCCTGAGCCAACATATCGTAGTCCCAGATATCGGTCTTCGCGCCAACCACATCATAGTAAACGCTGTTTTGCTGACCAAAGGTCAACTGACCCCAGGTTTTGCTTTTCAGACCGGTATACAGCTGGCGACGCGTGGTGTTGTTCTGACCATCTGCATAGTGGTTATCCCAACCCCACCAAGCCGGGAAGTTCACACCCAGCTCGTAGTAGCTGACCCAGCTGATGTCATCAAACAGATAGTAGTCAGCAGAGAAACGGAAACGTGAGCCGCCGTCGTAGCCATTACGCTTGTAAGACTTATCGTTTACACCGGCCTGATGTTGGAACTGCGGACGAATACTGCCGCCCACTTTGAAATCAAGACGGCTGAGTGGATCGCCTGCCTGCGGATCCTGCTTCAGCAGGGTAATTTCCGCCTGGCTGGCGAGAGGCGCAGCAACTAATAACGCAGCCACTGCGCTGAGGGTGAAAGCACGCATTTTCATTTTTTATATCCCAGTTAAGGTGAACGCTCTATTTATGAGCGTGCGAAAGTGTACGGTGCGCTTACTGGGATCTTATTTATAATTTTGTGCGAATAATCCTGGATGTAACAATTTCCGCATCAACTGATAAATATTATGTCAAATCAATAGATTTTTAACACATAAGGTTATTAAACCAACGGTAAATAAACAAAAAAACGGCTCCCGAAGGAACCGTTTTATTTTAACTAAAGGACTGATTAGCCTTTAATTTGCGCGTGCATTTC